>Ga0213865_10001923_pt1 | contig 13300 bp, 7 predicted proteins | sample PICome_6_FD_160100 | JGI IMG/M metagenome (GOLD analysis project Ga0213865, IMG submission 160100) | Coastal seawater microbial communities near Pivers Island, North Carolina, United States - PICO282 | ecosystem: Environmental > Aquatic > Marine > Coastal | place: USA: North Carolina | collected...
TCTACGTAATTTTTGTATCGCGCGAGCATATCTTTGCGGTACTCGGCGCCTCGGCCTTCCACCTCTTGGAAGAGATGGTCCGCTAGATAAGCAGTAAGCCCTTCGCTCCAGTTGCCAGTCGAGTAGTCGGGATACACGCCGTTGCCCCACCAGTTGTGCAGAATTTCATGGGGGTAAGAAGAGGTAATGATGAAAGGAAAACGGATGATCTGCTCACCGAGCAGGGTAAACGAAGGCATGCCGTAGCCGGTTTCCCAGAAGTTTTCGACCAAGGCGAATTTGCTGTAGGGGTAGGCGCCGAGCAGGGGTTCATAAAGCGCGAGCGCACGCGCGGTAGCGTCGAGGTATTTGGCTGCGAGATTCGTGTCGGGCGTTCTTAGCAGGGCAAGCATTTCTATACTGCGCGGCTGTGGGCCACTCTCAACGCTGCGCTCTCCATCAACCGCTGAGTCGCTTGATGCATCGAGCACAGAGTCGTAGCGCGCTGTGTACTGCGTGAACGCCGCAGCAATAAGATAGATCTCTTCCATCGGCTTGTCGCTGCGCCAAGTGTTTTCAGCCAGGCGCTGTCCCTGACTGACACTCAGCCAGTCGGCGGCCGAGTCGGCAAACTCGACGCTTAGCTCGAACGTCACTAGGCCATCGCCAAACTCTGGCACCCAGGCGCTGCCGCGATTGAGATAAACACCGCGGGAGTCGATGATGCCCGAGGTTTCGGAAAAGCTCTGCGAATACTCGGCGCTAGTCTGCCGTGTAGGGTCGAACAGCATGCCGGAATAGCTAAGCTCTAACGCTTGTCCCCGGCGCCGCGGCAGGTCGACCGAATAGCGCGTTTTTGGCGCACCCAGACCGCCGGTTTCATTGATGCCCTGCGCCCGCGTCGTCTGCATAGCGCCAAGCTCACGAAGCCCGCGAGGGCGGTTATTGATTGTCAGCTCGCTATTGAGCGTAAAGACAATCTCGCCCCTGGCCGCACCCTCGGGCAGCGTCACGCTGTCTTCTACGGAGATAAAATTATTGGCGGGGTCTAAAATTACCCGCAGCTGATGATGCACGGGCTGGGATGCCTGCGGCTGTGTATCACTCGAAACGCTCTGCGCAAAAGCCGCGCCAGCCGTAAGCAGAAACGAAAATCCAAGACAGCTAGATGCCGCACGAACAAAGCCGCGCGCACTCAACACTATCTGGGCGAATGAAAACATGTTTTGGCCCTTAGCGCGCCTCGGCTAAAAGTGACAGCGCCTGCTCATGGTTCCAGTCGGCGATGTGCAGCTGCGAAGTCCCGTCTGCTGTGCGAGTGGTACTCCAGGCCAGCTGGTCGCCCGCGGGGGAGAACACCGGCAGGATATCGGTGCCGTCGGTATTGGTCACTCTCACCGGCGCGCGCGCTCCTTCGGTATCGACAATAAACAGCTCGAAGTTCGCATGCCCTAGCTGGTTACTCGAATAAATCAGGTACTCACCACTAGGGTGGTAGTACGGTGCCCAAGCGACCATGCCATCGGCAGTGAGCTGACGCTGATTGCTGCCGTCGGCGTCCATTGTCCAAATTTCGGCGCTAGTGCCATCGGGATTAAATCGCCGCCAAGTGATCTTGCTGCCGTCTGGGCTGTAGAAAGGCCCACCGTCGTACCCTGGCGAACGCGTAAGCTGAGTGACATCACTGCCGTCGGCGTTCATGACGTAAAGGTCCATAAAGTAGGAGCTGTCGTCTTCGAATAGCGCCTGCTCGGCTTGGCTTAGCGTACGCGAGTAGGCTTGGCGATTAGAGGCGAAGAGAATCTTAGTGCCATCGGCGGAGTAAGATCCTTCGGCGTCGTAGCCGTCGGCATTGCTCAGATTAATCAAATTCGACCCGTCGCCGTTGGCCACATAGATGTCGTAATTACGATCGTAATCCCAGCCATAGGCGCGCTCGATGCCGCTTTCACGAATGGCGATTTCCTCTGCCTGCTTAGCCAAAGCGTTCGGATCTTCATGCGTAGAGGAGAACATCACAAGATCTTGCGTTGGATGAATCCACGCGCAGGTGGTCAGGCCCACACCGGGGGAAACGAGCCTGCTCTCGCCGCTTGCGAGGTCGAGCACGAAAATTTGATAGAACGGATTATCACCAGGCTGTTCGCTCTGGTAGATGAGCTGAGTACCGTCGGCGCTGAAGTAGCCCTCGCCTGAACGCAGCGAGTCGTTGATCAGCTGTCGCGTGTTGCTAAGCAGTTCCGCTTCGTTCTGCACATCAGCATAGGGGCTAGCTTCTTCCGCAACCCAGCTGGTTGCGGCAGCAGTGCCGTCGCCGTAGCTCGAAGCCATGTCTTGCGCATAGCCTGCAGATTCTGCGGAGCCTGTGTCGTTAGTGTTTGGCGAACAGGCCGCCAAGATCGAAGCGATGAGCGCAGTGCCTGCATACCGCAGGCCCTTTTCAAAGCGGCCAAAGCGGGGCCTACTGTCCCGGGCGGCGTTTACGCATTGTGCCGTGACGGGTGATTGTGTTTTAGGAATCATAGCTGCACTTCTCCCTGCCTAGTGGATGCCTAGGTGTCGAAAATGAATTGATCCGCCTGCGGAAACACGCCGAACAAGCCGCCGGTGTGAACAAAAACTATGTCTTTGGCGCCGGCGAAGCAGCCGTCAGCGCCCTTACGAATCTCGTTTAACATTCCGTAGAACGCCTTGCCGGTGTAAACCGGATCTAAGAACAGCCCTTCGGTGGCGGCGACGAGTTTGATCGTGTCGAACACTTCGCGATACGCCACGCCGTAGCCAGGGCCTAGATAACCTTCTTGTGTCAGCACTTCCAGCGAGTCAAAGTCCAAACCCGCGGCCTTTGTGCCTTCTAGCAATTCGGCATAGCGCCGCTGCCAGTTTCCGATGTCTTCCCGTGCGCGCTGCTCGAAGTACACCGCACTATCGCTCACGTTGAACGCCACCACCTGTTTCGCCAAGCCGAAGAGCGCATTGCCAGCAATGAGCCCGGCTTGAGTGCCACCAGAGCCAGTAGCGCAGGCAATCGCATCGGGTTTTAAGTCATGGGTGGCGAAGTCCTGCGCCATTTCTTCGCTCGCGGCGATGTAGCCCCACAGACCAACTTCGTCGCTTGCCCCTGTAGGAATAAAATACGCCTTAGAGCCAGCCACTTCCGCCTCGGCCTGGAGCTGTTCGGCGTAGCGTGGATGGGCCTCAGCCCAGCCTTGCACGGGAAGATAGCTAATCTGTGCGCCGGCCAGCTGGTCCATCAGCAGATTGCCACTGGCAACCTCGGGCTCTTCGCCGCGCAGAATAAGATGCACTTTAATCCCGAGCCGCGCGCCCATAATCGCCGTGGCGCGGCAGTGGTTAGACTGTGTACCGCCACAGGTAATTATCGTGTCACAGCCTTGGCGCTGCGCTTCGGCGATGCAAAATTCGAGCTTACGCAGCTTATTCCCAGACACTTCGAGACCGGTCATCTCATCGTGCTTAACCCACACATTGACGCCGCTGAGTGTTGCCGACAGGCGCTCTAACTTCGTTAGTGGCGTCGGCAGATCGGCGAGCTTGAGCCTGTCGGGATAGTTAACTACGCGCATAATGCCTGCGGCCTCGAGTGGGCCGAGTGCGTCAGCTTAGCCGAGTTAGCCCGTTGAATTCCCATAGCTTTCATTCCTAGATTTTTCCGAACCACCCTACTTCGAGGCGTCGTAGGTTTGTACGGCACCGGCGGGCGCGAGGTCTTCGGCGCTGCTCGGCTTTAGAGCTTCGCTATAGAGAAACAAATCGGTGAGCACCGCGCGCAAATGAATTGAGGCGTTGAGATTGTCGACCATCTCCGAACCGATCTTGTTTTGCTTAAGAATAAAACCCAGCGCCGCATTAGCCTTAGCGCAGTCTTCGCTGATCAATTTCTCGAATGCGTCATCGCTTTGCGCGAAGGTCGAGATGAGTGAGTCCATTGCCTCGGACATGCCCTTAATAGTCGGCTGCGCATGGGGGCCTGGGCCTGTCTCTTGTCCTGCCGGCCGACCCTGCGCCGCATAGGCGAGTAAAAATTCGTAGCCGGATTCAATTGTCTCGATTGCGCTTTCAATTTTTGCTGTATCGCTCACAGATCTTCTCTCTTGTTTCGTAAAAGTGGTTTCAAAGTCGCCCTATTCGGCCCGAGCGTCTCTGCGAAAAAAGGGCCAGCACCTCAGCGTCTTTGCGCTAGGAGCTGACCCCCGTTTGTCTTGTTCATTCAGCCCTACTGAGCTGAGCCTCGCGAACCATTCATGCCTGGCGAGGCTCGGTGTTCGCCGGTATTAGTCGGCCTGCTTTGGCGTCCACAGCTTAGGATCGTGGTTAGCTTTAAGCTCGTCTTCCGTGAGCCAGCCTTTGATCATTGAACGCGTGTAGAACAGCTTCTCCGGACGAATCGCGAAGTAGATATGCGTCGCCGCAAGCGCAACAAGCGCTAGCGTTGAAAGCCCGTGAAGAAGGAAAACCAAACCTAACTGGCTCTCCGGCATGCTGTTTGTGCGCTCCCAAAACGGCGAGTCGATCTGCAGAAACATCAACAGGCCCGTTGCAATCACGGTTAGAACAACAACCGTTACCGCCCAGTGCATGCCCTTTTGCTCGAAGGAATACTTGCCTGGCATACGAGTAGAGTCGAACGGTTCAGCGAAGTCCCGGGGGCCAAGCACCATAGACTTGAAATCCTGCCAAAACATCGAGCGCACAATGTGAACTACCGTAATAAAGCTGAGCAGCAATCCCGCCATCCAGTGCCAGTTAAGCCACGCGAAACGCAGGCCAACAATAGGCGCAATGCCGGTGATGATTAGCGCGAAGATTGAACCCGCCATCACCCAGTGGAACCAGCGGTCGATCGCTTCGTGGCGAACAACGCGTTTGCCTTCGGTTGAAGGCTTCTCGATTTTCTTGTTGGCTAGTACAGCCATGACGATTGCGTGCGCAGCTAGTAGCACCAGCACAGCGACGGCAACCACCCAAAGTAGATCCCATGACACGCCTAGAATGACTTCCTCACCCCAGACATCGCGTTTATAGCGGACTATTTCTCCCACCTTGCACCTCTCTTAATTGTTCTTCTTGGTTAGCCGCGGTTCTATACCCGTGCTCCGCGACCTAAGAATTGTCCCGACTGATGTTAATGTCGGCACTGCCAGCGAACTCATCGAGGACTGTCGTGCGCTGCAATCGCCGCGCTCCGCATTCCTTCTTTTTCCCTAGAAATAAAACGGCGCGTTAACGGCTTATGAGTTCCATTAACGCGCTTCGAGCGTATTGCTTAGCCGCGTACCGCGCGCTTCACCAGATTCTCAACCAGAGGTATCTTGAAGTGGTTGTAGTTAAGAGGCTCAGCGCCCTGTGAGGCGATTGCCGCTACCTGATCAGCCAAAGCCTCTGAACGCTGCTGCCCTTTGAGCGCGTTTTCGACTTGATCGAGTCTGCGCGGAACGCATTCAACCGCGCCGCAGGCGATTCGTGAGTCGGTGATTACGCCGTTAGAGACCTTCATGGCGGCCGCAATGCTGACCAGCGCGAAGTCCCAAACGTTGCGATCGGCTACTTTTTCAAAGTAGAACTCAGCGTTAGCCCAGGTGTTGGGGATACGCACCGCGGTGAGGATCTCGCCTTCGCGTAGCGCTGTCATGCTGGTGATATCGATCGCCGGGCCCACGAAGAAGTCTTGGGCGGGAATGAGGCGTTGGCCCTTCTCGCTCATGACAACCATAGTTGCGTCTAGCGCCACTAGGCTCGGAGCCGTGTCCGAAGGGCTTACCGCCACGCAGCGGCTCGCACCGAAGATTGCGTGCTCGCGGTTCAGGCCTTCAGGTGAATCGGCGTAGCAAAGATTGCCGCCGGCACGGTAGCAGTCCAAACCACGGCGGTAGTACCAGCAGCGTGTATCCTGAACCAGGTTACCCGCCAGTGTGCCTACGTTGCGGATCTGTGGGCTAGCCACGATACCTGCGGCCTGCGCGAGGAGTGAGAACTTCTCCTTAATGATCGGGTTCTTGGAGATTTCGGTGAGCGTCGTGACGGCGCCAATCTCGATGCCATCGCTCGTCTCTTTAATCCCTTTCCAGGCGTCTACCTGAGTCAGCTCGATCATCGCGCTGGCTGACTTGTTGCGGTCTTTCAGCCACCCGTAGGTGTCCTGACCGCCGCCAAGTAGCCAGCCGTCCTTACCGAGGCTGCCAGCTAGCGCGAGCGCGTTGGCCTCATCGGTGGGCTGATAAAGCTCGATGTCGAGCATTACGTCATGTGAAGTGGCTACCATATCAACCTCGGAAGTTATTTTGAGCCAGAGGAACGGCGTCAGACGTCACCCCTGCTACGTGGTTAATGATCATGTCAGCGGTGACGGGCGCTGAATTAAAGAGGTGCCCGTTGAGTGAATCGCTGATCGCTGAAGCAAGGGATGCGGCAACCGCACCCATCGCCGGCTCGCCGATACCGCGCGCGCCTACGGGATTTTCTGGGTCCGGCAGATCCACCCAGCCGGTTTGGATCTTGGCTGGTGTGTCCATCATGGTTGGGATCTTGCTTTGCCAGTAGCCCGTGCTCGCGGGGAGTCCGTTCTGCGGATCGTAAAGGTGGCGCTCGTACCCTGCGAGGCCTATGCCCCACACTGCGCCGCCCACCAGCTGGTTTTTCAAACCCTGTGGGTGAACGACCGTTCCGCAATCACCAATAGTCACCATGTCGACAATTTCGTACTTGCCGGTCTCGGTGTCCATCTCGATTTCGGTGAAGGTAACCGTAAAGCCAGGAGGATTATTGCTGTGGGGATTGTCGTGGTAGATACCCATTAGCGACTGACCCGCGAGGCGCGAAACCGAGATCTTAGTGAAGTCGTTCAGCTCTTCTGGTAGATCCGATTCGCCGGTGAACTTGCCACCCCGCTCAATGCCTTTTTGTGCGATTTCCGCAAAGCTCATACCGACGCTTGCGTCTGCACTCTTGAACACGCGCTCGTCAGCGAAATCATAATCCGCTGCGTCACCGCCAAGCTCTAGCGCCGCGATCTCTTTCATCTTAGCGAGCAGGTCCTGAGCGGCACCGTAGTTGGTGCGCGTGTTGGTGAAGATCGAGTTACTGCCGTCCTGCGGCGAAGTGATAGGCAGGTTGCGGTCAGTACGACCCGTAACGATGTCTACGCGTTCCCAAGGCATCTGCAGCACTTCCGCTGCGGCGCGAGAGGTCGACGCGAAGGAGTAGGTACCTAGGTTACCCACGCCGTTGTGGACCTTAAGGCGACCGTCGGCGGTGAGAAGCACAATACCGTCCATGCCGCTGCGACCCGCGTTGTGGTAGCCCTGGCCGATGCCGATGCCCGTGACCTTGCTGCCGTTGCGCTGACGCGAACGAGCCATGCGCTCCTGCAGGTTAAACTTCTCTGCGCCCATCTTCAGCGCTTCGGGCATGTACGCACTGGTGAATGGCGTGCGTCGCGCACCGCCCACGTCGCCAGTCTGCGGCGTGTTGATTTCGCGAATCTTCAAACGATCGATACCGAGTTCTTCCGCCGCCTTGTCGAGAATAGGCGAAATGATCGCTGCAATCTGATTCTGGCCCGGCCCACGCTGAGCACCGCGGTGGCCCGTGTTAGAACCAATAGAGGTGCCACGGAAACGCACGGCTTCGGTTTGGTAGAGGATAGAGATGCAGTCCGCTGCCGAATAGGCATCACCGCCTCCGCCCTTACCGCCGTTGTCGGAGATAATGTAGAGGTCAGCAGCGGCCATGGTTCCGTCGGCCTTGAAGCCACACTTGATCCAGCCTTGGAAGCCTTGGCGTGCACCGCCGATGGCTGTTTCTTCGTCGCGTGTCACGCGCATCATTACAGGGCGGTTTATCTTCTGCGACATCTTCGCAGGGATCGCCATGCTTGGAATGCTGTTAGCGCGGGCGCGCTGACCGAAGCCGCCGCCTGTCGCTTCGTTAATAAAGACGAAGTCTTCCTGTGGTACACCCACGATGCTCGCCATGCCGTCGGCTAGAGCCGACAGCGACTGCGACGTGCCATGCAGATACAGCTTACCGTTTTCCCAGTAGGCCATCGCACTGCGCGGTTCCATCGACTGGTGCGGATAGCCCGCAGTGGTGAAGCCGCTTTCATAGACGAAGGCCGAATCGGCAAGTGCCGCGTCGAGATCGCCGTAGGAGAACGTCTGCTGCGGCTCAGCCGTTGGCTCGTTGCCCGCGCGGAAGCTCGCCACCTGATCGGCGCTCCATTTTTCTGTTGCGAAGCCCTGACGGAAGACGTAGGTATTGCCGCCGTTGTAGGCGTCTGGTCCGCCTTCGGTCAGGCTGTCTAGGGGATCGAGGACGAAAGGCAGGCGCTCGAAAGTCACAGAGATCTTTGAGATGGCTGTTTCAGCCGTCTGCTCGTCGATCGCGGCGAGCGCTAGGATAGGCTCGCCGACCAAAGTTGGCTCGTTGGTGAGCACTTTGAGGCCAGTGCTCTGCGGCTCGCCGTCTGGATAAACGTCGTCTGCAGTTAGCAGGCCAAACACGCCGTCCATCGCAAGCGCTTCGCTCGCGTCGATGTTAACGACGCGGGCGTGTGGGATTGGGCTAGTGAGTAGACGCGCATAGACCATGCCTTCGCGCGTGTAATCTTCGGCGTACTTGATGCGGCCGGTCACTTTACCGTTTACATCGGGTGGCACGAAGTCTTTACCAATGTGCATATAAGCCATGAGAATTATCCTATTTGCGCGGCGCGCATTACGCCATCGAGGTAAGAGTCATAAGAACCGCAGCGGCAGATGTTGCCGGACAAGCCCATGCGCGCTTCTTGGCGCGTTGGGTTTGGGTTCTCGCGGAGTAGGCCGACCGCTGCCATGATTTGTCCCGGCGTGCAGTAACCGCACTGAGGCGACAGCTCTTCAACGAACGCCTGCTGCACGGGGTGCAGAGTGCCGTCAGCGGATTCAAGACCTTCGACTGTCTCTACCCGCGCATTTTTAACCGAGTGGGTTAGAACAGAGCAGGCATAGGTTGAGGTGTCATCGACTAGCACGGTGCAGGCGCCGCATTCACCGCGGTTGCATCCGAGCTTCGTGCCGGTAAGGCCGAGCTTGTAGCGCAGCGTAGAGGCCAAAGTTTCCTGAGGCGCCACATCGACTGTGCGAGACTGACCATTGACGTTGATGCGAATCATTCGCTCGACAGCACCAGCGGGACGCGAAGCGCCGTTCGCCGCGACCCAGACACCGGTCGTGGTTGCCGCTGCGCCTGATGCAATTACGCCTTTGATAAAGCGTCTTCGGGTAAGGTTTAAATTCACGGGTTACATTCGCCTCCGTTAAAAAGGAATTCCGTTGCGGTGGAATAGTGGGTGACCGAGCCGGTTTAGCGAACTTCAGACGCTGCGCAAACCTGCTACACAGAAATCATTACGAAGCTCGGCATCGCGAGATCACCGCAGCGATTAGATAATCGCGGCGCAGCGCGGCCCACGGGTCATAACACCGTCAGAGAGTAATCCACAGACCCCGTGAAATCAAGCAGCTACGTGGCTAGTCGCAGTTATTGAGGGGGCTCATTTTTGGTCGCGTGGCGAGTTACATTCTGTGACAAATTTGCCCGTTTTATTGACCGAGTTTGTCAGAATTCTGTCATTAATTTTTACGCTTTCTGCGGCTTACGACAAACCCTTGTCATTTTCGCGAAACACGCCCGCGAAGCGCGGCCAATTTCTTGACAATGTTAAGTGCAGTGGTATTGTTGGCGGCCGCTTGCGCATCGCACAGTACGCGATTTTCAGTGTCAGCGGGAATCTTGGGCAGCGAGCCATAGCTGCACCCAAGTGATTATTTGGCTCGAAACTGGCCGGCGTGTATCAAGCAGCTTGTACCCCACAAAGGCGAAGCTCAACGCCCAGTTTCCGCTAAGAGCCGACCAACGCTTTGCATCGAGCCTACCTGAATCCGACAACCCTCGTTTGCCGGAGGCCCGGTTAACGACGCGACAAACACAGTGTTTGCATGGCGCGGCTTTGCATAGCGCCGCTTTGCATAGCGCCGCGACCGTTATCTGCCTTGAAACCGTTATCTGCCTTGAAATAGGCAGCAGCGGGACCAGCAGCCCGCGGCAGACGGGCTGCGCACGACGCAGTAAGATGCAGTTGAAGACCCATTACCGAGTAGCCCGGCGTTTCCGGGCCTCGACTAAGAGAGCAGCACATGAGCAACGATAATCGCATCCCATTGAAGTTTGGTTTCCCGCCGAAGCAGGGCCTCTATGACCCCGCCCAAGAGAAAGACTCCTGCGGCGTAGGCTTTGTTGCCAACATAAAAGGCAAGCCTAGTCATCAGATAATGCTCGATGCGTACCACCTGAATTCACGCATGGACCACCGCGGCGGCTGCGGCTTCGAGGCAAACACCGGTGACGGCGCTGGCATCCTCATGGCGCTGCCCCATACTTTCTTCGGCAAGATCGCCGACAAAGCCTTCGGTGTAAGCCTTCCCGAGGCCGGCCAATACGCCGTGGGTAACATCTTCCTGCCGCAGGACGACGCCGAGCGCGCCCTGTGCCGCGAGGTCATTGATCAGGTAGTCGCGGACGAAGGTCAGAAGCTGATCGGATGGCGTGACGTACCCACCGACGCGGTCTCTGCCGACGTGGGGCCTGCAGCGCTCGCCGCCCAGCCGCGAATCGAGCAGCTGTTTATTGGCGCCAGCGAAGGGCTGAGCCAAGACGAGTTCGAGCGCAAGCTCTATGTTATCCGCAAGCGCTTCACTCATCGCCTGCGTAACGATGCCTCTCTAGCCGAGGCGAAGCAGGTTTACGCCTGCAGCCTGTCGACCAAGGTTATTGTCTATAAAGGTATGTTGACGCCGGGCCAGCTGTTTCCTTTTTATGAGGATCTCATGAGCCCGAATTTCGAGACCCATTTGGCAATGGTGCACTCGCGCTTCAGCACCAATACCTTCCCTTCGTGGGATCGCGCGCAGCCGAATCGCTTTATGAGCCACAACGGCGAGATCAATACACTGCGCGGTAACGCCAACGCGATGGTTGCCCGCCAAGGTATGGCGAAGACCGACGCCTTCGGCGACAAGCTCGACTCACTATTCCCAATTATCGAAGCCGACTGCTCTGATTCCGGCAGCTTCGACTCGGTGCTCGAATTCATGCTGATGTCGGGTCGCTCACTGCAAGAGTCAGTCATGATGATGATCCCAGAGGCGTGGCAGTCAGACGCCAATATGGATCAGCAGAAGCGCGACTTCTATGAATTCAACTCCGCGATCATGGAGCCATGGGACGGCCCCGCGTCTATCGTATTCTCCGACGGCCAGTACATTGGAGCGGTGCTAGACAGGAACGGTCTGCGTCCGAGCCGCTACTACGTCACCAAAGACGACAAGGTCATCATGGCGTCTGAGGTCGGCGTGGTGCACGTAGACCCCGCCAATGTTCTGCTAAAAGGCCGCCTGCAGCCAGGCAAGATGTTCCTGATCGACTTCGAGCAGGGTCGCCTCATTCCCGACGAAGAACTCAAAGACACTATCAGCGGCAAGCGCCCCTACGGTCAGTGGCTTGCCGAGCAGAAGGTTACGCTCGCAGACATCGCCAAGCCCGACAATGTATTGTCATTAGCAAGCGAAGAAGGCGAAGACGCCCTCTTACGCCGCATGCAAGCCTTCGGCTACACCACCGAGACCATGCAGTTCACGCTCATTCCTCTGGTCACAGAGGCGCGCGATCCGCTGGGCTCCATGGGTAACGATTCGGCGTTGGCCTGTTTGTCTGACAAACCGCGCATGATCTACGACTATTTCAAGCAGCTTTTTGCTCAGGTCACCAATCCGCCGATCGACTCGATTCGCGAAGAAGTGGTCATGTCGCTAGAGTGCTTTATCGGTCCCGAGGGCAATATGCTCGACACGGCGGCCGAGCAGGCACACCGCCTGAGCCTTAGCCACCCCATTCTGTCGAACAAAGAGCTCGCCGATATCCGCGACCTCGACAGCCACGGCATGCGCTCGAAGACTCTGGATATGACATTCGCTGCTGACTCGGCCGAAGGTTATTTAGAGGCGCTAGATCGACTCTGCGCCGATGCCGAGCAGGCCATCGTCGACGGCTACGCCTTTGTCGTGCTGTCTGACCGCGCAATGAGTGCGTCGCGCATCGCAATTAGCGCGCTGATCGCCTGTGGCGCAGTGCATCATCATTTGGTCGCGGCGCAGAAGCGCACGCAGATCGGAATCGTCATCGAAACCGGCGAGGCACGCGAGGTTCATCACTTCTGCCTGCTCACCGGTTACGGCGCCGACGCGGTCAACCCTTACCTCGCCTTCGAGTCACTGTGGCAGGCGAGCAAAGACGGCCTGATTAGCAAGAACGCCGAAGACGAGGAGTCGCTGGTTAAGGGCTATAAGAAGAGCGTCGCCAAGGGCATGCTAAAAGTGATGGCCAAGATGGGCATCTCAACGTTGCAGTCTTACAAGGGCGCGCAAATTTTTGAAGCAGTTGGTCTGGCAGATGAAATCGTCCAGCGCTGCTTCGTCGGCACTGCTAGCCGAGTACAGGGCGTTAAATTCCCCGTACTCATTGAAGAGACTCGCCGACGTCACGCACTAGGATTCCCGCAGCGTGAAAGCCAGCGCATTCCAGCGCTTAGCAATCCTGGCGATTTCCACTGGCGCTCCGGCGGCGATGCACATATGTGGAACCCTGATTCCATATTCAACCTGCAGCTCGCCGCGCGCAATAACAACGTGAACGCCTACGCCGCGTTCGCCAAGCACACTAACGAAGAGAGCACGCGTCGCTGCACCTTCCGCGGTCTGCTGAAGTTCAACACCACTATCGACTCGGCTATTCCGTTAGACGAAGTTGAGCCTGCTAGCGAGATCGTAAAGCGATTCGCCACCGGCGCCATGAGCCTGGGTTCAATCTCACAAGAGAGCCACGAGTCGCTAGCGGTTGCGATGAATCGCATTGGCGGTAAATCCAACACCGGCGAAGGCGGCGAAGACCCCTACAGATTTGAACCGCTAGAAAACGGCGACTCCAAGCGCTCGGCCATTAAGCAGGTTGCCTCGGGTCGCTTCGGCGTTACGGCGTGGTATCTCACCAACGCCGACGAACTGCAAATCAAGATCGCGCAGGGCGCTAAGCCAGGCGAAGGCGGCGAACTGCCGGGCGGCAAGGTAGACGACTACATTGCCAGCATTCGTCACTCGACACCGGGAGTGGGCCTCATTAGCCCGCCGCCGCATCACGATATCTACTCTATTGAAGACATCGCGCAGCTGATCCACGATCTAAAAAACGCCAACCGCGCAGCGCGCAG
>Ga0213865_10001924_pt1 | contig 13297 bp, 14 predicted proteins | sample PICome_6_FD_160100 | JGI IMG/M metagenome (GOLD analysis project Ga0213865, IMG submission 160100) | Coastal seawater microbial communities near Pivers Island, North Carolina, United States - PICO282 | ecosystem: Environmental > Aquatic > Marine > Coastal | place: USA: North Carolina...
CAGATTTTTTCTGAATTTGTATGAAAGATATGTGGTCCATACTTATGAACGTCGATGCCATGCTTTCTTTCAGTATAAACGTTTCCGCCTATGTGTGGACGTTTATCTATTACAATACAGTCTTTGTTTCTGTCTTTTGCCCATCTAGCAAATGTAGCACCGTACAATCCCGCACCAACAATTAAATAATCAATCATATGCTGTAGCCACCTGTTTCAAAGTCTGACCTATGAAAGTGAGAAATAATCATCTTCTGCTTCTCTGTCAACTTGTAGTCGCTAGGTTTACTTTTATTTAGATGTTGCAAAGGCTTTTTAGTAAAATCGGCAATGCCAAGCTGTTCAAATCGAGTTTGAATGTTCTCTACGCAAACATGTTCATCGTAATGCCCCTTGAAAGTTCTGCAAGCTGGATAGCTGTAGGGGTGAAACATAAAAACTTTACTTAAATAATCATCTAATGTATCATTTTTCCACATCTCATGAGATATATGCTTCTTCCACATGCTTAATAATCTATCGTATGGATTTCTTAAAATTAAGATTTTTTTGTATTTAGTAGTTTCTATATCTGGATAACCCAATCCATGACGATTTGGCAATATATTATATAAACAACTGGTGGGGCTATTTGACACGAATGTTTGCCAGTCTGTATTCGATCCCAAACACGCTCCGTCCGTGAATTGCTCTAAAGCGTTAAAGTAACCCATAATAGATGTTGACCAACTAGCATATGGGGTCCAAATTAGTATTTTCTTTTTTCGATTAAAAATCATTACCAACCTCTTTCTTTTCTGATGTTATCATTATACCACTGATGATTCCGTGTCGATGTGCCTATATATGTAAAGTCTTGATCTTGACACCAGAAACAATTTATAGCCTCCATAAAATATGCGTATGGTCTATTGCTCCATCCACCAACTTGTAGTAGGTTAAACTCCTCTGCAACACGCTTAATGTTGGCAAATACGTTTTTGTCCTTTAGAAATTTCATCCATGAATCGTATATGTTTCTATGATAAAAACCTTGATTAGAAAACGGAATCGCTCTGTGCATTGTTTCATGTGGAAGATCTACAGATTTTAATAATTCAATAAGTGCTTCATTGGTTCTTGGATATTTATCATATCCAAAAACATCGGTTATAATACCACGCCTTCTTGGTGAATAATATCTTGTCCACCCACATGTGCAGTACATGTCAGAACATAGATAGATTTTATCTTCTGGGTTTGAATTAAAAAGAATCTGTGCCTCCGGCCAATCTGGAAAACTATCTATTGGTTTTAGTTTTGAATATTTAGTGTTCCACGATGCCGTTGCAAAGCCCACAAACTTAGCTTCATTTGGGAAAAAATCTTCTAGGAGGTATGCTCTAGCTTCAGCCCATTCGTTTTCACAGTATTCACCACTAATAATATTGAGATCTAAGAATTTTAAGAATGGCTTTCTTTCTATAGAGTCCCACTGTTTTTTGCTGTGACCAACTAGTGCAATACTTAAATCTTTGCTAACATTAATTTTTTTATTTTGCTGTGAAGACACATACTGTCTAATATCAAGATTAATTTTTTCTTGAGCTTCCATAGCTTCTTCACAAAATAGCCATGCATTAGAAGCTGATTTAGATACCAACTCATGATTAGCTAATTTAATTCGCGTTTTGTCTTCAAGGTCTAGATTAAGTATATGATGTCTAACCGTTTTATTTTTTTCGCCATTCACATGTAAGAAATACGAATCTTTTGCTCTTTCTATCCATTCTATTAGGGGTGATGAGTGACAGTCCCAATCTTTCATGGCTTGCCAAGTTAGATTAAATCTTTGGTCTAGATTATGATGTAGTTCATCTGGAAGAATATACGAAAGATAATTTTGGTCAAAGCACCACTGTCTCGGATAAACTTGATCTGGCTGTTGATACCAGTCTGATACAGATTTTGGTATTACCATCACGCCACCGTTAAGCATTTTCGTGGGCGTAAATGCACCATTTTTTAATATTCGGTCTCTCTGCTCAGGCTTTAAAAACTTTCTAACAATAGTTTCTTGTTCTTTTGCTATCCAGTCTGTAGATTTTCTGCGTATCCAATCTGACCATTCTTCATATATAGATAATTTGTCATTCGGAGTTACTTCAAATATATTTGGTGCGTGACTGTTGATTACGATGTCGCAGTCTAGATAGAGTGTCTTTTCATATACGCTACTAACATTGTGAACTCTATATTTATTCGCCATAGGCCAATCTTTATGTTGATTTCCCTGTAGCTCAATATAGTCGGCACCACATTTCTCTGCGTATGCTTTTATAGAATCTCTTGTGATTTCTAACAATTCCAACATATCATCTGTCGCTGGAATCACACAAACCGCCCAATCGCTTTTTCTTTCTGGGAGTTCGTCTACAAAATTAACAGTGTCAACCCACGCTCTTTTTATCGCCTGCCTGAGTGTTCGCACTTTACCATTTACCTTACTGTAATAGTCTTCTCTTTCTTCCGGCTTTAAACCCTGACACCACTGCCAGTTAGGAGGGTTGGCGGTCATCTCTTTTTTAAGAAGATCACACCAACCCGCCTGTGGACACTGACATTTGGAAAAATCCTTTTCTACCACTTACGACAACTCCAGTAGCGTGCTTTATGGCGAGGTCCGGGATTAGCACAGTTGTGTCTAGCTCGGAAAGACTTGCGACGAGCAGGATCAGACTTCTTGATTTTCATATTAGGGTCGCCAAAGTTGACTTTCACAACGTTGCCTTTGTCATTCTTTACGTAGACACTGAACTTCTTTGGGCCTTTTGGGGTTCTAAATGGTTTACCAAGTTGAACCTTGCGACCCTGATACTCAGCGGCTTCTGCAACTTCTGCTTTGGACTTTCTTGGATGACCTTTTGGTAGTAGGTCATTGTCTGTGGTATAATTAGAATTAGACGGTTTGCCAGTTCTCAGTAGCGTCAAGAAAGCATTTACTCTAGCAATAGCCCATCCGTGACGACTCATTTTCGGAGCATGACTTGTTGAAAAAGCACCAGCACCTCTACGGTAGACAGCTTTCAGCATACCAAGTGTAGCTTTAGATCCCTTTCCTTTAGCATTATGCTCTTTTACTTTTGCTTCTAATTGTTTCGTGACTTCTTCACTAAAAGTGATTTTGCCTTTTTGGTCTTTAGCACTATCAGGCTTGTTCTTCTTAGAGCCTTTCTTTTGATCTTTCTTTGGTGCAGGAGTTCTACGAGGATCATCCTTTCCGGGCTTATCTGCTTCGGCATAAAATTCAGCATACGACTCTTGTTCTTTTCTAGACTCTACAAAATCGTAAATGTTTTGAATATAAATTTCAGACTTAGAAATCATATCTTTAGTCCAATCTTCAAACTTTACGCCTTTTAGGTATTCTTCGATTTCCATTAGTTGATGATGCATCTTCATGAGTTGTTCGCGTTGCATTTGACCTTCTTCGTACTCAGCAATTGTTTGCCACAAAAGAGACTGAGCACGCTTGAGTTGCTCTTGAGTAGGTCTGCCTTCCTTCTCGGTCTTTGCGGGCTTGTAATTTTTTCCCATTCTATCTTTCTTGCGTCGAATATTTTCCCAGAGTCCCGGTCTCGCTTCGGAAACATCCCATTCTTCTGTAGCTTCACCCCAATCAACATCTGTATCATATTCTGCTTCCGCAGGACAATACCAGTTATCTTCAGTGAGTTCTTCAGTAAACCCATATTCTTCTACATTAATTTGGAAATCAGCAGCTTGAACGTAATCTAGCCCGTCACAAGCCTTACTAATACAAACCGCTGTACGCTGCTTTTGGTCTGGATACTCTTTTTGAACAGTCTCGTCACTCATGCAGCGAGACATGTAATTAGTTCTTGGTTCATCTTCTCGTCTTGATGGAAGAGGCATTTTTAAACTCCTATATTTTGTAACCTATAGTTAAGAAATCTTGCTTGTAAATATCGTATAGTCTAGAAATCATATCTTGCGATAAACTCTCTTTTGGTGTTGTAGCTTTATTAATATGGTATAATTGATTTGGCTTTATACCTAAAACTTCTGCTCTTTCTTCTATATTTTCTAGTTTTAAATATATCGGTTTTATGTTATTTATATCGCAATATTGTGATTGACGCATAAAAAAGTATACTAATGCTCTTGTTATTATTTCACTTTCTTCATCATCGCTTTTTTTCAGTCTTAAAAATGGTTTTACGTAAGCTCTAAACTCATATCTCTTTTGTTTAATATCATCTATATATTTTTCTAAAACATCTAAAAACTTATGATCGACCTCAACAGTAAACAGTCGTTTGATGTGCCGTATTGCTGAATGAAATCTATCAATAGGATGTCTTGCGGTCTGATAAATTGTCCAATCATTTATATCTGAAATTTGGTATTGTTTAGTTCGTTCAAGCAAGGTAGCGTGTTGGGTAGCGCTCTTCATGTGCCACCTGTTTGTTAGCGCATAATGAGGGGTGGTAATAGATGTTGTTCCCGTCTTCGCTGGTAATATAATTAGTTTTTTTTCACCCCTGTTAATCATAGTAGCTCCGTGATTAGTTTGCCACCGTTGGCAATCTTCATCGGGCGACCATTCTTTGCCGTATAGCTTTTGTTAATATCTATACCAAGAGCATGACAAATAGTTGTCATTAAATCTTCTGATGAGTATGGTAATCCGTCTTTGATCTCTGTGCCATCTCTGTTCGTCGATCCTATCGCGCGACCGCCCTGAATCAAACCGCCAGAAACAAATGCCGACCACACTTTTGCCCAATGGTCTCGGCCAGCATTTTGGTTAATTCTTGGAGTTCTGCCAAACTCTCCCATCATGACGACGGCAACATTATCCCACATATTAAGACGTTTTAAGTCGTTCATCAGTGTAGATACAACCCCGTCAACTTCTGGCAGTTTTGTAGAAAGTGTCTCATGAGTGTTTTGATGTAAGTCCCAACCGCCAAATCCAATCTCTACGAACGGAACGCCAGTTTGAACGAGCCGTCTCGCCATAAGTGCGCTTCTGCCAAACCCAGTGTCACCGTAAGAATCAATGATTTCCTGCGGTTCACCAACTGGTTTTAGTGCTTTCATCTGCGGACTTGTATTTAGTTTAAATGTTTGCTGTAACATTTTCATATGACTTTTTGCCATATCGCTATTAGTTGATTTTACAAACCCTGTTTCAATAGCGGCAAGTGCTTGCATCCTTTGTAGATCTACATTGTCGCCAAGGTTTCTAACTTGACCATTTGAACTTACAACAAAAGGATTCCAAGCAGATCCTAAAAATCCACCACCTACACTGCCGGTACTGATAGCAAAGAAAGGAGGAATCTCTAAATAATCTCTATCTTGTGATAATTCGTATGATATTACAGAGCCCATTGAGGGGTGCGCCATATTAGGATTTGGCTTAAACCCCGTGTGCATGTAATACGATCCTCGCATGTGGTCTGCCTCTCTCGTCGCCATAGTTCTAACAAGAGAGAAATCTTTACCCATGTTAGCAAGTTTAGGCATAAGTTCATTGATCTGGAAATCACCAGTCGTAGACAGCGCCCGCGAAGGTCCGCCAGTAGCAGAACCTTGCTTTACATCCCACATATCAATAGTTGGTGGACCACCGCCAAGCCAAATAAGTATTGCGGCCTTTTCATTCTTGACCAAGGTATCCTTGTTGTCAATTATGTTTTGACCAAATAAAGTTGAGGCGGTAGATAATGAGGCAAGCCCACCAACATGTTCTATAAAATGTCTTCTGTTTATCATGCAATAATATCCTGAATAACTTCACCAAAATCTACAATCTCGATAGGTCTATCGCCCGGAGCCATAAGTTCCTTATCAGCATTGATTCCCATTTGGTGATAAATCGTAGTTGCCCAGTGTGGGACGGTCACTGGATTATCTTCTGGTTCTGTGCCAGTGGCATCGGTTGTACCGTAAGTCATTCCGCCCTTGATTCCGCCACCGGCAAGAATAGAACTGAAAACTTTAGGCCAATGGTCACGACCAGCATCCTTGTTCACCTTTGGGGTTCTACCAAACTCAGAAATAACACATACAAGTGTAGAGTCTAGCAAACCCCGTTCTGTTAGATCTTGAATAAGCGCAGCAAACGCTTGGTCAAACGGTGGAACCTGTGAATTTATACCACTAAAGATATCTTGGTGCATGTCCCAGCCACCGTAAGTCATTGTTACAAATCTAGCGCCTGCTTCTACAAGTCGCCTAGACATGAGCATCCTTGCCCCTGCTTGGTTCCGTCCGTATCTGTCGCGAACCTCTGGCTTCTCTTTCTCGATGTCAAACGCATCTTGTGCCTTTTGACTGCCAACAAGATCGTATGCTTTATCGTAGAAAGTATTCATCGCTTTTACAGCGTCAGAGTTTACGCGCTCTGTCATATTTTTATTTACAATATCTAACAGATTTCTTCTTCTTGTGAAGTGTTCATCTGTAATATTGATAGATAAATCTCTAACTTTAAAATTATCTGATGCCGGATCAGAACCTAACGCAAACGGAGCATAAGCATTACTTAGATATCCCGTTCCTGCAAATTCATTAGGTCTTTCCGGCACGCAGATATATGCAGGAACATTGTTCCTAGAGCCAAACTCGTGAGACACAACACTGCCAATAGAAGGGTAGCTGAGTGCAGGACTAGGCTTGTAACCTGTGAAAACACTGTTTGTTCCTCGTTCGTGGGCAGCTTCTCCATGCGTCATACTCCTTATGATCGTAAGTTTATCCATTACCTGCGCGGTTTTTGAGAACCTTTCATTAATTTGAATACCAGCAACATTTGTGTTAATCGCACTCATAGATCCACGATATTCTAATGGAGCTACAGTCTTTGGGTCAAAAGACTCTTGAGCAGATATACCTCCGGGGAGGTAGATAAAGATAGTGCTTTTTGCTTGACCTTCAATGCTTTCGTAGTATTTTTGTTCTCCAAGTGCGAATTGACTACCAGCGGCAGCAAAAAGACTTGTCTGAAGAAAAGCTCTACGTCCAATATGTATATGATTAAACAATTTAAATCTCCTAAATATTAGTAAATTGCGAACCATTTTGTGGTATTGGTACGCTTTGTATTGGAACTGGAACCTGCTGGATCACCACTGGGACATGTCGATAATTTTCCCATATAATATAGCTAGCCATAGATAACGATAACGCTACAAAAAAACCTAACATAAACTCCCTCATGCTTATTCTCCAGACTAGCCCGGAGCTTCATAGAAGCCTATATTAAAGCCCGGACGTGTGTACTTTTTGACTGTTTCCTGCATACCGTGTTCCTTTAAGTGCTTCTCTGTAATTATACACATATTTTGGGCCTCTCCTTCAAAGTTATTCTTGCAGAAGTGACACAAATACTTGCATTTAAAATTGCTTCTTGTGGGATCAAGCGGTTTTGGATTCTGATTCTGTTGAATTTGCTGAAAGCGATTTTTTAGCTTTTCTAAAAATCTAATCTCGTCAGATTCATCGAAACAAATACTGAAGGGTCTAGGGTCTACTTCGCCTTCAGAATCTTTATAAAAGAAAATACTCATAATCTTATTCTTATACTGAGGATATACTTTAGAGATAGCGTAAAAATATAATAACAACTGTGCGTCATCCTCTAATTTCTTATAATCTTTTACCTCACCGGTTGCCCAATCTATACGGCGACCAGTTTTCCAGTCAACTACCTCAATAGTGTCTTCATTTACCAGTGTTGTTAGGTCGATTGTTCCCTTAATAGCAAGCTGCCCCTTGACTACCTCGCCATTTGGCATCTCGTATTCATATTTTGCCCAATCTTCTTCGATTGGAATGTCGAAATGAGCCTCTGGATGATAAATGTTGCGCTGTCTTGGATCGAACAAGCCATTACTATGAGTCAAAAAGGTTTCAACTGTATCACGAACTGCTTTTCTGTCTCCTCGATAGAACTTATGCTTAGAATCTTTTGCATATTCTTTTATTGCAAGCTCTGTCATGTCGTCTACAAAGCTATCAGTGTAGAGTTCATCTTTGCTCACTCTGATCTTGCCGCACTTATCATCTTCAATCTCTAGCCATTTTTTGCGCGGATTGTCTTGTTGAAACTTCTTAAGCCCAGCAAGAATCTCCATGACTTTGTGAGCCATAGTTCCCATGTCTGCTTTCTTGCCGCTATCAGACTGCCAACCTAAAACATAGGTTAGAAAGTATTGCATTTGACAAAAATCATAATTGTTATAGGATGAACTTCTCACATATGTTACTAGCATTTTATTCCTTTAGGTTACGGTAAAATTCTTTGACCTTCACCATCAGGATGTCGATGCTTTCAATTTTATTGTCAATATAGACTGTGAAGGGGTAGTCATCCAAAGCTACTTCGCTTGAATGGTTATCCTCGTGAACGGTTCGTGTTAATCGTACAACCTTGCCGCCAGCTTGTTCAATAGCCTTCGCTTCATTGGGAAAGCGAACGTCTGCAATAATTGCTAGCTCTGATTGTTCTCGCTGTATCTTTTTGATGCAGGAATTTACCCATACTGGTTCGTATATTTTACGCATTACGTCTGTGCCAAGGAATTGCATAAACTCACGAGCAGTCATCGGTCCGTGATTGATGGGAAAAGTAGTCGGCATATTTTCCCACAATAAATGCTCTTGTATTTGATTCTTTTCTTCATCAGTGCCGTACAAACATCTAAATGGAATATTAAATAAATCCATACAGATGGCTTTTAAGTTATCAGCAAAGCTATAAAGTTTGACATAAGGCCACATGTTATTGTCTGCCCACATAACAAACTGTTCATCTTTACGTGTAACGTCAAAATATCCCCAACCATCTTCGTTTAAAATGTTTAGATGTCCTAGAGCGTCAATATTCCAATCATTAATGAAGCCTTGCTTTTTAAGAACAATGCCGTGTAAGATATTAGCAGTCGTATTTTTACCAGCTTGCTTGCGTCCTGAAATTCCTAAAATCATTAGTAGTAACCCTTTAAGTCTTTTAATATTTTTTCTTCAATGGTTTCATTCAGCATGCTTCCCAAATCTTTTGTATGCATCTTAGGAAACACTAACTTGAATAATCTTCCTAAATCACGTTTAATTTTAATCTTTGACTCTCTACCCACTTGATCGTTATCTGTGAGAATGACAAGTCTTGTTGCTCCACTATTCAATAATAGTTTTCTTTGCTCTGCTGAAATGTCTTTGCCAAATAACCCAACCGCATTTTTTACTCCACATTCCCACAATTTCCAAACATCACCTTGCCCTTCTACTAAAAACAAGGTGTTCACATGAACAATTGATTGGATCGCATTATGGTAGTTGTATAAGTAGTCTGATTTCCTGATTCCTTTAGAGAAGATGTATTTAGGCTGCACAAAATCTCTGGTTGCTCTACCGATGTATCCGACATATCCTCCGTCTGATCCAAAGATTGGAATAATTGATCTGTGCCTGAGAACTCCGGTTGTGTCTCGTGGTACGTCTCGAACCCCGAAAAATTCCAAAGTCTTTGGGTCGAATCCTCTAGAGATGAAATACGGTGACGGAGTTCTGTCAGTCTTTGGTCTTGTGACATGCTCCAGTTTTCCATTCCTTTCAATAACCTGCTTACGTTTTGCAACTTGTGATACAAGCAAACTAAAGTCATTGTTATCATTAAAATCGCTAGAGATATTAGTATTTCTTCCATCTTCTTTAGATGCTCCATTTACATTGTATAGTTTACAGATATATTTGAGTGCGTCTGAAAAGGAATCAGTATCTAACATACCTTTGACAAAGCCCCAAATATTGCAATTGTAGTGGTCATGACAGCCACGAGTCCAGCATCGCCAGACTTGCTTATCTAGCGAAATTGACAATCCTTGTGGGTTATCACTTCCTTCATGGATAGGACACTTCATAAATATATTATCTGCGTCCTGCGTATATTCCAAGTCAAAACTGTCTAAAAGTTTATAAATATCTTGAAATATGATGTTGCGAACTTTATTTAGATCTAATGTTGTCTTTTGTATAGCTTTGCTATGCATGAGCAATTACTCCCGCAGTATTTACAATTATTTCTTGTATCGCCGTAATAATCTTTTAGTTCTTCTTCCAACTTGAAGCCAAAATTTTCTAAGTTTTTGCATGACATGCATCGCCCGTCTGGTCTAACCCAAGCGTAGGATATGATGACATCACAATTATCTAAATATTTCAATCTGGATTCTGTCAGTCGCTTTCCAATTCCTTGACCTCGATAGTCTGGATGAACAACGAGACATCTCAAAACACAAATTTCTGAAAAGCGCAAAGCGTTGTGTTGAGTAGAAACTGCCGCCCAACCAACTACTTTGTCTCCGTCTAGTGCAACCCAAGCACATTCTACCTCATCTAAATGATTTTTAAAATACCCGCCCGCAAACGCATCATCTACAAGCTCTGCTGCCTGATAGATATGATGCATACTGATTGATGGGTTTGGCAGTGCTACATATTTAATTGACATCAAATGGAACCTCGTAATCATCGTCGTTGTCATCAAATGGCAAATCTGAACCTTCTATAACGTCGCCATCTGGTGATAGCCTCATCTCATCTCTAGTTCTTAGCTCTGTCAATCTAGAGTGTTCACCAGCCATATTCATGTTGATATAGTTGCCGTCAAGTAGTCCAGCGCCGTGACGAGCTTTTAATGTGACAACCTTTCGGTTGCCACCGTTTGGACCGTCCTCTGCCAGCTCCTCTGCGGACTTTAATTTAAATATAGAGAATGATGTACATAGCCAAATGATACGGTCAGAGCCGCTTACAGCGTCTGTAGATTCTTTTGTGATACCATCACGATTTAACTGAACAAATGATAAACATGGGAAATCATACTTGACTGTTAGATTATGTAACTCTGTAATCTGAAAACCAAGTGCTTGATATTCTTGAATGTTATTTGTGATACCAGACGACGACATTAGCTTCAGGTAATCATAAACAACAAGACAATCGTTTGTTCTACCATTCTCGTCTTGACCAACTTCACGAAGAATCCATCGCTTAATAATGTTCATAATTGATTCAAATGGAGCACCAGCCACACTGACATAGGTGTATGGCAAAGATTTAATCTCCTCCGCAGCGTTACGAACTGCTATCAATTGCTCATCGTCATCTCTAAATTTACCTGTTGCAACATCTTGAATTGGAACACCGCTGATGTGAGAAAGCAATCTATTCTGATGATCTTCCTTGCTCATTTCAGTATCGAGCATAAGTACAGGAATTCCCATGCGAGCGTTGTGAAGAGCAACATTATCCGCAAAGACAGACTTGCCCACTCCGGGCCTTGCGGATACAAGGTCCACACACTTACGACGTAAGCCACCACCAATGACGGCATCATATCTAGGAAATCCACTTGATAAACCTATTTGATCACATTTGTTTTCAATTAAAAATTCAATATATTCATCAATTTCGTCACCAAGCATTTCTGGCTTTTGACCTGACTCATCATCGCGCAAAAAATCCATAAGAGGTGATTCTACCAGATTGATAATATCATCAATGCTCTCATCACCAACAATAGAGTCAATGTCATTGTCTATCTTTTTAGCAATACGCTTTGCGTTACGTGCGAACTCAAACTTTTTAACCTGTGCAGCAAAGTGCAGAACATTATCCTTTTTAACAGGATAGTCCATAAGGTCGCGAATGTAATCAAGCTCTTGCTCGGTCTTGACCAGTTCTGTAAGATTAAGTTGTTCAGCGGCTGAAAGAATCGCTGGTATGTCTGCTACGGCATCATTTTCTAAAACCTTTTCGATACATTTGTATAAAACTTGGTTATTACGATTTGCAAAACTGTTGTGCGTAATGAAATCACTAATTTCAACATAAGACTCAAGCCCATATGCAAATAGACCAGCTAACACTGCTCTTTCTGCACCTACATCAGCAAGCTGATCCATTTTACCTTCCTGTGCATCGGTTACATCTAACATATTCACCATGAACTAGCGACGGATTTACGCTAAATGTTCGACCGCAAACATGGCACTCAATATTTCTTTTCTTTGCTCGACCTCTGTTTCTTGCCGTTTTGCCCATACGTTCATACTTTTGAGGGTCAAAGTTTGGATCACGATCTTCACCAGTATCTACCCACTGATTCTTCTTGGCTCTCACCGGAGACTTCCTTTTATCTAATTGCTCGTTTTGAACTACTCTAAAATCCTCAGTAATATTAGACTGAGGTTGCGAGGAAACCGTTTCCTCTTGCTCTTGATCTTCAAGTCGCGACTTTTTAGTTGGCAAGTCACTACGTTGTGTTGATTGTTTTTGACTCGACGGAGCCAAAGAGTCCATAAGTTTATTCAGCAGTTCAGACTTCTGCTCTGCTGTCATGGTGTTTAGTAATGCTTTTACAAGTTCATCACTCATTTTCTCTTTCCTTTTTCCATTAGAACATCTGCCTTGCGGCGAACATTATACTCCCTACTTTTAAGCAATTCTAATCTACTTTCCGCTGTAATCAACCACTCGTTGATATTTTTTGCTATGTCATTTTCTCTCTTGATTAGATCCACCTTCGTTTCATATTTCATAAATTGTACTTCGATTTGTGTGACTTCGCTTGCAATGATACTGCCAAGGTTTTCTTTACACCATCTTGCTACGTTCTCGCTTTGTGATCGACACCAAGCGATATGATCTGCAAATTGGTATAATTGATAAGCGCAATTAAAACAGTCGTCTTGTGTTAGTCTTTCCAACTGTTCATAAGACATTGTTTCGGCCATAGCAAATTCTGGATTGAATTTTGTTGGAGAAACATTTTCTGCTGTTACATATCTGTCAATACCATCAAGAAATACTTTTAGTCTATCTGCTGCGTTCAATTTTCTCTCTCCAATATTCTGGGTCTTCGTCCCAACGTAGTTCCACAAGTGTAATGTCATTAATCCTACACCATTCTTTCTTGTCTAAATCTCGTTTCTTTGACATGGCAAATCCAGCTTTAGATTTGTGAAAGTATGGTATGTATTTAAAATGTTGTTCGCCGTGGACTTCTATCCCTATTATAGCATTTGGAATGTAAAAGTCAAGGTATAAAACAGATTTTTTTGCAGGATTTACAGTTCCCGGAAGTTTGACTTCTTCATAGATACTATAACCAGAAAAGATATCATGTAAAAGCTCTCTGGCTACCCTGTGGTAATAAGAACACTTTGATCTTTGCTTTGAATATTTTTTAAGATCTAATGTGTATTCTCTGCCATTTAGTCCGG
>Ga0213865_10001926_pt1 | contig 13296 bp, 12 predicted proteins | sample PICome_6_FD_160100 | JGI IMG/M metagenome (GOLD analysis project Ga0213865, IMG submission 160100) | Coastal seawater microbial communities near Pivers Island, North Carolina, United States - PICO282 | ecosystem: Environmental > Aquatic > Marine > Coastal | place: USA: North Carolina...
ACTTAAAAACCTATTTTAGGTTATTTACTTCTTTTAAAAGTAACTGTTTAAGGTAAATACAAGTTCAATGTCAAAAATTTTAATACTGACTCTCACTTTCTTTATATCCACTGTAGCTAATGCAGATGTTAAAGGACAAGCTTTATCTAAAGTATCTGAAAAAATATCAAATTTAATCCCAGGAGAGGGAATTACTGAAGTATCTTTAGATTATAATGATGGTGATGAAGATCAGCTTAACTTCTCAATATTAGGGGTAAGAGATATTGAAGCAACAGATAACTCTAATTTTTTTACTCAATTTAGTTTGATGAACCAGGAAATAAATAGTTCTGGAAGAATTATTGGAAACATAGGCTTAGGTTACAGAAAATTATCTGAAGATAAAAATTTTATGTTTGGCGCAAATACTTTCTACGATAGAGATTTAACAGAGGGTCAAGATAGGTTAGGCCTTGGTATTGAAGCTAAAGGTTCAATTTTAGATTTAACTGCAAATAGCTATACAAAAATTTCAAACTCTGAAGTTGTTAATGGTGATAGAGAGCAAGTTTTATCTGGTTGGGATTTTAACTTAACATCTCAAATTCCAAGAGCACCATGGGCTAGAATTAATTATAATGGTTATAAATGGGAAACTGAAAAAGGATCTGCTGATCAAAAAGGTAATATTTATTCTCTAGAACTAGATGTAACAAACTCAGTAGAAGTAGTTGCAAGTTTAGACAAATCTTCACTAAATGGTGTAGATGATGAAACTTCTTTAAGTATTAATTATACTTATCCACCAAAAGAAAAATCTATGGTGATGTCTGATGGCTTATCAAATGATATGTATGAAAAAAGCAACATGGAACAAAAATTAAAAGAAAAAGTTAGAAGAAGAAATAAATTAGTAATGGAAATTCAAGGCTCAGTGGTGGTAACAAAAAAATGATAAATAGAATTTTAAAATTAATTTTCAGTATTACTTTTATTTTAGGTTTTTCATTAAATGTTTATGCAGCAACAGGTGCTGCGAGTGTTTATAAAATTACAATTTCAAAAGTTGAATTGTGTGAGACAGGTAGCACAATATCTAATTGTTTAAATCCTATTGATATTACAATTGGCGGAGGAGTTGCAGATGTGGATATTGCTGCAGTAACTGCAGGAGCTGCAGCAGGGACTGTTGCTGATTTTTCCAAAGCTACTCCTGGTACAACTTACACTTATTTACAAGCTGTAATTAGTAGATCGATGAAAATAAAAGGATCAGTTGCTAGTTGTTATACAAAAAATGATGGAGTAGCAGGTACGGCAGATGGTTTTGCAACTGGTACTACAACTGAAAGTCAAGAGGCAGAAGTAACATTATTAGTACCTGAATTTGTTAATCCTGCTCTTTACTCAGCATTAGAAGGTTCAAATTCAACAGGGACCTCTGTACAAATTCCTGGTACAGTTATTTCAAGTGACACTCATATTAGAGCAAGGCAAGTCTTAACAACACCTTATACTGCAAAAGCTGGAATTGCCCCAACTGTGTTTTTGGCCTATGATACAAGTGCAGGGATTATGAATAATGCTGGAACATGTGGTAGTACCCAAACTCTTTCTGCAGCACCGCCGGCACAAACTATTACTATACAGGGTCAGTAATTTATTTTAAAAAATTATTGTTACTTTTTTTACTAATTTAATTTTTGTAATTTAATACCATAATTAAAATGATAATCTTATTTTCATTAATATGAAAAACTTTCTAATTCTTATTTTTACAATCTTTTTTTCTTCAATTGCACATGCTGGATTAAATGAAGTAGGTTCAGGAGGTTTTTTATCAAGAAGACTGCAAAGAAACTATTTTAGGAGACTATAAAAGAAGTTATGAACAAGCAAAATCAGAAGGTAGGGATTTTATAATGTATGTATCTATTTCTGAAGATGGCTGTTCATTAGGTGCTTCAATGCCAATGTATGGGATTAATAAGAAGGGCCATAAGAGTGCATACAAATCTTGTAAAAAAAATGCAAAAAAATTTACTAAGGCAGATTGTTTTATTTTTTCAATTAATGATGAAATTGTCTGGAAAAATTACGATCAATTAAGTGTAAGCCAAAAAGACCTAGATAGAGAAAGACAATCAAAACCAGTTTTTTTAGATGAAGATAAAAAGCCAGGAAGGTTTTTTGAAGACCATCCAGATATTACTAATGATTTTCAAATTCATGTTATCTACACTCTTTACAAAGATTCAAAAGATAAAGAGGGGGATATAAATGGAAAAGTTGAACAATTAATTAAAGTTGCAAATGATTGGACTTATAAAACAACTAAAAAAGCTAACGAAAAATCAAATACCATGAATGGTGAAGGTCAAAAAATGAAACTTGATTATAGAAAAGATGGAAAGTTAGATATTAGTTTTATTCGTCTTGGAGTAACTAAAAAAGAATTTAGAGATTGTAGTGGTAGTTGTGGAAATTTGGCAGAGCGAACAATTATCAATGCTGGGTTTAATAACCCAAAAAAAATATATGTAAATTTTGGTGATTATTCATATGCTGAGTGGCCTTATTCAGCAGGTTTTCCAATTTTTAATATTTTCTCAACAGCAAGCGGTAGCAGATTAAATAAAAGTGAAGTTGGTTATTTTTTATTACATGAAGCTTTGCACTCAATGGGTGGAATATATTCGTGTTCACCAAAACATGTTAATGGGCATAATACTAATAAATCCTCAGACATGATGAGCTTACAAGGTGATGGAAGAAATATGACTTTGGATCCAAAAAATGATGATTATTGGGGTCATAAAAATTTATCATGTCCCGATCTTCAAGATAGTGTCTATTTTACACCAACATCAGATACACCTTTTGATCCATTTGAGGTTACCTGTTTATCAAAAGATAAATGGAAAATTACCAAACATGACTACAAAAATTTTGAAGATAGAAGAGGGATAGGTTATCAATGTTTCTACACAAGAGATGATGTCACTGCTCCTTGGGAAAAAGAACTTGGTATCTACTAACTTTAAAGTTTGCTTAAGGAATTAACCAGGTATCTTTATTATTCTCTAAATCAAATTTGGCACGACGGTGACCTTTGGCTGCTAAATAAAGCCATTCAATATTTTTAATTTTACATTGAATAACTGTAAAGTTTTTATAACCGACCTCACTTTGCTCCATCGTAAATTCAAAATTATCTAGTTCAGGCTTTAGCCCTGAAGTAGGGGTTTCAGATAACGTTCCTGCTCCATATACGCGTCAATGACATTGGTTCTTGACTAAGATTCTTTAATTTGATTCATTATGAATAGAAAGGAAAGAGAGCATTTACAGGAGTAATTGTTCTAGAGGTACGCTCAAGGGTTCATGGCGATAGACTCATAAGCCTGAGGTCAGTGGTTCGATCCCACTTCCCGCTACCATTCTAGAAGCATAGGTCTGTTTTGCGTCTCTGATGCGTCAATAGATATGGCTGGATATAGAAAAAGGAATGGTAAATGGGAATTTAGAATAAGAAGAAACAATTATTTTTTGATGTTGTCAGAATTATGGAAGTTGCAACAAAAATAACACCAATTGCATTAGCATTAATAATGTTGGCGCTAGGTTTGAGTCTTACCATAAAAGATTTTACAAGAGTTGTTAAACAACCAAAAGATTTTATTGTAGGTCTTATTTGTCAATTAATATTACTTCCAATAATAGCTTTTGTTTTAATTAAAGTTTTAAATACACCAATTGAACTTGCATTAGGTGTGATGATCATTGCTGCTGCTCCAGGAGGAGTAGCATCAAATGTGATGACTAAATTTGCAAATGGTGATGTTGCTCTGTCAATTTCATTAACTGCTATTATTAGTTTACTAAGTATAATAACAGTTCCATTTATAGTTTTTAAATCTGCTGACCTATTAAATATAGATTATTTATCAAAAAATATTTCTATGAGCTCAATTGCAATAAAAATGTTTATTGTAGTAACTCTTCCAGTTGTTTTAGGAATGATGATACGAAAATTTTTAACAGAATTTATTATTGATAAAACTATTCTTATTCAAAGAATTTCAATTTTATTATTTGTAATGGTATTTGTTTCTATATGGATTGAGGAATGGGATAATATTATAAGTTTTTTAACTAGAGCAGGTTTGATAGCTTTAACTTTAAATGTAACTATGATGATTACAGGATTTTTTGTAGCTAAATATTTTGCAACAGGTATTGCTCAACAAAAATGTATTTCATTAGAGTGTGGTCTTCAAAATGGAACTTTGGCCGTATTTGTATCAATAAATTTTTTTGATAATATTGTATATCTTGTTCCCTCAGCTGCATATGCGCTGATTATGTTTGTCACATCAATATTTTTTGTGCTGCTAATTAAAAAAACTGTCTAATTTTTTTTAAAATTGTGTCTAATTTAACTTAAAATAAGCACTAATCATTTATTGTTTCTAACAATAATATTTTGATTACTCCCACTCTTGCATACTTTGATTTAATTTTATTCAAAAATTTTAAGCTGAATATCATGTTACCCATTTTAGGTACTCCAAATATTTAATAAATTTAATTAGCAACTATAAGTTTTAAATGATTTTTATAAGAGTAATTCTTATTCTGTTAATCTCGACATTTACTAACTCAGTATTAGCAAAACCTCTTCCTCCTGGAACAGGCAACAGCATAAAAGCTAACATAATGTTTATGCTTGATAAGTCTATGAGTATGTATAGTTCCTCAAGTCAAGATGGAACAAGAAGTGGAGTTACTCCCTTTGTTGATGTCGTGCCAAGAGGTGATGGAAATTATTATACAGTAAGTGTTGCAGAAGGCGGGTTTGGTTTATGGGAACCTTATGAGAATAAAGTAAGTTTGGATTCTAACAGTTTTAATTGGAATAGATCTGACGCTTGGTCAAGAAATAAAATCCTTAATCTAAGAGAGCCATTGAACATGGAAGTTAGAGAAGTTCAAGGTGATCATTACCTTTATATACTTCAAGATAAAAGCACAGATAATGTGGGAGGCTATACACTTCAATCGATTTGGACAAAAATTCATTATAGGAAAAAAAATGGAAATGTTAACGAAAAGGGAGCAAAAGATGCTCATAGATATTTTTCAGATTCAAGTGGAATAAAAAATGCAGATCTTGCAGGATTAAAGTTAGGTAAAATAAGAGATAAAAAAGGATTTAAAGCTTATGTTTTTCAATCGAAACCTTCCATGGATCTTTATGAGAATAAAATTTTGGTAATTTCGAAAGATGCTTGGAGGGTTATATATTTAAGTAATACAAATGGTCACATAAATACAGATACCAATTACAAACAAGGAGACAATGGTGTTACCACTCGTGTCTGCTCAAAAAATCAAACAATGAATTCATTATTTGATGATGCAATTGATATAGTTAAAGAAGGTTCAAGAATTTATGTTTATAGCAAAGATGGATCAAATGGATTAATTTTAAAACAAGAAGTTGATAATAATCTTTGTCCAACGGGAAGTCTTTATACACAATGGAATAAAACTGCAAACTTTGATCAAGCATGTGGAGAAGGTAGAGGACAAAGTATTGCAATTAGAAATAATATAATTTTTACTACTGGTTATTATAATGGTAAGGTTTGTAAATATTCCCAGTCAGGTTCAACAATAAGACTAGAAAAAAGTATTGGAACAAGAGAAGCTCACGCCCCAAATACAGTTGGTAATTCAGAAGTTTATAATGAAAAACCCATGGGTATTAGTATTGGCTCAGGTAATACAACGGAAGAAAATAGAATATATGTTGCAAGCAAGGGAAGAAGCGAAGTCATTATTTTTAATCAATCAGACTTAAGCTATGTAGATTATTTTGGCGATGCTGGCGTATCATTGTGGCAAGGTGCCATTGACTCTATTAGCAATGTACTTCAAGACTCTGCAATCAACCAACAAGCAAACTTTGGAATTGGATATTGGGGTCCAAGTGGAAAACCAAATTTTGCTGGTTTTTTTGGATCAAGAGGAAATAATAAGAGAGATGATGATAATCCTAGATTTAACGATCCTTTTTATGGTGAGACGAATATGAAAGGAGGATATATATCAGTTGGTATCAATCCTAAAGGGGCTCAGCAAATTTTAGAAAACTTCAATGATGATAAAGTAGTTCTGGATTTTGGAACTAATGGTCAAGGCCTTAGAAAACTTATTCAATATTATTGGAATTACAATAGAGGGATAGTAAATCCTATGATTGATGGTCTTGATTGTCAAATTAATGCAACAATTGTTATAGGAGATGGAAGATTTTCACCAGGAAATACTAATATATATCCACCCATAGTTGCTAAAACTTTATTTGATACAAAAAAACATCTAACCTTTACAGTCGGATATGGAGAAGTATTTGTTAATGATAAAGACGCTGTTGCCGATTTTATAAATATTGCAAAAGCAGGAGGCACGCATAAAGAAAGCAACGGAGTTGTTACCGAAAGAGGATATTTTAATGCAAGAACACCTGCGGACCTTAAAAATGTAATAAATGAAATTGTTCAAACCATAGTAGCAAAATCATATTCATTTTCATCACCATCGATTTCAAGCAACATTAAAAATGCTGGAGAATTGTTCCAAGGTAAATTTCAAAATAGACAAGGCAAAGAATGGATTGGAACTGTAATTAAAACTGATCTTAAGGATGATGGTACTGCACTATCATCACAAAAAAGTTGGGATTTTAGCGAAAAAATACAAGCTCCTAATCAAAGAAATCTTTGGACTGCAATACCTGGAAATACTGCAGTAAATAATTTTACACAATCAAATGTTAATTCGATTAGTAATTTTTATAATAAAACTGGAAATATTATTGAGGACTATCATAGGAAAACTATAGGTACGAATAATTTAGCAAATATCACAAGATGTAAAAATTCATCAGGGGTTGCAGATGGAATTTCAGATGAAGAGATAGGTTTAATTAAGTTTGTAAGAGGTGAAGATTATTTTGACTATGACGGAGATTGTAATTTAACCGAACCAAGAAAAAGAGTAGATGATAATGGAAAAGTAATAAATGCATATGTTGCTGATTTTTATAATTCTGAATTAGTAGTTATTGGCGCACCATCTGCAAGTTCTGTCTCAGAAAAATTTAATACCGAAAGCCACTTTAGACAGAAAAAAAATTATAGCGTTTTTGCAAAAAACAATGCTAACAGAAAAAAAATTGTTTATGGAGCTGCAAATAATGGAATATTGCATGCAATTGATCAAGAAACAGGTAGTGAGATTTGGGGATTTGTTCCTCCTTTAGTTATCCCAAAACTACCTCAAGTGATTGCCCCTTCATTAAATCAAACAAGCGGAGGTGGAAGCACACCTTTATTTTTATTAGACGGGTCACCTGTTGTACATGATACCTATTTTAAAAATCCAGTTACAAGTAGAGAAGGCTGGCATACTTTATTAATGATTCCATATGGCAGAGGAGGTGCAGGTTTTTCTACAATTGATGTAACTGATCCAAATAATCCACTTCATCTGTACTCAATTTTAAATGATCCAATTAGTGAGCAAATACTAAGAGTGGATCATAATGCAAATTTATTCCAATATAACTATTCGAGTTCAAGATTTAATATTAGAAATTTTGTAGAGGGAGAAAAAGCAGTAATTAATATTGGATCAAGTAATGCATGCAATGCATCAGGAAGTACTTCTTGTTACCAATCTAATGTTTGGTCTTTAAATTCAGGTTTCGACACAACAATTGATTATAAGATTTTTGCAAATGGACGTGATGTAACAGCAAGCACAACTGTTGCAAATGTAAATGGAGTTATTAAATTTACGTTTAATAAGTCATACAAATTTGATGCATCAGGTAATTCAAAATCAGATAGTATTAATATTACGCAAATAGGATCCCTTGATAGCGCTGGCGCAGAATATGATTATAGATATTTAGGAGAAACATGGGGCTCCCCTCGTGTATTCAGAATGCCTAATAATGGTGCTGGTGACAATGATATAATGGACGATGAATATGTAGCTGTATTATCAGGTGGTTATGGAAATGGTGCACCTTCAATTGGCTCTAATGTTTATATAATCGATTGGTTAAATGGAAAGGTAAAAAAAGAAATAAAAATTGAGGATAAATCTTATGATGCTAACTCAAGAAATGACATTACCAACTCAATCCCATCTTCCCCAGTAGTAATTAATGCAGATGCTGCTAATTCAAACTATTCAGGTGCACTAGTTTATGTAAATGATTTAGAGGGAAAAATTACAAAAATTAATTTAACAAACATGAATAGAACACCAGAGTATGATCCAAATACAAATACTTTTTCAACAACAACAAAAAAAGTTAATTTATATGATAAATATGTAATGTTTGACACCATGGCGTCTACAGAATTTAACAATAGATATATGTTTCATTCAATGGATGCAGGAATTGGAGTAAATACAAAAAATTTATGGTTATTTGGTGGTACAGGAAACCTTATGAACTTAGACGATCAGCAAGTAAGTAAAAGTAGTGTTGCAAATGTAATGTTTGGAGTAAAAGATTATACTTTTCCAAACTTTGGAACCACAAGCAACTCACAATCTCCTGATAACTTTTTAAAATGTAAGGATACAACAAAAGATAACACAGGAGCAAACTGTCCAGATATTGGAGATAGGGGTTGGTATATTGATCTTGATAAACAAAAAAAAGTTGTAAATGAACCTACATTAAAAGGAAATATTGTTTACTATCCACTTTATCGACCAGCAGATTATTTTGATCCTTTGAAGGGAAATACTACACCCTCAGGTACTTTAAATAAAGGTTGTGGAGGTGGAAGTGCATTTATTTGTTCAGTCGATGCTGAGTGTGGAACTAATAACTCAAGCAATCTTGGCAATATTAATCAAGGGGAGCAATGTTTATATGTTGGAACAGGAATTTTATCAAAACTAGTTGTATTTGGATTAAATCTTTATGCAAATATTTCAGGAGAATCGACCAATAAAGACAAAGACGATATTGTTGTTATACAAGCTTTTACCGAGGATGTTCAAAATTATAGAACAAGCTGGCGAGAAAACTACTAAATATTTATTTTTTCAACATAAATAAAAATCCTTTAATTCTTTTTGTTTTTTTTATAAATAACGAAAATATGAATAATAAACCAATTTTTTCAAAAGGACTTTATGAATGGGTAATGTTTCTTATAAGTTTTTATATAAGAATTAAAAAAAGCCTTAAAATAGATTTCGAAAGTTTTATAATTCTTCAAGTAATAGTAAGTCACACTCTCTATAACTTTAATAAAGAACAAATTAGAACTTTTACAGAATTAGATTATAAATTTGAAAAGTTTATTAGAGACAAATATGAAGATGTGCCAAAGCTAAATTATTCAAATATTTCAAACTTATTAGATTTACCAAGAGAAACTATAAGAAGGAAATGTAATTTTTTAGAGAAAAAAAAATTAATAAAAATTGATGATTATAAAGGACTTATTCCAGGCTTAGGGTATCAAAAAATATTTAGCACATTCGCAAGTAATACTACTCTAGATGTAAGTAAATTTATAAGAAAATTAAATTATTCAGGTCTTTTGGATAAGGCTCTAAATTTTGAAAAAAAAGATTTGAATTAATTTGCTTCTTTAATCCTGTTTAGTATTAGCCCTGGAATTTGCAGTATTAACCTATAGTCTTTTGAAGGATTAGTTTTAAATAATTCTAAACGTCTTAATACTTAACTAAACCTAAAGCAGTAGGGACTCCTAAATTAATTTAACTGGATAGGGGTCAATTGAGCTTTCAAATTTTAAGATCTGTCTGGTACCTCTATTGCTCCAATAGTGCTCCAATGACATTGGTTTTTGAGTAATTACTTTATTTATGAATTGGATATTGTTAGTCTTTTGAATAAAAAAATTAATTTATGAAAGTAGCTGTAATTCAACATCCGCCCAAATATCTAAACTTACAAAAAACTATAGATTTAGGAGTTGAGCTTATTAAAACTGCTGCAGATAAAGGATCTAAATTGGTTGTGTTTCCTGAGGCTTGGTTTCCTGGATATCCTGAATATGTTTGGAGGTTAAAACCAGGCGGTGAGATGAGTTTGACCGACGATTTGTTTAAAATTTCACAAGCAAATTCAGTTAATCTTTCAAAGGGTCATATGAAACCCATTCAAGAGGCTGCAAAGAAAAATAAAGTTGTAGTAGTTGCTGGCCACCAAGAAATTGATGGAGAAGTTAGTGGTTCAACTCTTTATTGTTCTATAATTATAATCAACAATGATGGCACCATCTTAAATAATCATAGAAAATTGATGCCAACAAACCCTGAACGTATGGTTTGGGGTCCTGGAGATGGTAGTGGTTTAAATGTTGTTGATACAGCAGTAGGTAGAATTGGTGCATTAGCATGTTGGGAAAATTATATGCCGCTTGCAAGATACTCTTTGTATTCACAAAATATTGATATTTATATTGCACCAACCTGGGATGAAGGCGAACCCTGGCTTTCAACAATGAAACATATATCGAGAGAAGGAGGTTGTTGGGTGATTAGTTCAGCAACGGCAATTCAAGCTTCTGATCTACCAAATGATATGCCTCATAAAGATCATTTGTATCCCGATAAAGATGAATGGATTAATTGTGGGGATGCAATTATTTATAAACCTTTTGGTGATCTGCATGCAGGGCCTTTACATAAAGAGAAAGGAGTACTGTATTCTGATATTGATATTTCGTTATCAAAAACTTCTAGAAGACGATTTGATGCAACAGGTCATTATTCTAGACCAGATGTTTTTAATTTAAGTATAGACAAAAGTAAGAAAAAACCAATTTCATAAAATATCATTTTTAACTAATAAATTTTATGTGGCACTACTATTGCTCCAATAGTGCTCCAATGACATTGGTTCTTGACTAAGATTCTTTAATTTGATTCAATAGAGGTAGAAAGGAAAGAGAGCATTTACAGGAGTAATTGCTTTAGAGTGAGTGAGCAGGGTTCATGGCGATAGACTCATAAGCCTGAGGTCAGTGGTTCGATCCCACTTCCCGCTACCAATTAGTGCCCTGGAAAATCAATTAAATTTTCAACTTTGTAATTTTTTTTTACCAAATTATCAGATCCACCTAAGTCGAATAAGTTAATTACAAATACAAAAGCTGAAACCTTACTTTTAGACATTTCAACTAGTTTTGCAGCAGCTTCTGCTGTACCTCCAGTTGCAATTAGATCATCAATTATTAAAACACTATCGTTTTCATCTAAAGAATCTTTATGAACTTCAATGGTAGCTGTTCCGTATTCAAGTTCAAAATCAATTGAATGAACATCTGCTGGTAATTTATTTTTTTTTCTTAGCATTATAAATGGTTTTTTTAAAATATAAGAAACTGCTGAAGCAAAAACAAATCCACGAGACTCGATTGCTGCAATTTTTGTAAAATTATATTTTTTCGATCTTTCAACTATTTGATTGATAGTTTCTGCAAAAGCATTTTCATCTTTAATTAAAGTTGTGATATCTCGAAAAAGAATTCCTTTTTTAGGATAATCTGGTATTGATCTAATATATTTTTTTAAATCCATTTTTTATGAATAAATTATTTGCTGCAGCTTTGAAAGAAGAAACTGTTGGTTTAGATTATTTTTATCATATTGGTGTTGGCAAAATAAATGCTACATATAATTTAACTAAATTAATTCATCAATACAAACCGTCAGAAGTAATTAATTATGGTACAGCAGGTGCTATAAAAAAAGGATTAACAGGTATAGTTGAATGTACAAAATTTTATCAAAGAGATATGGATGTTAGAAGTTTGTTAGATCTTAAATTGGGTGAAACTCCTTTTGATGAAATTAATGAAATTATAAACTCTGACAAGGGTTATTCATGTGGAAGTGGAGATAGTTTTGTAAATAAAAAAATCGAAATGGAAGTAGACCTAGTAGATATGGAGGCTTATGCCTTGGCAAAAGTTTGCAAATTAGAAGGTATAAAATTTAGATGTTTTAAATACATTTCTGATAATGCTGATAGTGATGCTTCATCAGATTGGATAGATAATTGTAAAAAAGGTGCTAAATTATTTCAAATAATTGAAAAAGATTTATAGTTAAACGATTATATTAATTTGATTGAAAATAGTGTTAATTTCTATATCAAGACTTTTTTTAGATAACATAAATTATTTATTATGACAAAAGTTGGAGAACATATTACATTAGACATTATTGGTACTACTAAAGAATATGATCCCTCTGTTTATGAAAAAGTTATTCAAGATATTGCAAAAGCTGCAAAAGTTACAATTTTAAATATCTCAAAATATAAATTTGAACCGCAAGGTTTTACTATATTAGCTTTATTAGCTGAAAGTCATATTAGTTTTCATACATTTCCTGAAAAAGGAATAATTAGCTTTGATTTTTTTACATGTGGAAAAGTAAATCCATCAATTGCTTTGGATATTGTTAAAAAAGAATTTGCTCATAAAAGAATTGTAAAAAAAGAATTTAACAGAGATACTAAATCTCTGTATCACGATATTTATAGTTCTCCTGGATTACAAAAGTCGTATGTTGTTAATGATGTACTTGAGGATTTTAAATCTAAAGTCGGTCAACATATTGAAATATTAGAATTGGAGCAATTTGGTAAATCATTATTCATTGACGGGGAAATCCAAGTGGCAGCAACTGATGAACATTTATACAGTTCTACTTTTGTAGGCGCAGGTCTTAATTTAAATGAAAAGAATGAAAGAGCAGCAATTATTGGTGGTGGTGACGGAGGCGTCGCCAGAGAGTGTATCTCAAAAAATTTTAATTTTGTTGACTGGTTTGAGCTAGATCCAGAAGTTGTAGATGTTTGTAATAAACATCTTGGAGACATTGGTAAAAAAGCTACAGAAAAAAATTCTGTAAAATGTGTTTGGGGTGATGCCTTTGAAAGCATTAAATCAATTGAAGATGATACCTACGATCATATTTTTGTTGATCTTAATGATGACCAGTTTTGCATCGATCTTGCAGCAAAAAATATGGACTCTATGATTAGAATTTTAAAACCAAAAGGTGTAATCACTGCCCAAGTTGGTAGCCAAGATAAAAAACCTAAACAAGTTGATAGTTGGTTAAATGTATTTAACCATCATTTTGGAAACACTAAATTATCAAGAGTTTATATCCCTAGTTTTGATTGTTCTTGGAATTTTTCATCGTCAATAAATCATTAATTTTTCTTTT
>Ga0213865_10001927_pt1 | contig 13296 bp, 9 predicted proteins | sample PICome_6_FD_160100 | JGI IMG/M metagenome (GOLD analysis project Ga0213865, IMG submission 160100) | Coastal seawater microbial communities near Pivers Island, North Carolina, United States - PICO282 | ecosystem: Environmental > Aquatic > Marine > Coastal | place: USA: North Carolina | collected...
TGGAGACGGGTACGGTGACAACTGGGGCGATTCTGGTTGGAATGAAACACGTGGACCTGAATGGCCTGGTGTTTACGTCTTTGGAGCTGTAGAAGCTGATTATTGCCCGAATACATTCGGTAATTCAACAGCAGACGGCTACTACGGTTGTGTCGACGATGACGGAAACGGAATTCCAGATCAGTTCCAGCAACCAGTAACCAATGAAACTGACGAGAACGAGACTCAAGTACCTCTCGATACGGACGGCGACGGTGTTGCCGACATCGAAGATGATTGCCCAGGGACATCACCAGATGTGGTTGTTGACGCTGACGGCTGTGAAGTTGAAGAGGCTCAAGAAGAGAATGAACCAACATCTGCTTTCGAATCGTTCTTCTCTGGTGATGCGGACGCTGTAACGACGACTGTAGGGGTTGGAGCAATACTCCTCGCTTTGTTTACTCTCTTGCAAACCAATGCATTAGCAGCAATACTTCCTGATACGTTCCGTTGGGTGCAGGTCCTTCGCAAGAACTCGAAGTTAACGAAAGAAGAGCGCAATGAGTTGACGTATCTACAATCCTTGGTCCAAGGATATTATGCCGATCAGAAGGAGTTGCTGGAAGAACTCAATTTGTTGAGAGCTGATCTCACCGGTCGATACACCAACAATGAAATCAAGAAAGACACTCGTGAGAAGTTGTTTACCCTCATCGATGACTTGCTCATCGCTACTCCGCAGGAGTTGTATCGAATTGCCCACAATGACGGTTACTTTGGCTTGGCAGGTGCAGTTGATTCAGAAGATCGCAGCAAACTTCTCGAAGAGAAATTGGCAATGAGTGAACAAACGGTCTCTTCTGGAATCGTTGAGTCTCCACATGATTCATCCTTATCGGAGCCACCGGTCAATGCAACTGGAATCGTCAAGGACGACGGATTCGAATGGTACGAATTCCCACAAGGCAGTGGCGATTGGTGGTACCGAACTGCTCACACGAATCAGTTGTGGCAGAAGTGGTAATCGTAATTTGGTAATTGATTACTGTGAGTAGTTATTAGAATGCTATTCAATACATTGACAAAATTGGTTCAATATCCGCATTGTACGAAGTTTACACCTTTCTTGTTAGATGAGCAAAATTAACTCATCAGATAGTCAACAATCTGCGACCATTCTGGAAAAGCACCATGGCCAAAATGAATCCATTCCTGTCCGTCATAATCTCCAAAAGAAATTGCCCCGTGATGTGCTCGGTCATCAATCAAAAATCGTCCTCGATTGAGGTCCTTACGATGGGATAAAATGAGACATTTCCTACCCAACAATGGAAGGTTGGTTTCGACCCAACTCCGCTTGTCACTCCACGCACTAATGTTGCCCCAGGGGGCTGTAGACAGGAGTAGAATAGAATATTTCTCTAAAAGAACCGTAATCGCCTCAATTGCACCCTTTTTCGGAGACAAGTGAGAAAATAAACCTGGAAAATCTGAATGATGCTTCTGATGTTTGTTGCACCAATCAATACATTTCTCCCGAATTTCAAATGGGACATCATCAATTACTTCTGGAAAATCAACGACGACACCATCCATATCGATATACAATATCGGTTTCGTCATGATTCAGACCTCCTTGCTAAATAATCAATCTGGATTGCAATATCTTCGAACTTCCCGACAGCGGGGATGATATAATCCCAATCACTCTTGCTATCAAGAATCATTTCATCTTCACACCCAACAACATTGATTGCATCGGATAGTTTCATCCCTCTTTCTTGGAGATTGAGTAATTGCTGTTCGGCGGAGATCTCAAGTCGAATTGTTGTTGCATTGACTGATTTACAGAACTCAAACTCCTCTAGAAATCGAACATCTTCAATGACTAAATTGGTCTGTGTGTCTTTGATTTTTTTCTTTACAATCTGTATAAGAAAATCAGGAAGTAATGAACGCACAGTCACTCCTAATTCCGATAGAAATAATCGGTCATCTTTCAAATCTATTGAAAATACAGCAGCAATTTCCCTCAATGGATATGCAAAGGCAATTCTCTCGTATCCTAGCTTACGAACTAGATGCTCCGATATTGTTGATTTACCACAGGCTCTGGGTCCGGACAGAGCGATAATCCTCCGCTGGTTGTTGTCAATTTTCCCAGTCATAAACACCACCACGTTGGCTAAACTTCTGTTCAATGAAAACATTTTGCTTCCATGCCTTTTCTACACCAACCTCCAGTATGGAAGGTCCATAGACATGGCCACCACTTGTATTTGAATAGAATCTCCCCAAAGCATCGAGCATAGCATATGACCCACGCATGAGATCATTCGATTCTGGCACAAATTGAATTCCATGGTTTGCGACGTGTTCGTGTCGCACAATCCAACTGTTGAACTCAGAATCATTAATCAATAATGCATCGACGTCACCATCGTTCTGTCCTTCAACTGGAAGAACTTGAAAAATTTTCCAACGTTCAGGCATCAATTCAAGTACCAAGTTTGCCATATCATCATTAACATTTGGCTTACAAACGACGGTGTTGAGTTTCATCCGAATTCCACGGCTCTTGCACCGCCTCCATGCGTCGACTGCCAACTCAAGGTGGTGGCTTCGTTGTCGTCCTAGATCTCCGCGCATCCCACGCCCTATATCTGCATGAATTTCATCATTCGATGCATCGATTGATAGACCAATCCAGTCGATTAGATGTGACCACTGGTTGAGAAAATCCTCAGTCAACCCGGAAGCATTTGTGACGATGCAGGTCGTCAACCCAGCGTCCTTTGAAGCAGCGAGGAGATCTCCAAGATACGGACACATTGTCGGTTCACCACCTACAAACGTAATCTTTTCAGCACCAGCGGCTGCAAGCATACTAGGTACTGTAATTGCGATTTCCTTGGGCAATCTGTCTGCCCGAGGAATATCCTCAAAACGGGCGAAGCAGAACTTGCAACCGTAATTGCACCAAGGCCAAAAATGCCAATTTACCGCGGGGGGTAACATTTGGGAATTGATGGATTGAGTGTAGTTGTTTCTTGTTGTCTCCAAGTTTGTGTTCAGCGTATTGGGCTTCATTCTTGTCCAATCAACAGAATTGATTTGACGGCGGTCACTAAGACTCGTGTGTTCTCCTAAAGTTAAGTTACTAATAAAATTATTTACGGGTATTAGACAACCAAGCGTATTAGGATGATGGTTAACTCTAGCCTTGTTCATTGGTTACTTGAAACAAATTTGAGGTTGATCAATCAATACGTATGCGAACTTGTCCGATTGAGATAGTACAATCCGGCGTGACCAAGAAAGGCCTGTGAGGAGGGAGTTTCATATCGTTCAATTTTGTTCCATTCGTTGAGTTAATATCCGTGATGTAGTAGTCTTGACCAGAATAATCAATCTTGAAATGTCTACGTGAAACTGCACCACACGCATCCTTATGCACCTTCTCTTTTGCAAAGCTTAGGAGTGCGCTACGTCCAACTGGTTGACGCATTTTGATAATCCCGTTGATTTCAGAGCCTCCTTCAACCCCCAGCCAAATCGAACACCCTCCACTTAACTCTTCAAGCTCAACATTGAGCGTATCTTCAACAACCCTAGTTGCCTCTAACGCTTCTTCGTTTTCTGGTAGTGTGAAGATTGGCTGGTAATCTGGCCCAAAAATGATGTTTACCCTCCGCTTGTTAATTTCGTTTATAGTATGGAATTTACCTTCTTCCTTCAGTTTTGGGAGATGGTCTCTCTTGAAGGTATCATGAGTAAGAATCCATGCGTTGTGATCTAGTGCGTGCTGAATCATGATTTTGTCGTCTAAATCTTTGTCACCATTGGATTTAACCAAATGAATTGTACCAACCTCATTCATTTTTTTCAATGCTTTTCTTTGGATTTTTGTTAGTGTGGAATCACTTTTGAGGCTCCAATTATAGGTCCCTTCTTTGAGAATTGTTTTTGTCCGCCATCCGAGCTCTTCCACTGCCTTAATTGTGTTTTGCAGTCTCTCTAACCGAAAGACATGTTGGCTTTCAGTGATTATGTTTGTTCCATCCAGAACGACAGAAGAGAACATTTCTCCACTGTAGTCGTCATCAATCGTAACCATAATTGAAATTAAGGCTAGAATGATTTAAATTATTCTCCAACGTATTTTGCTGTAAGAATTATATCTATGTTGATGATGGGAAATGTGTGAACAAGACATACCTCCATAGTTCTACAATGAGCGACGTGTTTCTTTGTGGGACGAGAAAGGATCAATTCATAGAAAAGCGAAGAGGGACAAAACCTGGCTCAGAGCTTATTTTGGAACGAGAGCATGAAGTTTTGTTGCAATTAAATGGGACAGTTGGACCGGAAGTGCTTGACTTCGATCGGGAGCAGAAAATTCTCAAGATGACGAAAATAGGCACACATGACCTATCAGACGTTATGCATGATTTGCCATTGGATTCTATCCCAGTTTTAACTTACAAATTTTTTACTGATTTAGATAAGATTCACCAAAGTGGTTATGTCCACAGGGACATAAAACCCGGGAACATTATGGTTAAAGCGGACTCCCGAGGAGTCTACGATTATGCTGGGATTGTTGACTTTGGAATGACGCTCAGAAGCAATAAGAAGCAAAATGAGCCACTCGCTATCGGTGGCACAAAACCATACACTCATCCCACGCAATCCAGTAAAGAATTCAAGGAAATGCGGACCAATCCTGGACAGGACTGGTTCGCAGCTGCAAGGACAATTTCTCACCTCTTGGTTGGAGGCTCATCGCCAAGCTTCGAGGCTCAAATCAAAAAAGGGGATGGTGCTGAGGTTTCAGATTTCATTAAATTAGCATTTAATCGATGTTTTGGTTCAGCAAGAACAGACGCTAAACCATTACTTGACCTTCTCTTGTTCTCAGTCCAACCAACCTCAGAATCCGAAACTGAACTTATGTCTCTCTTTCATATGGGCACTGCTGCGCTTAAGTCCTTACAAGCCTATTCAGATAAACATTGGACAACTAAAAATAAGCAAACTGCTTTTCAAACCGGTTCAAAGCAACGACCAAAAAGGCATGATGTATTATTGATCGTAGACAATACAGAGTCTATGCAATCTGAAATAGAATTTCTAAAACGAAAGTTTGATGAAATTGCCGAATTAGTAAAAGGAAGAATCGATCTACGTATTGACTTGTGGTCACTGGGAGATTATTCTGACGGTAGTAAGAGTTCAATCACGCCTCTTGGCCAGAGAATGAGATCAGACACCTTCCAGCAGTGTGTAGGGATTATGCAAGCAAGTGTAGAACAGAATGATGAGGCAGAAGCATATGAAGTGGCTCTACAGTTGGCTTACCTCGAAAAGCCGATTCACTGGAGTCCTAGAGATGAAACACAACGAAGTATCATTCTTGTTGGCGATTCTTACGCACACGGATGGCTGGACAGAGCATACAGCCCGTGGGGGCCTGTCGTCTCTAAAGCGAGAGGGAAACTGGACAAGTCAACCAATCAACGATCTCCTCCAGATCCGAAAATAAAGAAATTGTATGATGATTTTTGCCGCAGACACGAAGTTTACATGACCAAAGATACAGAAATTGCAGAAAGAGAAGCACATAGTTCAGCATTCCAGACCGTCCACCTCCGGGACGACAAAAGAAGAGAAAAAGGAAAACATGTTGTTGTTGATGGCGAAGTGCACAAAAATAGGCCGAATTACAGAAATGCTATCGAACGCTGCGTAGAACGAAAAGGCGCCACAATCCATACAATCGGAATTGGTGAGAATAAAGTATCTTCCAGTTTTATGAAATTCGTTGCGATGTTTGGAAAGGGGACATACACCCACGTCAGCAATGGCGAATTGATTATTGCGCTGAAAGGTATTTTCACTTCCGTCGACGCAAAGATTTTCCATGACATGGAGAAGAAAACCCTTGAGTTAAATCCAACTACTCAAGCGCTAAACAGCATTACTACATTTGTTATTGATTCGATGTCCGAAGAGTGAGTACTGACGGAATGAACGTTAAATAGTGTAATGATTTAACCCCGCTATGACAAAGCCAACTCTCTCAGCATCGCTGATAAAAGACGTCGCTGTACAAGATTCTCCACTGAAGACAAAAGGTGCGCTGACAATCATTGCAGACCAACAAAATGAGACTCTTCCTCTTGACCTATTATTGGTTTTGGATGTCTCGGGTTCTATGAAAGGACAAGGAGTTTCAGTTCTGTCAGATTCCACAGTTCACATATTGAATAACCTCATGCGGGAAGAAGATCGAATAGCAATCATTACGTTCAACAGTGGTGCGAGTCTTCATACCCCCTGGACGAACGTAAACGGTACGGTCACGCCATTTACTGCTGGCGGGGGAACAAATTTCGGGTCAGCGATCAATGAGGTCCTGTCCTTCCTTGGTTCCCATGATCACGGCAGCCAAAGAGCTGGTGTTGCGTTATTTTTGTCTGATGGTCACGGAAGTAAAGCCAGCGATGATAATGTTCGTTCAATTCCTGATTTTGGATTCACCATGCATACAATCGGCGTCACAAGTGGTGCAAATCCAGTCCACCTTGAAAATATGGCGGAATTAGCAAGAGGCCACTATTATGATTGCCCAACCTTTGATGACGTAAAAGCAGCATTTCAGTCAATATTCAACTATGGTAAGACAATCGTTTATGCTGCTCCTGATTTAGATGTAGTCGTACAAGATGGCGTAAAATTAGACAATTTGGTACAAACTCCTCAAGGTCTGTCACTCGCTTCAAATCTCGAAAGCGGGTCTCACTCAGTTTCCCTCTCACATATGGTAAAAGACACTCGAATGGAGATATCTTTCGATGTTTCAGTTGATAATGTAGCAGCTGGGAAGAATTCGCTAGCCGTGTTTACCCTAAATGGGACCTCTACCACGCTTCAAGTTCGAGGTACTAATGACGAGACTGAACTTTATGATTCGCCAGTGAATACTGATGTAACCATGATTGCACATTCAGCAGATGCAGCAACAGCAATCAAACGTGGCGACGATGTTGGAGTCACACGAGCCATCACAAAGATGGAAAAATTGGGTAAAACCAATCCCAATGCAGCAACAAGAACAACCATTCTAGAGGATGCTACAAGAGCAGAAACGCAGGGGGCTAAAATGGACAAACTCGGGAAGATGCAGTCCGATGCAAGTGGAAAAACAACACTTCGAGATGAAGATGACGATGAGGAAGGGACTTCCTCTGTACCTGCGGTGTGAACTAAATGCAATGCTCTATTTGCAACCGAGCCTTTGACAAGAGTGATTTGGCTGCTGGAACATGTCAGGAATGTTTCGATGTTATCGATCAAACACAAATTCAGGAGTTGAGAAATCACTTGAATTTGGATGCATACAAGCCGCCGGAAATAAGCGTTCCAACCAACAAAGAAGCTCCAATTTTGCCACCTGAATCGAAGCAATGTATCCATTGTTATGCAGATTTAATGGGTGATGACTTAGAGCAGTGGGACAATGAAGGAATCTGTGCTTTTTGTGGAGGGAATAACCCTGACTCAAAGCCTATTGCAAATATCAACAATCAGTTAGAGACACCAGATGAGTCAAGTTCTGTAGCATCAATTGATGAATCCCACCCAAAGTGTGATTTTATTCTCAATTCAGGAAGTTCTATTGGTAAAGTGATTTCTCTACCCGTAAACAGCGATATCGGTCGAAGGGAAGTACGCCAGACAATTTCGGACCCAACTTATGGTGACATATTATCCAAGATCTCTAGCGAACACATCAAGATACACCTTGATGAACAAGGGGCAATTTTGATTGAGGATTTGGGATCACTCAATGGGACCTTCATCAACGGAAACAAGGTTGTTGGCCCGATTCCTACTCCACTAAATGAAATGGATGTATTGAACCTTCACGATTTATCTCTTGTATTGAAATCGAATTCCAGACCTTTGCTGCATGTCCGACATAATCAGAGCTTGGTTTCTGTTTGTAAGGCAGTTGAAAACGATCCGTTCACGATTCACCTAGGTAGACACACCAGTGAACAAACTAGAGAATCTTGGTTCCGCATGGCACAAGTTCAATTGGCTAATGATTCTGTCAAAATCGATGCCATGCAATACATTTCAAGGCGACATCTTTTCCTCGAATTCAAACACAATGATTCATCGAATATATCAATCCGAATATGGCATGAAGATGGAAAGGATACCTGCGATGTTCTTCTATCTCAGCAAAATTCAGTCAAGAAATCAGCGGTTTTGTCCGCATCGGAAGAACAGTTGCTTTCGTTATCGGACACTGTCGAGATTAAGTTCCACGAGAATGATTTTACTGTGTGGTTCGAAGAGTAGTTTCTTTCCTCCAGCCGTTAACCTCAATAAAGATAGGGCGAAGCACCTGTAAGGGAGGGAGACGAGCATGTCTGAGCAGGATGAGCAATCTGGATCAGAAGATCTTGCCGTTCCTCTTTCTGAAGAACAAAAATCCCGTTATGACGAACTGGAAAATCAAGATTCGGTACAGGCTGAGCAAGTCGAAGATGATACACTTGTTCTTGATTATGAACAGACCAACTCAGATGATGTGGATGCGCCACTGGCCCCAGATCTCAAAGAATGTAAATTCAATTCACCGAATGAGGTTCACGTCCTTGGAGACTTGCATGGTTGGGCGCCCGGATTAATCACGTACTTGGTAGAACACAAATTAGCGAGTATAGAAATCAATGGAGTTCTCCTTGGAGAAAATGGGGTGCTTGACACTCGCTCGATGATGAACGTTTTTGCTAGAACTTCCAACATGGACTCACTGAATCTGCCTTCAGCTGGTTTGAGAGGACGCCCAAACTTTGACGGTTGTGTCAATGGTCATGGGCATGGGAGTATTCGTGCACGCTGGACTGGGAAAAAGAGTCAAGCATTTATCCAGTTAGGAGATGTTATCGATCGAGCCGATCACAGTGAACTTGCATGTGAAATTCTCAGACAACTGCTTATTGATGCACCATGCAGTGTCTTCGTCCTTGTTGGCAATCATGAGCAATTCGTTCTTGAGGATGAATACGATAATTGGTATTTAAACGAGAGAAGAAACGCAATCACGGATGGAAGGATTGATTACAAAGGTTGGAGTAAAAGCCATTTGCGCTTTATGGAAACCATAGACTTAGATCACGAAGAAATGTCCCGTTTAGTCTTTGAATCTTACAAAGAATCTGTCCAATTGCTATATCTCACGCAAGCAGCAGTTCAACAAGAATGTCTTGATATCGACCACGGATTACACCAAAACGAAATTGAGAAGCTTCTATCTTCAGGCTGGGCACCCTACACAGAGGTTGGGAAAATCTCGAACAGATTTGAAACAAAAGGAAACTACTTCCCAGGCGCTCTTTCCGCTCTGGTGTTAGGCGAGACTCTGTTTCACCATGCAGAACCGAGTCAAAAGATTTCAAAACTGGTCTCAGAAATGAACTGGAACAAGTCCTTTGGGTGGCTAAATTATGTGCACGGAGGGAACAATCTACAGGCATCCCCACATTCTCATTTACTTTGGAGCAGAGGTGCTTCAGAGGGTTCGTCAGACAATCGTCCTGCATCTGAATCAATGCTTGAACAAATTTCACTTCAGTGGCCAGGTTTGTACAACATAGTGCATGGCCATACCCCGACTGTAACCATTCCCGAATTTGAGGATGTGACAAATAACGAATCCATTCCGGTTTCTTATCTTGCAGAAAGCATAGAAACAACGCCGCGCTACGGTCGAGCGTCAAGAATTCGAATATTCAACATAGACGAGGGAATGTCGCCCGTGTATTACAAAGGGTCTGAAGATCCAGAAGACCCGTGTCGATTACCAGTTGGATTGAGAATCGCAAAAGAATCAATGAGATTATCCCCTCTGATTGGTCATGATAATAATGATGAATTTTTCAACATCGACAAGAGAAAGTCTGTACGAACGGACACTAGGAAATTGTGGGTATGGAACAAAGGCACAATTCGCTCAAATGCTGGCGTTGAATGGAAAAAAGTAAACAATTCACGTCATCAAGTAAAGTGCCAATTCGATGGAGTTGTGTTCTTGGTCGAGGTAACAAATGAAGGTAAGGAGTTGCTGAGTAGATCACTTTCCGGATACCCTCTTCTCGAGAACCTACTTGTCAACCTGCTCAATGATGCAAATTTCCTTCCTTCACACATTAAGAGAGCACCACCGAAGTCAGCACTCAAACATATTCGAGTTGACAATGGGCGGCCCCATTTCGAGCATCTGCTTAATCTTGGAGAATCATGGAAGACTGCAAAAGCGCTAGGATTAGTGGCCATCGGCTTGACACCAGGGAATCAGAAACATACAAGCAACATGTATCGAATGAATTTCATGAAAAAATCTCGGGGTTTTCACATCCTCAATCTTGATGGTACAGAGATAGTTGAGTCCTTGAAATCTGAATCAATCTCCTCTAGTGTGATTCTCCATGGAGAAGAGCCGTTTAGTGTCTCTCTTGATTTAGATAAACCGATCATGCTCGACAAACTCAACCAATGGCTTGGGGAGACCAAGATTAATTCACGCACAGAGATGAAAATCCCTCTTTGTATAGGCATGTATCCTATTGAGTCTTTCAGATTCAGGAAGGGAGAGAAAACGTCAGATATTAGTAAAAGGAACAAGAAGATTTGGGAGCGACCAAACAAGCCCTCTGATATACGAGATACATCTCAGAAACCGAAAGGAAATACGAAGCAGAATACACCCAACTCAGTTGGAGTCATAAAAAAGTCACGCAGTGGTAAAAATGAGGCACAAGCCTCAACAAATAATCAAACCCAAAAGAGAGCTGATATTCGTTCTCAATCTCCACAGCCTCAAAAAAAACCACAATCAGACGAATCCTCGACTACTTTCGCTTCAGAAGAAAAAACTGAATCGGTATCAACAAGCAGTGGCGAGGGCATTTCACCAACAAAAGAGATTGATAAAAATGGGAAGATCATTCTAAAGTTCACAGTAGAAGAAACGACAAAAATGTCGAAAAAATGGAAGAATCCAATGGGTCTCAAACTAGTTGTTGAATTCACAAAGGATGGAACTGCGCTGCTTTTCCGATTCATTGGCGGAAATCCGATCTACTACCACACCGATCAACATAGAAACCGGTTATTAGAGAGTAAAGAGTTTGGGGATGGGGTCACTAAACCCCCAAGGCCACAAAGAAGTTCAGGTGTGACTGAAACGCATGCCAAGAAAATTATAATTTCTTCACTTAAGTTTATTGAAAAGGTACTGGAATCGTGATTTAATGTTGAGGAAAGACGACATTTTTGACGATCTAGATGGAGTGAGTTACATTGTCATTGATGCACTAAAGCCAGGAGGTATGGGTGCAACGTTCATTGTTGAAGAATTGGTAGACAATCCTCAAAGATTTGTAGCAAAGACGCCACTTACTGGTAAATCATTGGAATGTAAGAAAATCGAAAATGAATATCGCGTTCTCAAAGACTTAGAAGCAAAGAACGTTTCAGGTATTGTACGAGCCCACAAATTCATTCCTGAGGTTGAAATCGCAGGCAAGAAATTCCCAGTATTCCTCATGGAATTTGCTGTGGATGTTGAATTAAACAAATATCTCATCAACAACGGTCCAATGGATCCTAAAGATGTGGAAGACTACCTCCTTAAATTGGCAAAGACACTTTCTGAAGTACACAAGGCAGGATACATTCATAGGGATATGAAACCCGAAAATATGTTCGTTCAAGATGCTGGCGGCCAGAATTTGTTCACCATTATCGATTGGGGAATCGCAGCAGTAAAAGACGACCACAATACCTTTGCACAGACCCAAACGAAAGCATGGACTCCTTTTTGGTGCCCCCCTGAGCAGGAACAAGGGACAGTTTCAATTGGAAATGACATTTTCTCACTTGGAGCCATCGGCTATGCTATGCTTGTACCCTACTCTGAGGTAGAACGTGATTCCAAGAACAGCATTTCTCCACCTTACAATCCGAAATTCAAACTTGGTTCTTCTCCAGAAACAGAACATTTGTTCAGTGTCATTGAGAAAGCTACCCAGCCTAACAGAAGGGATCGATTTGCAACCATGGATGATTTTGCAAATGCATTAGAGGGCAAAAAACCCACGGAAGCCTATCCCCGCTTCGTCGCTGATGGTACCTCTCATCCATTGATGCCAGAAAAGAATGAATGGTACATCGGACGTAATTCTCCAGTAGACTCGCAAGCGGATATTTTGGTTAATGAAACAGGGGGGCAAAATAGTAGATTTATTTCTAGGAAACAAGTTCGCGTCGAAAGAAAAGGGGAGGCCGCCTTCGTACTTCATCACCTTGGACTTAATGAAACTCGTGTCGGAATCGATAAAAATGGTTCTCTAGACTGGAAGAACATCGAAAAAGGCAGTAGAGGGTGGCCTTTAGGACCAAGGTACTGCATGATTTGTTTTGGTTACGCAGACCACCCTCCTGGAAAATTGGACGAGTACGGTAATCCACTCCCACCTGGTCCATACAAAGTAATCGAATTTTTCCCTCCAAACCCTGATGCTGTTAATGATTAATCCGTGACAACTGTTCAGATCCTGGAAAAGGTTGGTTCTCTTACCCCTTGGAATTGCTGATATTTGAATACCCAACTACAATCAGTATGTTTCGTAATCCACGCCATCACAATGAAAGATAACTAGACTATTTACGTGACCAGAATTATGTACTCCAAGAGATTCAGCCAAGCATTTCAGTGAACCATCTCCATGAGAGATTGTTGCCATTGTTTCAGTGTTACATAATTGCATCATTAGTTCGGTCAAATTCTGATTGGCCTTTGCACCAGACCATATCAGATTCGGAATCGGATTGATATCCCACCTCGGTTGAAGGTTCACTGAATTTTCAATCAAGTACGGATTTTTTTCTAAGCATTTTGTCAAGAGTTTTCTTCTAAGAACCAAACTCGCATTAATTGATTCGAGCCAGTCAAGGTGATCGAGAATATCTCCATGAACAAATGTAACGTCAACTTCGCCAATCTTCATTTTCCTCTCATTTCTTTCCTGAGGTTTCAATTGCTCAGCATGCTGTATCAACCATTGAATCCACTCTTTGTATTCCTCTTCTTTCCATGCAGAATCAAGAGGCATTGGATGGAGAAATGGCTCGGCTCCTCCGAACTCGGCATGTCTGAGCCAAGCATCCATGTACTCGCTCTGATGGATGTGAAACGGCCATCTGGGTGGAAGATGGTTGATACTCTCAAGTTCA
>Ga0213865_10001928_pt1 | contig 13291 bp, 12 predicted proteins | sample PICome_6_FD_160100 | JGI IMG/M metagenome (GOLD analysis project Ga0213865, IMG submission 160100) | Coastal seawater microbial communities near Pivers Island, North Carolina, United States - PICO282 | ecosystem: Environmental > Aquatic > Marine > Coastal | place: USA: North Carolina...
GGCCCCGGCGGCAGCGCGCTAGGGGTATAGGGCAGCAGTGACGACTCAGGATTCAGGTGGCTCGAGCTAGGCTCTAAGGCTTGCGCGGCGGCCTCAGCCGAAGGCTGCGCCACACCGCCGAGCGTATTTTCACGGCGCACAAGGCGTGCAGAAAAGCTGCTGATTTTTTGAATAATGCTTGGCACCTGCCGTTCCTCTACCGCTGCGTGTGCGGCTGGGTGCGTAACGCTCACGCCGCTAAGCACTTAGTGTACAATTATCCCATTGCGGAGGCTAAGGCTGCACCGCGTTATTTTTCAGCTGGACTCGCCATGCCACATGTCTCCATTGCCCTGCTTAAAGAGTGGATCCTCACGCCTCTTTCGCAGCGCCGACTGCTCATCAACTTCGCGCGGCAGGAATTCTACGCGCAGTTCACCGCGTCGATGGGCGGCTTTCTGTGGCTTATTCTCACGCCGGTTGCCAACATCATTATCTACGCCTTCGTGTTCAGCTATATTTTTCAGGTGCGCGCGGCGGCGGGTTTTGGTGAGACCGCCTTCGTTTTGTTCATGATGATTGGCTACCTGCCCTGGTTCGCCTTCGCCGATGCCATCGGCCGCTCGACATCGCTGCTTATCGACAAAGCGCCGCTCATCACCAAGGTGAAATTTCCCGTACAAGTGATTCCTGTTGTCGGCACGCTCGTGCCCTACATCACCCACGCGATAGGCTTTGCACTTTTGCTTTTGTACCTGGCAACACAGGGCTACTTCAACTCGCTGTGGATTTTACTGCCGTTAGTGTTCTTCCTGCAGATGCTGTTTACCGCGGGCGTGGTGGCCATACTTTCATCGCTTAGCGTGTTTCTGCGCGACCTGCAGCAGCTCGTGGCGCTGGGCGTAAATATTTGGTTTTTCCTTACGCCGATTATTTATCCCCTGCAGATGATTCAAAGCGAGACCGTGCGCGGTTATTTCCTGCTTAATCCGATGCACAGCTTCGTAAATCTCTACCGCGAGATCGTGCTGCGGGGCGAGCTGCCCCTAGTGAATTTGCAGATAGCCGTGGGCGTTGCCGTGGCAAGCTATTTTTTCGGCGGCTGGCTTTTCATGCGCATAAAACACGCCTTTGGCGACGTACTGTAAAGGCGAGGAGCGCATTTTGATTCACACACCGCCCAGAGTCATCGTTGAAAACCTGCACAAGGAATTTAAGATCTACGAGCGCCCGCAGGATAGGCTCGCCGAGATCCTGCTGCGCCGTCCCAAGCATCAGCTCTACCGCGTGCTGCAGGATATTTCCTTTGCCGTACCCGAAGGCAAGAGCCTAGGCATTATCGGCGACAACGGTGCTGGCAAGTCGACACTGCTGAAGCTACTCGTTGGCACGTTGCAGCCTAGCGGTGGAAACATTACTACGCATGGGCAGGTCGCGGCACTTCTCGAGCTAGGCGCGGGCTTTCATCCCGAGTTTTCGGGCAGGCGCAATATATTCCTCAACGCTTCGCTTCTGGGCGTTCCAGACGACGACATTAAAACGCTAGAAGACGAGATCATCGCGTTCTCGGAGCTTGGCAAGTTCATCGACCGACCCGTGAAGACTTATTCTTCAGGTATGTATGTGCGCCTCGCGTTCTCCATTGCGACCATGGTGCGGCCAGATATTTTGGTTATCGACGAAGCGCTATCGGTGGGGGATCTCGCCTTTCAGAAAAAGTGCGTGCAGCGCATGAACGAGTTCCGTGCGCAGCAGAAAACCATGGTGTTCTGTAGCCACTCGATGTTCCACGTGCAGGAGCTGTGCGACATCGCGATTTGGCTCGACAAAGGCAAGATACGCGAGATTGGCGACAGCCACAGCGTTGTGGGCCACTACGAAGACTTCTGTAACGGCAAGAAGTCCTATAGCTCGGTGCAGGAAGACGTGCCCGTGGAAGGCGACGCCGCGCAGCAGGCAGCGCCACAGCTGCAAGACTGCAAGATCAATTCGCTCAAGGTTCTGTCGCTAGACGAGCAGCCGCTGACGGTTATCGAGCCACTGAGCGATGTGATTTTAGAGATGGAAGTTGAGGTACTTAACGACAACATGGAAGGGCACTTCGGTTTCGCCTTCATGCGCTCGGCTGAGGAGCCCATCGCGTCGTTCCTTACGACCAACTATGAAGAGGTGGAGCGCAGAAGCTACCACAAGGGTGAAGTTTTTAAGGTGCGCCTGACGGTTGAGAAGGTCGCTATGCGAGTGGGGGAATTCTATGCCCTGGGTGGGCTCGCCGACGCCAGCGGGCTCTTATGGTATGAGACCAAGTTCAGCCCACAGCTGCGCATGGCTGACAACAAAGGCGTGGGACCGATGGCTATGAAGGCGAGCTGGAATCTGGAAGCGTAGATATCCCGGCGTTTGCTTCCTGCTTTGTTTAAGCCCTGCTCTGTTTGCTCGAAGCGTCGGGGTTTAATACGCGGGCAGCAATGCGTAGGGCAGAAGCTGGTAGACCCGTGGTGGCGCGTCTGCGTTGGCTACCTCCACGATCTCTGCCAAGCCTTGACGCCCAACGCCCGGGGCAATCTCCCACGGATCGCTCGCCTGAGCCTGCGCGTTTAGTTCGGCTAGCCGTTCGTTGTCGAGTTCGTTAGCCACGATAGGCGCTTGGTCAGCGCGGGACTCGTTCATCAATGGCACGGCTAGCGGATAGCTCTCGGGGTTGAAGTCGGCCGCCGTGCGGCTAGTCCTGCCGCCACGCACCGAGCCGGCGTTTGCCTCAAGCGTCTCTGGGTCTTCGTCCGCTTGCGGGCGCCTGTAGACATAGATCGTGTAGAAGTTGCTGGTCTCATTGCTAAGCCATGGCGAGACCTCGGTTAGGTTCTCGAAAGGAACGACCTCACCTATTTCACCCCGGTTTTCGAACGGGCTAAGCTGACGCGCCGTTAGCAGATCCCCCACGAGTTCGTCGTCTAGCCCGGGCAGCAGCGCCATCGCTTCGCGGGTAGCGAGATTGAGATTGAGTTGACGATGGCCACCATAGATTGTGAACGCGGCTTCCAGATTGATGTCGGCGAAAAGCTCATCGAAACCGCGAATAAGTAAGAGCTCGTCGACGCTATCGAGTTCGGGGTTATTGCGCGGCAAAAAGCCCGGCTCTAGCTCTTCGTAGTAGGCGCTTTCGGCGCCGTTAATGCCTTCAATATCGTTGAGATCTGTCCAGTCGGTCCATGCCGCAAGCAGGTCCTGCACCTCGTCGGGGTCTGGGTCTTCGCCGTGTAGGTCGCGAAGCCTCTTTTCGATAAGCAGCTGCATGTTCGCGCGCGGGATACGATTAAGATTGATCTTGCCGGCGTGGTTCACGATCCGCACCACCCAGTCGTCCGGACTCGGATAGCTGAGGCGCAGCGGCCGTCCATCGAAGCGGTGGCGACGATTGAGCAGTGCGCCCTCTGAATCTGTTTCCGCCTGCAGATCGATCGGCGGCGGCAGCAGCTCCAGCATAAGCTCCATCTCCGCCGCATGCAGCGCGGTCATGCTCTGCGCAAGGTCATCTGCGGCGAGCTGATTATTGAACGCGGTCCGCGCCGACAAACGCACCTGACTCGCCATTGCCGTCACGAGGATCGTGAGCAGCGCGGCTGTCCACAGCACGATCAGCAGCACCGAGCCGCGCTCGTTTCTCGGTGAAGGGAACGCCGCAATCATTGGCCAAGCCCCGCGCCGAGTCCGGTTGGCATTATGGAGCGATGACGCCAAGCTTTTACCGGCGCCACGAGCTCTAGTTCGACGCCGCCGGATCGAGGAATAAAACGTAGATGCACGGCCAAGGGGAGGGCGGCCTGTTCGCTGCCTTCCCACTGTGTGACCCACTCGCGTGTGTTGTCGTTTGGCTCGCGCAGATAGCTCACTTCCAGACTGTAGCCGGGCAGGATGCGACGTTCCTCGGCTGAATCTAAGCGCAAGGTCGGGTCGTCGCTGAAGGCCGGTGCTAGGCGCAGCTCGAGTCCGTCGCCGCCGGCGTTCTCTAAGGACCAAGCGGTGAGCCCGCCCTCGCGCTGAGGGGATAGGGTGCTAACCCAGCGCAGCGAATCGCTTTCGCCTTGGAAGTAAATCTCACGAATCAGCGTGTCGGGGTTATTGAAGCTATGGGGCGCTGCGGCGACTAGCGCGCGTTCGAGCTCCAGCAGGATCATCGCCTCGTCAAGCTGCGCTTCTAGCGCATCAGCGTCGGAGTTCCAATCGCGAGCGACAACATACATGCCTGCGCTCAGAAGGCTCAGCAGCATGGCGGTTAGCCCGAGTGCCAGCAGAACTTCGATAAGGGTGAAGCCGCTTTGGCGAGTTCTCTTCGGTGCACCGCGTGGAAAGTTTCTCGAGCGCGGACTTGCCAGCCTCTGATACTCACAACGCTTTGGCGAATTATCCCGCATTACTCGCTCGCTCCAACACCGAGGCGCTGCCAGCGGGTTGCGACCACCTCGGTATCGCCATCGGGCGACTGCAGCTCGAGAGCCTGCAGCGCATAGGGCAGGGGCTGCGTTTGGCGGTCTGGAGATTCGAGTTCGTCGAGTTCGACCACGCGGTAGTCGGCGCTGGCTGTGGAGAGAAAGCTGTCTAGGTCGGCAAAGTCGTTGTCCAGAAGCGCCGCGTTGAAGGCAGCCCGCTGATGAAGGGAACGCGCGAGTGCCGTTTCTGCTCGAGACGACAGGCGCTTGCTGCCCGCGACCAACGCGAACAGCCCGCCCAAAAGAAACCCCGTGATGGTAAGCGCGACCATGACCTCGATAAGAGTGAAGCCGCGCGCTTTGTCTCGGCCTCGCTTCATAGATACTGGCATAGATTGGAGTGCTGATTGAAGCCTAGACCGGCGCATTGAGCGGTGCGTTGAATGGTGTGTTGAGTGCTGTATTGAGTGCCGCGCTAAACGGCACCCAGTTTGACGCAAGGAATGACGCATGGATTCGCCCATTGAGTGATCCATGGCTGGACGCGCAGCCTGATCTTCGCCTTGAAGCCTAGCTTCACGCTGCCGCATTCTGAAATCGCATAAGCTTGAGTCACACGAGCCGAGGTTACCTGAGTAAACGCCATCGGTTTCTGTATCACGGGGGCTGCGCATTTATCTCGACGCCTCCTCTGTGGTTACCGTCACCCTGCCCGTTAGAGAGTCGATAATGGCCCACGCTCTATCGTCGCCTTGGGTGAATAAAATATTGCCGCCGCTGCTGCCCCCTTCGGGATAGAAACTAATCTTTATCTCGGGCATGGGCTCGAAGTCTCGGTCGCGGAAGGCATAGTCCGTTGGGTCTACCGAGTCGGGGCTATAGGCGAGAGTCGCCGTGGCACTGCGCCAGGTATTCTCTGACAAGGCCTCAAGCTGCTCTTCATTCTGCTCTAAGCCATCCGCGCCCTGTAGCGACATCACGGTGGTCTGGCCGCTGATAACCGCATTGCGGCGTGCGTAGTTTAGCTGCGCGCCGACTTCGCGCAGCTGCGCTGAGAAACTGCGCGCACTCACGCCGGACAGGTTGGGTGCAACTAGCGCGGCCGCCAAGGCGATTATGCCCAGCACCAAGAGGAGCTCGAGTAGGGTGAACCCGGCTGCCTTAGAGTGCGATATCGGCGTCATCACCCTCGCCACCGCGACTGCCATCGGCGCCATAGGACTCAAGCGTAAACTCGCGGCCGTTAGACTCGTAGGCGTAGGGATTATCCCAAGGATCGTTCGGCACACCGCGGCGCAGGTAAGGGCCGTTCCAGCGTGCGCCGCCGGTGTCGTCTTCCTCTAGGCCGCTTAATGAGTCGGGATACTCGCCGACATCGAGCCGGTAGGTGTCTAGCGCGGCTTCGAGCGTAGAGATTTCCGAAAGCGCCATATCGCGCATCGCTCCCGCCTGCTGATTGAAAATGTTCGGCGCTACCATGACGGCGAGCATCGCGATAATCGCCATCACCACCAGAATCTCGATTAGGGTAAAGCCAGACTGCGCCGAGTTTTTAAGCCCATGGCTTGCCACCTGAGTCTTCGCTAGTTGTTGCATCGTTTGTCCTCTTTGCCTTGCTAGTTTCTTGATCTGGTTTCTTTATGTGCTTTTTTTCTATTTAACTTTCGCTCGAATAAGCCGCACCGCCCAAGCTTAGCGAATCTCGCTATTACGCCTTGGCTAGATACCGGCCTCTTCTATCATCTGCGTCGCTAGTTCGAAGCGCTCGAGCACTGCACGGTACTGCAGGCTCGTCTCGGCGTTGAGATTGATAATTTCCGGCCGCAGAACGATGAACAGTTCTTTGCGCTGTAGCGTGCTCTGCCGGAAAGAGAAAAGATTTCCGAGTAGCGGCACGCGATTGAGGCCGGGCACGCCGGAGATTAGGTTTTCGGTATCTGCCTGAATAAGACCGCCCAGTACGACATTCTCGCCGTCGCGCACCACCACTGTGGTGTTGATCTCTTGATTATTAAACACCGGATTATTGTTGACGCCCTCGGCACCACTTTCAACCGACGACAGTTCCTGACGGATAATGAGATTAACGATTCCGTCGTCGTTAATCTGCGGCGTAATAGACAGAACAATACCGGTGTCGCGGTACTGAATGTTGGTGGTGGAAACACCCGCGCCGCCGATCGCCTGCCCCTGCTCGACCGGAACCTGCGAGCCGATTTGAATCTCGCCCTCTTGGTTGTTAATCACGGTGAGCGAGGGTCTCGCGAGCAGTTGCACGTCGTTATTGATGGAGATCGCCTCTAACGTCGCATCGACCTGCGCGGCACCGTCGATGAAGGACTTGCTGAACATCAGGCCGCCCAGCCCGCTGGGTGTGTAGTTGGTACTAGTCGCCGTCGATATGGGTTGCACGGCACTATCCGCTGCGACTCGGCTCCAGTCGACGCCGAACTCGTTGCCCTCGGTGAGGGTGATCTGCGCAATAACGGCGTTAATCATGACCTGCAGAGGCACGGCATCGAGCTGGTTAATGGTTGTAAGCAGCTGCCTATAGTCGCGCGCCGTACTGCGTATTAACAGGCTATTGGTAGCTTCGTCGGCGACAATCTTCACAGCTAGATTCGCGGCGATCGCGTTGTTTGGGCTTGGCCTGCGCGCAGCCGTGTCGGGGTTAGAGCCTACGGCATCGGCGGCGTCGTTCTGGCCCTGCGGGTTACCGCGAGGCGGCTCGAACACGACCTCTTGCTCACCGCGGTTAGCGCGAGCTCGTGCGCCGGGCTCGTCGTCATCGCTGCGGTTGTCGTTGCTTTCGAAGACGCTGGATAGGGTATCGCCCAGCTCCTTCGCACTGAGGTTTTTCACTCTATAGTGGAACAGCTGTTCTACTTGCTCTTGGCTTGCGGCATCGAGAATCGCAATCCAGCGGGCGATCTCATCAAAGCCCCGTCGCGCGGGCGCCGTGACCATAATGGCATTGATACGCTCAATCCCTTTAACCTGATACGCCGGCGTCGCGCCTTCGATGAGGGTTAAGATCTCTTCGAGCTCGGCCGCAACCTCGGTCGCGCTCGCGTTAGAGAGAGGGTACAGGCTGATGCCCTGGTTGACGAAGGGGTCGGAGTCGACCACGAACAGCAGCTCATTGATGCGCCTAAGCTGCGACTCGCCGGCGGTAATGGCTAGCGAGTTGCCGGAGATCAAGCGCCTAACCGTACCCTCGCCTTCCAGCAGCGGTTGAATAAGATCGATGACGGCCTCGGCGGAAATATGAACAAGCGGAGTTATCTGCATAACCGTGGGAGCCGTCCCGCTGCCCAGGTCTGCGGGGCTTGTGATTTCTAGCGGCAGGTTAGACGTGCCTCGGCGCACATTGAACACATTGCCTACGCGATCGATTATCACGCCGGCATCGCGGGCGAGCAGGCGCATGACTGGCCAAATGTCGTCGCGATTCAGCGGCTGGCGCGACGCGGTGCGCAGGCTGACCTTCATATCTAGGCTCGGATCCATAACCACGGTCATGTCTAAGGATTCGGCGAGCTGCTCAAGCACCAGCCGCAGATCCGCCTGCTCGTAGTTAAGCTCGACAATTTCGTCTTCGTCTTGGCTTACCGGCGCTTCGTTCGGCGCGGGTACGGGCTCGCGGTAGCCATTCAACTGCAGCTGCTCACCCACGCGATTGATCTCGCGAATAAGTCGCTGCTGCTCCTGCGAATCGGGGCTCGCGATCTCCGCGATCTCCTCCGCCGCGACCTCAGCCGCGCTCTTATAGCTCGTGCTGCCGTCGGACTCAGCGCGTCCGCTAAACGGCCCTAGGGGCCGCTCGCTATCGAGCGCGGCACAGCTGCTTAAAAGCGCAACAGTTAGCAACAGGACCGACTTTCTTCTGGACTGTCGCTGCGGCTTGCCTGTTAAGGTCGCTGCGCGATCAACGGGGTTGGCTATGGGAGTCACGGATATCTCCTTTTAGTGCTCTAGAATTCAACGGCGTTCATGCTGAACACCGCAGAAAGCATGGTAATAGTAATACCACCCACCGCGAGGGCGAGTAGCAGAATGAGGGCGGGCTGCAGTGCCGCAACCAATTTCGACAGCTGGTTGCGCACGATATTGTCGAAGGTTGCCGCAGACTTAACCAGAATACTGCCGGTGCGACCCGATTCTTCGCCAACAGCAACGAGCTGATGCAGCAGGGTCGGAAAATGCTGGGTTTTTTCTAGCGCCGCACCGAGTCCCGAGCCGCCGCGCACGTCTTCCTCAACCAAGGCGAGCTGCGAGGTGAGCTGTTCGTTAGCCACAACCTCCCGTGCGACGCGCAGCGCGCGAATAAGCGGAATGCCGGCGCCGAGCAGTGAGCCAAGAGTGCGGGCGAACACCGCGCTTTCGCGCGTAAGAATTAGTGGCCCGAGAAGCGGCAGTCCCAGCAAAAATTTGTCGCGCTTGAGCCGAGTCGATTTCTGCGCGTCTAAGCGCCGCCAAGCGAACACGGCCGTTATTACGGTGAGCGGAATGAGAAAACCGAAGCTTTGCAGCCACTGGCTCAGGTTAAGGAGAAACTGTGCGGCTGGCGGTATCTGCGTGCCTGCGTCTTCGAACATCGCCGCGAACTGCGGAACAACGAAGACTAATAGGAGTATTACCGACACGACGCCGGTGACCAAAAGCACTGCGGGGTAGATCATCGCGGAGATAATCGTTTGCCGTGTTTCTGCACTGGTCTCTAGAAACTCCGCGAGCTCGGGTAAAAGCTGATCGAGGATGCCGCCTTCTTCGCCGGCGCGGATGATGTTCACGTACATTTTGGAAAACACGCCGGGATGCGCTTCCATTGCCGCTGCCAGTGAGCGGCCTTCTTTGACTTCTCTTAGCAGCTCTAGGGTCAGCTCGCGCATCGCCTCGGATTCGGTAATGCCCTCGAGCAGGCGCAGTGCACGATCGATTGGCACCCGCGATTCAACCAGCGTACAGAGCCCATTAGTAAAGGCGAGCACGTCCGCCGCTTTTATGCGCTTGCCGCCACTGCCGCTCGCCTTAGCTTGCTTGAGCTGCAGGGGCGTGAGGCTGCGGCCGCGCAGGATGCGCATGGCGTCGCGTTCGGACTCGGCGCTCACCGTGCCGGTTTGCGTCTTGCCCGCCGCGTCTACCGCGCGGTACTTGAACTTGCCAGACTGCGGGGCAGCGGTGTTTGCTTGGCTAGACATGGCTAAGCTCCATCGCTACACCGCCCGCGTGACGCGCACGACTTCTTCCGGCGTTGTGATTCCCGCGCTGAGCTTCGCGAGCGCGTCTTGGCGCAGCGTGCGCATGCCACCGGCAATAGCCTGTGTGCGAATGCTGTTGGCATCGGCGCCGCTGGCAATCTGATGGCGAATCTCGTCGCTCATGGTAAGCAACTCATACAAACCTACTCTGCCGCGGTAGCCGGTTTGGCCGCAGCGCTCGCAGCCGCGGCCGCGACTGACCTGCTGGCAGGCACTCGGGTCTATATCTAATACCCGCGCCTCGTCCTCGGTAATGGGGTGCGTCTCGGCGCAGTCGGTACACACGCGCCGCACCAAACGCTGCGCCTGAATCGCGAGCAGGCTGGAGCTGATTAGATAGCCTTCCACGCCCATGTCTTGTAGGCGGGTTACTGCGCCGGCTGCGTCGTTGGTGTGCAGAGTAGAGAACACGAGGTGGCCGGTAAGCGCCGACTCGATTGCTATCTCTGCGGTCTCGTGATCGCGAATCTCGCCGATCATCAGCACGTCGGGGTCTTGGCGCACAATAGAGCGAAGGCCGGCGGCGAAGCCTAAACCGATACTGGCGTTGGCTTGAATCTGGGTGATGCCGTCGAGCTGATATTCCACCGGGTCTTCGACGGTGATGATCTTTTGTTTTTCGTCGTTAATTTTCTCTAGCGTGGCATAGAGAGTCGTGGTTTTTCCGCTGCCGGTTGGGCCGGTGATTAACACCATGCCGTGGGGCTGGGTTACCACGCTCTCGTAACGCGCTAACAGGTCGCTGGGCATACCAAGCTGCACGAGTTCGACTGCCGTGTCGCTGCGATCCAGAATACGCAGCACGATCGACTCGCCGTGCACGCCGGGCAGCGTCGACACGCGCATGTCGAGCTGCTTCGCTCCAATTTTGTAGTCGATGCGGCCGTCCTGTGGCAGTCGCTTTTCGCCGATATCCAAACGTGCCATGAGCTTAAGCCGCGACGCCACCGCCGTGTGAATCTTAATAGGCAGCCTTTCGATACGAGTCATGATGCCGTCGACGCGGCAGCGCACATCGAGGGTATTCTCATTCGGCTCGAAATGAATATCACTGGCATCGAGATCGAGTGCGCGGGCGAAGAGATGGTTTACGAGGCGAATTATAGGCGCCTCCGAGGCGAGGTCCTTGAGCGACTCGTCGTCGTCGAAGCCCGATACGAAAAGCTCTTCTTCGCTGCTGTCGAGCGTAGGCGAAAGATCGGCGCGCCAGTGGCGCAGAAGTCTGCGCACTTCGTCGTCGCTGCCCTGACGGAAGGCAAGATTAGGCGCCATAACGAAACGCAGCTGTGCGCGCAGTTCTATACTCGGCGTGGTGGCGTAAACCAGTGTGCCACTTTGCGTGAAGTCGAGCGCGGGCGCGATGGCTGCGGGCTCAAGTAGCTGGCTAAAACAGCCGAGCTGGGGCTTGGTGAAGTGCTCTGCTGTCTCGCTCATCGCGACAACCCTCCTTCAGATCCCTGCCCTTGACGGTCAAGCCGCGCGAAGCCGACCGCAGTAAGCGAGCCAGAAAACTGATTACGGCTGCGGTCCAGACTAAACGCCGATACTTTTAGCTGCGGCACCGATGTTTCGATGAGCTTTAGAAACTTTACGGTTGCAGCCGCGTCACTGGTCTCAAACGACAACTCTTGGCTTATTAGTGTCCATTCACCTGCCGGTAATCGTTCCGCAAGCCGAGTAGAATTGACGGTAATGCCCGCGTTGGCTGCATACTGAGACAGCTCTCTTTGAATAGACGCCTCGACGGTGGCTGCGGTAGTGCCGCGAAAAAGTCCCGCCTCGGCCGCCGCGAGCTTCGCTTCGGTCTCGCGGCGTTTTTGCTCCCAGCTCGCCTCGGTATTGAGCAGCCGGCGTTCGCGTTCAATATCGAGCAGTACAGAATCTATAGAGTCAGCCCGCGCTGCGTAGGCCTCTTGCACAAGCGGTAAGCCTCGGGTGACAAAAAAGACCCCAGCGACGATGAGCGCCAAGACGAGGATGCCGCGCTCGCGCGTTGACAGGGCGCCGAGGGACGGCAATTTTGCAGTGAATAAAGCCATCTCAGCGCGCCTCGTCTAAGTAGCGGGCTCTATAGCCTTCGAAGCTGACCGTCGTGAGCCGCAGATTAATGTAGTAGCGTGAGTTGTTGGTGGCTCGCGCGAATACAACCTCAGTGAACAGAGGATCTTGTTCGAGGCGCTGGAGTATCGCCTGCGGATTAGCGCTGCGGCCTTCGATGCTAATGAGCCCTTCTTCGATCTCCAACGCGGTCAGCGTGTCTGGAGCGATGAGCCGCTGCAGCTGATACATCACCTCGACGCTGTCCTGCTTGGGGAAGTCATTAACCTCGCCCCAGGTGGATTCGAAGTCTGCCACGTAGGCTTGGTTCTGCCGCGCGGTGTCGTTTTGTGCGCGCAGCGCGTGGAGTTCGCGTGCGGCGAGACGGAATTGCACCGACTGAAGGACAAACGGCAGGAGTGCTAATACCACCAGTGCGGCCATGGCAGCGCCCGCCAGTTTCAGTACGCGCTGGGTGGTCTCGGCGCTGCGTCTGCGCATCTCGCTAGCCGTGCGTAGGTAGTAGCCGCTCGCCAGAACCCGCTGTGCGGCGAGTCGCGCGCTGGGCAGCCGGTACCACTGTGCGCTGCTCTTCTCTTTAGTCTCTGCGGCATTGGACAGCTCCGCCGCTTTTAGTTCGGCCTGCCACTGCTGCGCGAATTCGGGATCGTTTAAATCGTCAATGCGGGTCGTGAGCCACTGCACGAGCGTGCCGCCGCTGAATACCGCCGTGGTCAGCGTTTCGTCGTCGCGCTCGCTGAGGCGCAGATTGGGTGCGTCGGCCTCGCAGAGCAGGGCTCTAGGCGCGACCGCGGCCAACACGAGGCCGTGGTCGTCGAATGCCTGTGAAAGTGAATCGAGTCGCTCGGCGCGCATCCACAAACACAAATAGCTTTCACTGCCGGGGACCAGCGCCGGGCGCTGAACCAGCACGAGGGGTTCTTCTAGGCTTGGGATTAAGCCGTCGGCCTGCAGCAGGAGCGCTTGCCTCGCCGCACTCGCTGTTAGCCCTGGCAGCGGCACGAGCGTAGACACGAACTCATCGCTTGGCAGGAAGAGGGCGATCGGCTGGCTTTGCTCAGCCGGTTCACCACTGGCAAGTGCAGCTGCAGCCTGGGATAGCGAGCCTGCGTCACGCAGATGAGCCTGTTCCTGCGCGCCTAGATCGGTCTTTGTGTCTGTGCCTAGGGCGAGGAGCGAATCGGACCATAGGGCTAGCGGGCGATAGGACTCATAGCGAGCGATATCGCTTGGCTGTTTTGCCGCGCTTGCTGGCCCACGCCCGCGCAAACGCGAGCTCAGCGTGGTGCTGAGCTTGGTGAGCGTCTGAGAGAATGTTTGCCTAGCCTGCATGAATCGCCTGCGTTTGCGCTAATTTGGGAAATGGGGAGCCTAGCAGATTCACCCGCTCCGGTTTTCCGAGTTGTTCTCGTTTGTTCGTGTTGCCAGCGCTCAACCGGGCGTTTCGGCCTTAATGTCGGGCGCAGTGGCGGACAGAGCGGATTAGACTCCGCTTTTTGCGAAATAGTTTGCCCGCGGCTACGCCGCCAGACCAGCGTGTCTTTTGGGCCTCCAGCTCATAGAGAG
>Ga0213865_10001931_pt1 | contig 13264 bp, 10 predicted proteins | sample PICome_6_FD_160100 | JGI IMG/M metagenome (GOLD analysis project Ga0213865, IMG submission 160100) | Coastal seawater microbial communities near Pivers Island, North Carolina, United States - PICO282 | ecosystem: Environmental > Aquatic > Marine > Coastal | place: USA: North Carolina...
GTTTTGTTGTTACCTACTCCATTTGTAAAGATTGGAGCAGGAGCCATATTCCCATTTTGGATTGCGGCGTTGGTCAACTTTGTTGCATCAATGCTTGGTGGCCTCATTGCGTTCGTTCTAGGGAGGTGGATGTTTCGAGAATCAATTCAAGCATCGATACAGGATGACGTAAGGATGCAAAACATTGAGAAAGCTCTCGAACAAGACGCTATGAAAATATCAGTACTGGTACGCTTATCTCCAATTCTTCCTGATGAATGGCTCAATTACATTATGTCCGCTACACCCGTTTCTTTACGCGTCTTCTTGATTTCAAATACATCAAGTCTGATCTATTGCTTGATTTATGCATATTATGGGCATGCTCTTGGGTCCATCGCTTTAAGCCGGTCGGGAATGGGCGGTCTGAGCAATTCTCCTATGGGTTTGTTCATGCTTCTACTCGGCATAATTGCTACTGTAATCGTGACTGTTATTGTCACAAGGACATCAATTCGAGTACTTAGAGAATCCATAGGGGAAGAGGAATAATTCCATTTTTTGATTGTAGGGCCAATCCATAGCATTGAAACTTAGGCGACCTTCGCAGACACGGGGGCGGGGTATGTCACAAGGAACACTTCCAACAATTCATGGTGCGGATTGGTCACCTAAATCTGCATGTGTTTTCACACAACCATTGCTCATTGATGCCGCCCGGGCAGAAGTAATGCGCTTTTTTACAGAACGTCATGAAGGGCATGTTTTTCTTGCTGCAAACGTTTGGGATCATCTCCATGTTGATGGCCAACAATCTTTCGATGGAGAATCCTGGCATTCTTTTTCTTCACGTTTCATAGAAGCTTTCCAAAAGGGATTTGCAGTTCAAAATGAGCACAAAATCAAGCCCATAATGGATGATGAGGTCATGCCTCGAAGAAGCATTAACGAGCATCTAGAGCGCAGGATGAAACACATTATCATCGATATACGTCTTTGCTTCCGCCGTTTAGCACATTACATGTCAACATCGATGGAAAACCGAATGGAATGGCAACGCATGATGACAAGAACTCGTGCAATGGATGCCCATCTCAAGGACGTATTCTTTTCTGGGATGGAAACACCAGATGGGTCTCGATTTGGTGGAAAAGGATTTCGATCTACATGGCAAGAAGGAGTTGTTGCTATTGCAACCGCTCTGAGACGTTCAGATGAACCAAATAAAGAACATACGCCGGGGAATGGCTATGACGGTGACCTTGTTGCTCCAATGATTCGTGACGTTGGTCTTGCCCTCGCAATGGGAGATACCGTGGTTGATGTCATGGCAGCTCAAATGGGAAAAGCTGATTCAAATCAAAATGGTGGTCATGAAGGAGCAGGTGGCAGAGACCTTCACATTGGCGCCTGGCACGTTGGAGTATTGCCACCAACTGCCCCACTCCCTATCGCTAGTGCAACAATGACTGGACTCGCATTTGCTGCTTGGAAACAAGAACTTGATCGTTTTCACGTCGCTTGCATAGGAGAAGGGGCTTCATCGTCGGGAGAATATTGGGAGTCGTTGAATCTTGCAGGTGCTCGAGGCCTACCAATATGCTATGTGCTTCAGAATAACCAAATTGCACTTGATACCCCTCCTGCAAATCAATCTGGCGTTGAATTATGGGCAGACAAAGCAGTGGCTATGGGCTTCCCTGCATGGACAATTGATGGTTCAGATCCTGCTGCATGGCATGCAAGTGTTGCCACGGCTCGTGAATTTAGTATGGAAGGCGGCGGCCCAACAATGATTCATGTTGAAACAATGCGAGGATGTGGCCATGCTCATCATCATGATGACCTCTATCTTGGCTCGGAAACGGGGACGCCACCTGGTTATGTAGACCGCGCTATGCTCGAGTATTGGGCTGCAAAAGACCCTGTACCAACCCATCGAGAATTGTTGCTTACATTAGGAGTTCCTGAAAGCGAACTTGAGAAGATGGAAGAAGAAGAACAACTTCATGTTGATGCTGCCCGTTCTGATGTAGAAGAAATGAGTTGGCCCGAACCTGAAAGCGTAACCAAAGGAATCACTACAATTCATGATGCTCGGACCCATCAAGATCAATTGTCGGCATTGACTTCTCCTGTTTTGGCCGAATCCAAAGCGAATTTTGAACCACTTGAATACGTTGAATCTGGAGGATGGACATACGCTCGAGCGATTCAACAAGCAATGGTAGATATCGCAAATCTGTACGGCGACCATTGTGTTTTCATTGGAGAAGACATGGAAGTTGCAGGTGCTTTTGGAATGAATATGGCTTTGAAAAACGCTGGGCATCAAGAAAAACTCGTTGACATGCCTCTCTGTGAAGCGATGATTGTTCATACTGGCGTAGGCGCAGCCCTCTCTGGGATGCGTCCAATGGTGGAAATTCAGTTTGGTGGTTTTGCTGCTCTTGGATTTAATGCCTTAATCAACAATGCAGCCATGCTTCGCTGGCGCTGGGGTGCTGATTGTCCAATGACGGTTCGAATTCCTCTTGGAGCTCGAACCCGCTCAGGACCTTTCCATGCAAATATGATTGAATCTTGGTTTGCAAATGACCCAGGCTTTGTTGTACTTGCGCCTGGAACTCCTCAAGCAGCTTACGAGTTACTTGTCGAGGCTGCACACTTGAAGGACCCAGTGCTCTTTTTGGAACACATCGGATTGTATGGTCTCCGAGGTGGACTCACTGGTTGGGGCCAGAATATCAATCAGAAAGTCGATACAACATCTGTCCATGAAGCCATTGCAAAGGGCGAGCGGCATTCTATTGGTAAAGCATCCATCATTCGAGAAGGCTCCGACCTCACACTCGTCACTTGGGGGGCTATGGTCCACATTGCTAAACAAGTTGCAGAGATATTGGCTTCTGATGGTATTGAATTAGAGGTAATCGATCTTCGAACGATTATCCCATTTGACAAAGAGACCTGCATAGCATCAGTCCAGAAAACAGGAAGGCTTGTTGTTCTTCAAGAAGGCCAATGGCATGGTGGATTAGGTCACACCATTCAATCCCAAATTCTTGAATCTACATTCTATCAACTGGAAGCACAACCTGTCGTTGTTGGAGCACTCGATACGCCAGTTCCCTTCTCTCCGCCTTTGGAAAATCACACTATTCCTTCGATTGAATACGTGACTAAGGTTATTCAGTCTTTGATGGGATGAATGCTTCAAGCCAAACAGCAAGACAAGCCCCAACAATCGTAGTAAGCCAATAAATTGGAATCATAGCCGCATCGCCAGAGAATAAATTTGGTCCAAATGTACGGGCTGGATTCATACTTGCTCCTGTGTATTCTCCAAAGATGAATGCCAATATGGCAACTGTTGCGCCAACTACTATTGCAATTGGAAACCACTGGTCAGTTTTTCTGATGATAAGAAGGATTGAAGCCATGAGCAAGAATGTAATTCCAATCTCAATTATTATGAAACTGGACCAGGAAGTATCCCGTATAGTTGGTCCCGCTCCATTAAGAACTCCCCCTGCTAGAACACCTCCGCATAGTTGCCCAATGATGTGAGATAGAGTATCTTTGTTTGAAAGATCTCCTCTTCTCCAGAAAGCAATCGATACTGCTGGATTAATATGGGCGCCAGAGTATCTTCCTAAAGATAGGATTACAAGGCCAACAATAAGGCCAAATGCAAGAGAGATTTCCATAGATGAACGTTCGAGAGCAACACTCCCACAGCCAATGAAAACCATGGCGAAAGTACCGATGAACTCGATGGCACCCCGCTTCCACATCGACTCATCGATTTCTACCAAGAACTTGATGTTATCGAAGGAGATATGCAGAAGCATGAAAACCCATGAAGCATGGGCATGAATATGGAGCAAAAGGATGAGTTGATGGGGATTCCCCAACTTATTCACTTCAATGCAATGCTCATTACAGGTGCTTTATTCATCGGTATTCTCTTGGCAGAGTCCATTACTAAGGATAATTCGATGTTCATAATGGCGTTCATTCTTCTGCTTTCGTTAGGACTTCTGGTCACAAGTGCTGATTTCTTTATTGAAGGTGCGAAGGGATTGGCTCGCAGAGCAGGTATCGCTGAGATTGTTATTGGATTAACAATTGTTTCAATCGGAACTTCGCTTCCTGAAATTTTGGTTTCAAGTTCGGCAGCCCTTGATGCAAGCACGACCCCTGGTTCATCAGATTTCGCGATAGGGAGTATCCTTGGTTCTGTTCTCGTTCAAATAACTCTTATTCTTGGAATTGTTGTCATGACTAAGTCAGTAAAAGTACATCCATCATGGCTTAACCGAGATGGCGTAATTATGCTCTTAGCAGTCATGCTTCTCATCTTTTTTGTATGGACAGATAACATTCTAGAACGCTGGGAAGGAGCAATCCTCTCTGCACTGTATGTGACATACATTGTCTGGCTTCTCATGAAGAGAGAAGCGATTCGTCTAGAAGAAGTTGAAGATTTAGGAGAATATGAAATCAAAGGATCAAATTGGAGTTCTGCAGCATACACAATAATGATCATCCTAGGGCTTGGTTTTGCAATCTACGCTGCGAACATCCTCGTTGACAAGGCTTGTCATTTAGCACTCGAACTTGCCGTGCCTCATTCCGTAGTAGGTACGACAGTTTCTGGAATCGGCACATCCCTTCCTGAACTAACAATCGCATTGATGGCAGCCAAGAGAAGCAAGGGTGTTGCAATTGGAACTCTCATTGGTTCAAACATCACAGACCCTCTTCTCTCCATTGGCATTGCTTCAATGATTCATCCACTATCCATTAGCAAAGCCGACAATGGCCTTACAATGGAGATTATTGCTCCTGCAACAGTTTTAGGTGTTCTTCTAGCCTTGATATTCATGCGTAGAAGTTACAGATTTGAGCGCTGGGAAGGCGCATGTTTGGCTTTATTCTACCTTGTCTTCTTGGTCGTTTTACAACTCAATCGTTAGTTGAAACAAAATCAAGACTTATGTTTGGTTGCTCTGTGGGGTTGACATGGTCGACTTCCAACTCGATGAAATGCAAGAGATGCTTCGTGAACTTGCTCATGAATTTGCAGTGGATGAAATACGCCCTCATGCAGAGCATTGGGATGAAGAATCCGTTTACCCAAAAGAAGTCATCCAAATGGCTCATGAGATGGGGTTGCTCAATCTCCACATTCCAGAGAAATACGGTGGACCTGGGCTTGGTTGCATGGAAGAAGTCCTCGTCAATGAAGAACTTGCATGGGGAGACCCTGGTTTTGCAACTGCTGCTTATGCAACTGCTCTCGCTTGTGCTCCAATCATAACTGGTGCAACTGAAGCCCAGAAAGACATCTGGCTTCGAAAGGTTGCTGAAGAAGGTGCTCTCGCCTCCTATGCTGTTACAGAGCCTGGTGCAGGTTCTGATGTTGCAGCTATCAAAACAACTGCAGTTCGCGATGGAGACGAATATGTCATCAATGGTTCAAAGATGTGGATTACTGGAGCAGGATATGCCGATTTTTTCTTTGTTCTTGCTAAGACTGATCCTGATGCGGGCTACAAGGGTATGTCTGGTTTTATCGTTGAATCAAACAGAGAAGGTCTTTCCTTAGGAAAGAAGGAAACCAATATGGGGCAGAGATGCAGTGACACACGCAGTATCTCCTTTGATAATGTGCGCATCCCTGCTAACCAACTCGTAGGTGAAAGCGAATCGGGTGGATGGATGAACGCTATGAGCGCCTTTGATTTAAGTAGGCCAAATATTGCTGCACATGCAACTGGATTATCCAGAGCAGCTTACGAGCATGCTCTTCAATACAGCAACGAGCGACAAACCTTCGGAAAACCTCTTCATCGTCACCAAGCAATCCAATTCATGCTTGCTGATATGAAAACTGATATCGAAGCAAGCCGTATGCTTACTTGGAAATCTGCCTCGGAGGCAGATGTCGGTGTAAAGAATACAGAATCTGCAGCGCATGCGAAACGCTTTGCTTCTGATGCTGCAATGAAAATCTCAACAGATGCGGTTCAAGTCTATGGTGGATATGGCTACTCTGAAGAATACCCAGTCGCTCGTTTGATGAGAGCAGCAAAGGTCATGCAGATCTATGAAGGAAGCAGTCAAGTTCAACGAATGATCATTGGACGAGAAATTACGAAGAACCTCTAGAACGTTTATCTTCTTGACGATCGATAGTTCTCATCATATGATCAACCATCTCCTCAAAAGAAGGTGTATCTGATTCATTAAGTTCAGACTCTTCAGACTGATTTCGATTTGAAAAATCGTTTTGTTCTTCAAGTTCGATGATATCGATTTCACTATAGTATGATTCGAGCACTTCCCAATCCATTTCTTCTTCATCATCTTCAAATCCATGGAATTCTTGTTCATCTTCTTCCATGTCAATCATATCTTGGGTTACAATCATCTCATCTTGAAACGTGAAAATATGTTCAAACTTATGTCGAGGACAAACAATAAACTGAGCAACAAGTGGAATTTCCATTGCCAATTCAATGTCATTACGTAGACTGAGGGCGAGAGATGCTAATTTGTCACCTATTGGAAGGTGAACTTTTTGTTGATTTATGTTCAAGCAAAGGCTAACAGTGAAGCGTTGATTATTTGAGTCAATATCTTTCTTCCATGCTGCTCCAAAAACCGAGGTACTCCAAGTCCCACTGCCCTTAGAGTTCCTACCCAGTGCAGGGTGAGGATGCTGTTGTTTTCCTTTCACTTCGTAGTGTCTTCCAGAAGCCCCTTTAATTCGAACCTTGATTTCTTCCTCCGAACCAGTGTCTATCCAACGGAAGTTCTCCATCTTGCAAATATCACGAAGAAAGGTCATTGACTTCTCAAATGGATTAGGAATCTCTTCTGTTGACATGGAGACTGTAATCTTCGACTCTTTATGAACAGAAATCTGAATGTACTTGTCGCTTACGCACAAGCATGAGCAAATCCATTGAGGTACTCATCCTTGCTGCAGGACTTTCAACAAGACTTGGCCAGCACAAAGCAATGATTGACATCAACGGTAAACCGCTTATCCATCATATTGTGAACAGGCTCCATCGTTCTGGAATAACTTCAATCACTTCTGTAACAAATAGCGATCTATTAGCTGATGTAATGCTTGCAAGTCCAAGTGGAAATGTAGTCTTAAATCCGGCTCCTGAATTGGGTCGTACTGAATCAATACGATGCGGTCTTCGTTCAATGATTGAGCGACTAGGTTCTTTGCCAAAACGACTTCTCATTGTTCCAATCGATCGACCTGGATGGAGTGTAGAGGTTCTTCAATCGCTGATTGGCCTCGGTGTTTCAACATATCCAATTTCGTCAGGAAAAGGCGGACATCCACTTTACTTGGAAGACGACGGCATTCGCTCCGTATACCTCTCTGAGGGAGATGTCCCTCTCAAGAATCTTGTAAACTGTCAATCTGTTGAAGTGATCTTTGATTCATTGCATCTCAACATCGATACTCCAGGTGATTTAGAACTCTTGAATGCAGCTGCTATGGAACCTTGGTTCTAAGGGCAAACCGTATGTGTATCCATCATAACGCAAGGCCATGACCGCAAGGGTACTGGGGTGGGTGTTGGAACAGTTACAACACAATTCATCTGTTGTTCTTGCTACAGTGGTCGCTACAAAAGGAAGTGTCCCTGGGAAATCTGGTGCTCGGCTTGCGATGAGAAAGGACAACTCTTGGGTTGGTACTGTTGGAGGTGCTGGCCTGGAAAATCGAATACTTAATCGATGTAGAGAATTGCTTACTCAGCCCACAAACACATCCGAAGTGGTTACCTTCGGGTTAAACAAAGGTGCGAAGGGCTATGAAGTTCAACCTCTTGACTCTCTTTGCGGTGGACAAGTGACCATCGCATTGGAGTTGATGATACCAATGCCGCATATACTTTTGATGGGTGGAGGGCATTGCTCAGAAGCTATTTCCAAACTGCTTCCTTCCACAGGATGGAGTTATTCTGTTCAGGATACTCGAGAAGAGTTTGCTCACTCAGAACTGTATCCAGATGCAATTGAATTACATGCTAATGGCGTTGAGGATTTCTTTCAAAATGAAACAACTGAAACACTATCACGTTTTTCTGATATCCTTCTGTTAGGACACGATTATCAGGAAGATCTTGATCGCCTCAAGTTGATTTTACACACAGCACAATCAAGTAAATCATCTCTCGATGGTAACGGATTTCCACGAGTTGGTGCGATAGGAAGTCGCTCTAAATGGCAAACATTTGCATCTGCTTGTACTGAAGACGGGGTGGAAGAAACCTATCTTTCCGAAGTTCGTTGTCCGATTGGGCTCAATGTAGGGGCAGATTCACCAGAAGAGATTGCTATTGCAGTGCTTGCAGAGATTCTATCGTTGCATAAAAATGTGGATGTGCATGCGCCAACATGGCGGCAAAAGTAGGTGGCTGCATGACATCAATGGATGAGTCTTGGACTCTTCGAAACGGCTTGGAGATTCATCATCGTTCAGTCCTTGCAGCAATGACAAATAAACAGAGTCATGATGACGGTTGCCTTTCCGATGAGGAGATAAATTTTCTAATGAGAAGAGCAAAAGGAGGTTTTGGAATCATTACCACCGCAGCATCCCATGTTCAACAATCTGGCCAAGGATGGACCGGAGAGATGGGCGTATGGAGCGATCATCATCTCCCTGGGTTAAGCCGTCTAGCCGACGGAATACGAGAATATGGATCGAAGAGTTTTGTTCAGTTATTTCATGGAGGAATGAGAAGCCCATCCTCAATTACTGGGCAACAAGCAGTTTCTGCAAGTGAAAATTTCATATCGGATTCAGAAGGATTTTCTCGTGAAATGACTGTTGAGGAAATTGACGAGACCATCTCCTCTTTTGCCAATGCAGCAAAACGATGTGAAGATGCTGGATTTGATGGAGTGGAACTTCATGGTGCTCATGGCTATCTCATCGCTCAATTTCTTGGTGATAAGACAAACAGAAGATCTGATGAATTCGGAGGAGGTGTTCTTCAAAGAATGACATTCCTCAACAAGATTATTGACGCTGTACGAGAACTTGTATCTCCAACATTTTCTGTCCTCGTCCGCCTTTCACCGGTATCGGAAGACAATGGAATTCGTCTAGAAGACACATTAATGGTTTGTGAATCACTGCTTTCAAAATCTATAGATGCGCTACATATCTCGTGTTGGGATGTCTTTGAAACACATAAATCAGGGAACACGCTGACAAAAGAAATCTCTCAGTTTATCGACAATCGAATACCGATTATCTCCACAGGATCTGTATGGACTGGTGAAGATGCTCACTTCTTGCTTCAAGAAGGAGCTGACGGTGTTGGAGTTGCTCGTGTTGCTTTGCCATTCCCAGATTGGCCTGTTTCAAGTGCATCATTGAATTATTTCCCTGTCAAGCCCCCATTTACTCCTCAGAAATTAATGGATGCTAAACTGAGTCCCACCTTTGTTGAATACATGAGGAGATGGAAAGGCTTCGTTACTGATGGGAAATGAAAATTCTCTTCCTGAAATATGCAAGTTCTTGAATTGATTCGCGGATATCATCCAACGCTAAATGGGCTCCTTTTTTGTTAAAGCGGGACACTTCAGGATACCACCTTCGTCCAAGTTCTTTGACAGTCGATACATCGATCATTCTGTAATGAAGAAATTCGACAATTTGAGGCATTTCTTTTTGCAGGAAGAGACGATCATTCCAAACGGAATTTCCGCATAATGGGGCCGTGTTTTCATTTACATATTCTCGAAGAAATTCCATCGTTTGTCTTTCGGCTTCATCAACAGTGACCGAATTATTGCGAACGCGCTCGACTAAGCCACTTCGATGATGATGTCGAGTGTTCCATTCATCCATTCCCTCCAAAAGTGTCTCTTCGACAGAAACAGCGAGGTTAGGGCCTTCTGCGATAATGTTCAGTTCTCCATCTGTGACGATTGTAGCAATCTCTATGATTTTCTCTCTCGAAATATCTAAACCAGTCATCTCCAAATCTATCCAGACCATTCGTGTATCTCTATTGTCCATGTTGTACCCACTAAGGCAGAGCATTTGAAGTCGGCGCAGAGTTCATGATACACCCATGCTACGGTGATTCATGGCAGACGCCTCTGATGTTCTTGATGCAGTACTTGTGGAGGTTATTCCATTGCCCAAGAAACCAATTGCTTTTGGCCTCACTGCACTGATTTTCAGTGTAATCTTCTTTGCATACATCGCTCATGAATTTTCTGCTGATTCAAGTTCAAGTTCCGTGGTTGTTGAGCAAAACACATCCACTGATTGGCGACACTATTCCGTTGTAGCACCAATTGATACAGGAATCAATGTCTATCACGATCACTTCCGTACCGATGAGATTTATCCCAATTGGCTCTTAGAACAGTTGGGAGTTACGATGACTTGTGCTATTACATTTGAGGGAAGTTGGGATGAGCGTTACGAAGCTGATAGAGAAACCTGCTGGGATGTAATTACTACGAGCGATATCGTGTATTTTTATGGTACAAAAATCATAGGAACATCTCCTGATGGTGGAACAAATATCCACATTTTAGATGATCCTGAAGACGGTCATGGAACTGCGGTAACGGGAGCAGTTCTGGATGCGAATCCAGATGCAGTGATCTTCTTTGTAGAAGGATTTTCGACTGAAGCAGTTTTAGCAGCTTCTAATCAACCTCTTGTCGATATTATATCTACATCATTTGGTGCCATTGGCTCGCTCCCCGTCCCTGGAATTGAAACCGCGACATACGAGGCTGTGGTCGTACAAAATAAAATCCACACAGGGGCAGCAGATAATACGCCGTCTCCAGCGATTCAAGATGCAACGGCAGGACCACCGTGGTCAATTGGAATCTCGGGATATGCTGAGGAAGGGGATGACCAAAAGGAAACGATGAGTGGATCTTATCCTGACATCGCTGCTGATTGGACCCAAGTTTTGCCAAATCATGACGATACCGATGGTTATCATGAGACTTCTGGTACTTCCTTTGCAACACCTCGCACCGCAGGTATTCTATCGTTTGTTCTTCATCAACTACGAGATGAATTTGGCGATTGGGGTTCCGGGGCTTCTGCAGAACGTGGAGGTTATCTCGTAAACGGAGCCTCATCGGATGAATCTTCTTTCACAATGAGGAATTCAGAAATGCGCCATGCGTTGAATCTGTCTGCTTGGTACCCAACGTTTTCCACATGGGATCCCACTTCTGGGACCACACCAATGTCTCCTGTTGCTCCTTGTACGCAGGTGAGGTGGGGGGTTGTTAACCTCTCAAATATTGATTTAATCATCAAGCATCTTAATGGCACTCAAGAAATGGATAACCGACCATCAGATGTTGTTCTTTGCATGGATGTAAATCAGCAGATGCGAGAAGCATATTGGAGTGTTTATCCAACCACTGTTGGCGAGACGACATCCTACATTCCGTACGCAGCAATCTTCAGAGAAGAGTAATCACTTCGGCTCAAAGTCAAGAACGATTTGCCCGATGCTATTGACTCGAACAACTGGATTGAATCCTTCGTGAGGAGTCATCTCAATTGTGCGCTTGATCTGTTCAATCGCTTGAGGAGGCATTCGAACATCGAATGATTGGAGTGTTTCGATATAGCCTTCATTTTTCCTCGTCGGAGTCCTCAATGGAGTCTTGGTTGGAGCAGCCTTAACTGGTTTTGGAACAGGAACTGCCTTTGCAACTTCCTCGACCTCTTCAATAACTTCTTCAATCTCCTCAACAATCTCCTCAACAATCTCCTCTGCCTTTTCCACCTCATCGCCAATTTCAGAATCCTCAACTTTTGCCAAGAGTCCAGGGGCAGGGGCAACTTCAGCTTCCTCGATCCAGGTATTCAACTCGTGAACTTCTTCTGTATCACGCACGTCGATAGTGTGCCTTCTCTGTTGATAGATTAGTGCATATCCAAGTGCTAACAATCCCATCAAAACAATGGTGAGTGACCGATAAATCACTTCATCAATTTGGTTGAATAGGATGATCAGTGTAATCATTGAACCATAAACACCCAAGGCTCTTCTCCATCGGACATGTGCATGCTTCGAGTCAAAGCCTGTAATAGCAAGCCCAGTTAGTAATGCCGTGGTGATGAAAAGAGCAAGTTCAGTTTGATTTTCTCCAAGTCCGTATAGGACACCGGTAAGGGCTGAGATGACACCTGCAAAGCCCATGTACTCTACAAAGTTGAAGAACTCATCATCATCTCCCCAGTCAAACATTTTAGAATCATAGATTTGATCTGTCTTCGATGAATAAACGACCAGTATCAATCCTTCAATTAGGAATACAGAACCAACCAGAATGTCACGCATGGCTTCATCAAAGAGCTCAAATGTTGAGAGTTCATTTCCAACGGTTAAGCCATGGAGTAATGGAAGGAAGAGGATTGAGATTTTGTTTCCTTTCTGGAAAGCATCCTGGGTTGCCCATGCGCTTGCAGCAATCATTCCTATGCCGCCAAACACGTTGAAGGAAAGGAGAAGTGATGCCATTGCTAAAAACCGAAGTTGTGCTTCGAGAGGAAGGTCCATTTCAGAGGATTTGGAACCTTCCTTGACATTCATCCGTAAGATGCCTCGTTGTTCTGAGAGCCACAATCCAAAGATGACAATACCAGACCAGAGCATAGAACTTCCGAATACATAGTCATCGAAATCTGAAAGTCCATCCGAGAATCCGATAAGGAAAGAGAAGATGAGTGCTACGCTTAACATCGGCATGAGCGCTAAATCTCCACGGATCCATGAATTGGTGATTCCGAAAATGACGGCAATGAGTGGAAGCCAGGACGCAGTAGGTAAGACTGCAGCAATCGAAAAGAGGAACCATACCGCTGGAATAATCCACGGGTATGGGTTTTCGATAGCCTCATCGGAAACGATTCTCTCTCGGATGTCATAGATGCTTGCGCACAAGATGAGCATCATGTGGGCTCCTACAATTAATCCAGTCACTTCGCTGAACCACAGGATGGTTGGCTCTGTTGATTGTTCTAAATTTGAATAAACGCCATCAAGAAGTTTGTATGCTAAGCCATGATCCTCAAGCCAAAACATTGAGATGAATGCGATAGGGGCAATACATGATACAACGTGATGTCGATACTTGAATGCAGTCAATGCGACAAGACCATACATGGTCAAGAACAGCAAGCCTCCAGATTGGTCAAGCATTCCTAAGAAGAGTAATCCACCGAGCATAACTT
>Ga0213865_10001936_pt1 | contig 13235 bp, 12 predicted proteins | sample PICome_6_FD_160100 | JGI IMG/M metagenome (GOLD analysis project Ga0213865, IMG submission 160100) | Coastal seawater microbial communities near Pivers Island, North Carolina, United States - PICO282 | ecosystem: Environmental > Aquatic > Marine > Coastal | place: USA: North Carolina...
TCTCCATTTAGTTCGATATCATAAATCCACATGTTTAGATTGGCCCAATACAGAATGATGAGGAGAAACACAGTCGCCTTTGCAGCCAAAACTCTTGTTTTTGGAAGGATTAATCCGATTCCACAAAGAACTTCAGGTATTCCACTGACAATAACCCAGAATACATCTGATCCAGGGAGAATACTTGGGACAATGGCAGTAAACCATTCTGGGTCAATGAAGTGAAGAATTCCAACATATGTGAAGAAACAACCAAGTCCAATAGCCATTGTATCACGATGATAGGACCATAACGTCTTCATCGCTTCACCACGATTGTCAAGATGTCACCATCCTGTAAGAGATGGTCCAAGCCAACACGCTGCCAATCGAATTTTGCAGATGGACCTTTAATGCGAGCAAATCTAAACTTTCGCTCAAAGTCACGATGAAGTTTGTTACAAATTGTCCGAACAGTTGAATCATCCTTGACAATCAGAGGTTCTTCCATATCTGCTTCTTGACCCTGTGGTTTGAGATACACTCGCATAAATCCGAGATTATCATAAATAAAATCCTTCAATTCAGTGAGGCCAATATCCTTGAATGCTGAAATTTCCATAATTGGCCAATCGGATGGTAAACCCACTCTTGCCCGAGCGATGTCTTCTGGAGTTGCGATATCGATTTTATTAATTGCAATAACTGCTTTTTCGTAAATGATATTGCCTGCCAAACAGTCTACAATTTGTTCAGCGGTTGTATCTTGACGGAGTGTTACAATTGCGGATGTAAATCCGAATGATCGAATGATATCTCCCATTTCCTCTTGTGTTAGGTGCGTTTGTTCTACAGTGGTACGGACATCAATTCCGCCTTTATCGACACGTTTGATGAAGACAGGTGGCCGTTGTTCATTAAGCCGCAATCCAGAATTATGCAATTCTCGATGCAAGACTTTGAAGTGACCATCTTGGAATGGGTCAACAATGTAGAGAACCATATCTGATGAACGAATGACGTTAAGGATTTCTTTTCCTCTTCCTTTTCCTTCAGCAGCGCCTTTAATCAAACCAGGTAAATCCAGAATCTGTATCTTAGCACCTCTGTGTTCCATGACTCCAGGAATACATGTTAGGGTTGTAAACGCATAACCACCAGTTTCTGAATGAGCGTCTGTCACCTTTGAGATGAGTGTTGATTTCCCTACAGACGGAAATCCAACAAGCGATACAGTTGCATCACCAGATTTTCGAACTTCGAACCCCTTCCCGCCACCGCTAGCTTTCGAATGAGCAGATGCCTTTTCTTCCTTGAGTTTCAATTGAGCAATTTTTGCTTTCAATTTACCAATATGAGCGTTTGTGGCCTTGTTTTTTTGGGTCTTGTCGATCTCGGCGCGAATCAAATCGATTTGCTCCTTAATCGTCGCCATCTCAACGCCTCATTTGCAATGGCAAGACCGCTGTTCTTCAATGCTCTTGCTCTTGAGGCTCAATTCGTTGAAAACTTGAAGCCTGTGGAGAAGCCGAATGCCTCAAAGAAGAGGTGTGTATGGTATGATGCATGGGGCTTGAAATCATCGTTCTCTTAGTCGATGTTTCTCGCCTTAGGTTGACCTTGGATTTGGCATGGAATACGTTGTATCAAGGTCTTGAAAAACGCACATTGCGCAACACACGCCCTGTTCAAGATTCACGACTGAAAATTCTTTTTGATATCGATGCCGAAGCAGAACTACTCGATTGGATGGATGCCCAACCTTGGGGCAAAGATGAATCGAAATCATTCAATCAACTGCTTGATGAATCGACTGATGGTGAAAATGGTCTTCTCTTGGCAATGAAGTGGGCTAGTCCAGGTGCATGGGAAGTCTGGGAAGGACGCGCATATTTGTATCTCGATGTTGCCCTTGATACGACCATTGATGGTGAAGATGTTCTCTATGGAGGCCAAACATGGGACAATGTTCGAAAAGAATTAGCAGGTCTTCCTGAATCTGAATATGCAGAAAAGGTCTGTATGGATTGGATGGATCGAAGGAAAGCGTTAGGGGAAACTCTCGATGAAAAGGAAGATGCTCGAATTGTTCCAACCTATGAAGCCCATGATCGAGCTGCAAAATCTCTCGTTTACACAATGAATCGTTGGAATTCTGAATCAGATTTGGTTGCCATCATTGGCCGAGACCATCTTGAAGCACGAAAGTGGGGGACTGGGTCATGGAATGTTTCCACTGTATTGGCACAGGGTTTACCTGACGATACGACAGCGTCGGGTTGAAAGACCACTTCTGGCTGGGATGGCTCATGTCGAAGGATGAAGATGTGCCGACGGAAGAGACTCCTGAACTTCATGATGATGAAACTCCTGAATTCGAGGACGTTGCTGAACAAATCGATTTGTCTGAGCACGTTGAACCCCTCGATCCATTGGAAGAGGCCACTCAGCGGGCTGAAAAAGCCGAAAAAGAGATTGCGTATAAAGAGGCAGAAATACAAAATGTTCGCAAGCGACTTATGGCAGAAAAATCAACTCTAATCCAGTATGGTGGAATGGGTCTTGCACGAAGAATGATTCCAATCTTGAATGACGTTGATCGTGCTCTTCAACAAGTTGAAGAAAATGATGAATCACCACTGGCACAAGGATTACGCCTTCTTAGGAACAAATTGTGGAGGGAGTTGGAAGCTGATGGAATCAAGGCGATCGAAGCCAAAGGATTAGAATTTGATCCATCGAAAATGGAAGCTATAACCACCTTGCCCGCTTCTGAACAATTCCCTGCAGGACTCGTAATTGATGTGTTAGAACCAGGATACATGTACAAAGATCGAGTTCTAAGTGCAGCACGTGTGGTTGTAGCAACTGAGTAATCAGCCTGCATGCGGCCCAGCATTGAGTTGCAAAAATCGGTATAGTGCATCGTTTGTAATCAACCACTCAATGATTGCAATTGGTACGCTTGGGGTGAGAACAGAACGTGTTGCATCATCATCATACACGGTTGAGAGCATCATGCAGGATTGTCGAACTCGCCAACCTTCAAATTGGACTCGTTGATGTAATTCAATCCAATGAACAGGAAATTGATTGTTTTCATAGAGGTTTTTGGTGTTCTCATCAGAAGTAACCAACGTGCCCTCACCATGGGTCTTTGATGCATGTCCAACCCAGTTCGGAGGGTCGTTGATGTCTTCAATACCGACAATGGTAATGCGTTGGTTCAAATCCTTCTCACTTACCCATGATTCAATCATCGATTTTCGTTCTTGGAATGAAAATGGATTTTCCGTAGTCCATTCTTCTTGAGACGATCCTACTGCAATCGTAACTTCTTGAAACAGCTCAAGGGCTTCGAGAACGAGATGCTCATGCCCCTTGTGAAACGGTTGGAATCGCCCAAGAACAATTCCTTTCGCCATGTTTTAGGCAAAGTAAGGTGCAACATCAACGTTTGGAAGCGCATGTCCCATCTCATTGAAGCAAGCAATCATCCTCTTGCATCCCTCAATCATCTCCTCAACAGTCGTCGTCCCCATGCTTCCAACTCTGAACATTTTGCCCTTCAAATGGTCTTGGGCTCCGATAACCTGAGTCTCATAGGTTGCTTTGAGAGTGCTTCGCCATGAATCGTCAATTCCTTCAGGATACATGATAGCTGTTACTGTATCACTTTGTTGCCCTCCGTCAGCAAGAAGCAAAAAGCCGAGGTCGGTGAATAAATTTCGTACACCATTTGCAAGTTTTCTACAGCGCTTCCAACGATTCTCAAGCCCTTCTTCTTCCAACTCGCGAAGTGCTGCAGCCCAACCCATTGCTAAGTTGATGGCTGGTGTCCATGGTGTTTGATCATCATCTCCTTTCTTGATTGCAGATACGAGGTCGAGATAATACACTGGATTTGAATCTCCTTGATTGCGAATGGTTTCCAATCGTTCAATAAAGTGCTCGTTAATCGCAATGGCAGCAATGCCACTTGGTCCAGCAGTGCATTTCTGAGCCCCCATCACAACAGCTTCAGCCCCCCATTCTGCTGGATGAACTGGTAGGCCTCCAACGGAAGTAATTCCGTCGAGGATGAATGCTACATTGTATTCTTTGCACATTTGTGCCAACGATGCTGCATCTTGAGTAATTCCTGTACTTGTTTCGTTATGACAGATGAGAACTGCTTCATATGTGCCACGACCGAGTTGTTCTTCCAATTCCACGAAATCAAAACTCCTTCCCCAATCATATGCGATGTGTTTGACTTGACAATATTGTTTGCAGATTTGAGCAACTCTCTCTCCAAATTTACCATTGGTTGGGACTAGAACTCGATCATTTGGGCGGAATCGATTGGCAATAACCATCTCCATTGCGGCAGTACCACTTCCAGATACAGCGATGACTTTGTATCCATCCTCGCCCGACCACGATTGGGTTCCTCGAATTCGTTGCGAGGGTGTGAGATTGAATGCCGTTCGTAATCCTGCATTAAGATCAGCCATTACGTCTCTAAACTCAGTTCCTCGCGCAGTCATAACAGGTGTGGCCATTGCCTGTAAACACGCATCACTCATTCGAACAGGGCCAGGGACAAGAAAACAGTCGCCTTCGTGTGGCATAGTTGAATCCAGACGCGCACGGTTTTTGAACAACATCTATGATTTCTCCAACAAGAACGAATTTGCATGAATGCTATGTGCTAAAGAAGAGGAGTTCTAGCGAGAGTCATGTTGCGGATTGGACTTGCTATGTTGCAAGGTGCGCGACATGAGCATGAAGAAGCTCTCTTGGCTTCGGCAATGGATTTAGGGATTGAAATCGAAATCGTCTACCTTCGCACTTCAAACGATGTTGATGAAACAATCGATGCGCTTGTCCTCCCAGGCGGAGAATCCACAGCCATGCGAAAGGCATCCACCTCAGAAGGTTTGCTTGATGGAATCTACTCCTGGATGGATGATTTCACTGATCGACCAGTTCTTGGCACGTGTGCTGGTGCTATCCTTTTGGCCATGCCTGATGGTGATCGGGCTCCATTCATTCAAGCAGGAATTTCACGTAATGCGTGGGGGCGTCAACGCCAATCCTTCGAAACTCTATTGGCCGTTGATTTGCCTCTTCATGAGTCGTTGAATGTGAAAGTGGCTCGAACTGCTGATGAATTTGGACACACGCCTTTAGCAGTGGATGGCCAAACCGAGAATGAGGGCTCGGAGTTGTTTCCTGGTGTGTTTATCAGGGCGCCTCGTTTCGATACAGAATCAGTAACTTGCGAGGTAATTGCTCGGTTTGGTGATGAAATTGTTGGCGTTATCGACGGCTCAAAATGTGCTGTAACCTTCCATCCTGAACTGACAGGTGATCGACGTTTCCACACTTGGCTATTGCAACAAATCGTGAATCAGAGACCGACGAATTGAACAACAAGAGGGATGAGGGTTTACACATGGTCGTTCATCTTCCCATGATTTCAGAGGTTTTGCCTGCTGAGGAAGGTGAAGCCGAGGGATGTATTCAATGCCAGCAAGGGCGAAAACTTGTTCTGTTTGTAACTGGAAAATGTCATTGGGGATGCGATTACTGTCCACTTTCTGAAAACCGTAGAGAGTCTCCTGACATGTTTGCCAATGAACGCCGTTGCAGTACATGGGACGAAGTCATTGAAGAAGCAAACGCAATGAAGGCAACAGGGACTGGTATTACTGGGGGCGATCCAATGCTTGATCCTGAGCGTTCAGTGGAAGCCGTTACTCAACTCAAGAAGGCGTTTGGCCCTGAACATCATATTCACCTCTACACATCAATACCTTTCAAAGATGAATGGGTTGGAAAACTAGCTGAGGCTGGTTTAGATGAACTTCGATTCCATTTGCTTGATGGAACAACGAGGCAATACGAGGATGTGATTCGCTCAGCACATGATGCAGGCATCAATGTAGGAATTGAGTTGCCATGTGAACCTGATAAGGAAGCCTCTTTGTTTTCGCTTCTCGATCAACTTGAAGAACTGCCTATTCAATTCATCAATCTTAATGAACTCGAGATTACGACTGGAAATCAAGAGAATATGGATGTCCGTGGTTTTAATCTCTCAAGCGGGCTATCCGCGGCTGCTGAAGGCTCTCTTGAACTTGGTCTTCGTTTGAAAGAGGCTTCGAAAGACAAGCCCTATCATCTCAAATTCTGCACCGCTTCTTACAAAGATGCTGGGCAACTGAGAGCACGTTTCCGTCGACGAGGCGAGGCCACACTTCGGCCTTATGAACAATTATCAGAAGATGATACGATTTTGTTTGGAGCTATTCCAACGGAACCTAAAGATGCCAGAGATGATGTAGAAGAAATCCGTTCCACTCTCGCAATCGATTCTGCATGGATCCGTTATGATGCTCAAACTCAGCGTATTGAAATGCCTGTAAGCATCGCTGAAGAACTTGCAGAACTTCTATCGGTTCCTGTTCTCATGGTAGAGGTTCATCCAACACATGAACGACTTGAGGTTTCTATTGTCCATTTGAATGAATATCGTTGATAGGGAAAGGACTATATCTCTTCAAATACGATATCAGAATATGAAAAAGATAGCTGTTATACTTGCTCTCACAATGATGCTTGCTGGATGTACTGAATTGTTGGATGACTCCGATGAATCCACAACTTACTCAAATCAAGATTTAGATGGCGTTTACCATGGCATAATGCTAAGCGTGCGAATAGAAATGAATTCAGATGATTCATTTACAGCCTACCTCTTGGAAATGCGTGATTGCTTTGAATCGGCTGATGAAGCTAATGAAGAACTCCTTGAATCAGGTAATGAAAATGTAGTGGCTATCGATATGTGTGTATATGAAGAGATACCTTTAGTTGATTCATTTGAAATTCAAACAACAGGCGTCCTCTCATCACAATCAGGGATTCCATACATCTCTCTCGAGGTAACTTCTACAAATTCAGTTTTTACTTGTGATGCTGGGGATGAAATCCCTGGTGAGTGGGTTAATGATGGTGAAGAAGACTGCGCAGAAGGCGAAGATGAAGCCGTAGGCGCTGAAGATAATATCGTCGTTTTAGAAGGTGAAGAAGAATCACTTTCGATGTATGTTGCTGCTGATGGCAATGGAGCAATGATGTATCCCGGTGAAGAGAGTTTTTCAGAAAATGGCTTTCCTTGTCTTACGATGAACAAAACACCACAATATTCCTTGATGATGGAAGCGGTTGAACTGATGATGCTCTATGAGGAAGATGGGGGTGAAATTGATTTGGAAGATTTTTCCACTATCCCTTCAAGTGTTATCGATTTATTTGCACCATTCGATGAAAGTTTTTCAAACAGTATCATTTCTTCCCTCGTTCCAGAATGTGATGGCGTGACATTCTCACAATCGAGTTTGCTTTTCTATATCTGGGCTACAAGCCTTGCAGAAGGAAACACTGATCCAGGATTAGTGCTGTATGATTTCGATGTCTCTGGTGCCAGTTCCAGTCCTTCATCTGCTTCAAATGAAGTCTTAGTTGAAGTGGTAATGAATTCAGGGGATGATTTGAATTGGGCGCAAGTCAACTTGCTATTGTCAGTCAATGACGGTGCTTACATGCAATGCACAACACCGGGGGAAACAAGTGGAACGAGTTGCCACCTTTCAGACGACGGTGACCAAGTTTGGGGCCTCGGTGAAACCGTTACACTGAGTGAAGGGACTGACGATTTGTGTGATGGATCTTCAACATGCTTGGTTCAAGTAAAAATCATTAATTCTATGGATGGTAAAACCCTTTTTGAATCCAACCAAGTACAGGTTGGTAATTGATGAATGCATCCATTAGATTCATTTGTATCCAGTATTTCGAAATCACATGGGCCTCCTCCAACAAGCGGATTGGGACGTTTTCAAACGTTCTGAAACATGGAAGGCTTTCGGCATTGCCGTGATTATGTTTGGAACAATTGCATTTGCAGGTCTAACCCTGTTTGATAGTTTTGACGAAATATTCGAATCTGATGCAGACCCAGCTCCTATTCCGCATATTATCATCGATTCACTAAATAGAACCGGCATTGAATCAGTTATTGCAGATGAAAATGGACAAATTAACCTAACATCTCTGAGGGGAGATGTGATTATTCTCGACTTGATGGCTCATGACTGCTCTCAATGTCATGCTGTTCAAGAACATCTAGAGGATAAAATGGATTATTGGCGTGAAATTTCTGAAGAAAACGGGGTCGGTTTTCACATCGTTGCATATGGGGCTTGGTACAGTGAAGGACTAGATTATTTGAACACTTCAACTCCACCAGAGGCGGATTTGAAAACACCGTATGTTGTTCCAAAATATCCTACAGGCCTGGGTTCAACCAATGCCGCCATCCTCGCCGATGGTTCTACGACTGACCCAGTGCGTCTCTTCACTACGGCTGGAACAGGTCAGATCCCTGTTGTGATGGTAATCGATGTAGAAGGATATATTGTCGAACGCCAAGCCACCGGCTCTCCAATTAATGGGTGGGGCGAATTTGATGGAGCTGTAGAAGATGCTCTTACAGGGGACCCAGATGTCACCTTCTCGAGTCGTCTTGCTTGGGAAGAGCCATCCACTTCATTTGTGGCGGTATTTGTCCTCGGAATGATTCTTTCGATTCTTGTCTACTTCTCACCATGTGCATTCCCTGTGTTGCCTGGATTCATTTCGTATTATCTCAGTCTTGGGGCGAGAGAAGATGAACTCATTGAGGAAGGGAAACTGAAGATGAAGATGCCATCCTCATGGGTGATTGGTACACTTGCAGGATTGGGAATGTGGACCTTCTTCATTCTCATTGGCCTCCTTGCATTTGCAATGGGTGAGGCCTTTGCGAAATCAGGATTAATTCATTACATCGCCATTGGTATCGCATTGCTTCTTGTGATTCTTGGTGCGATTATGCTCCTTGGAATCACTTCGCATTTACTTGGTTTCGTCCAAAAACTGGTTGATCGATGGTCGACAACTGAAATGGATGAAACCTTCACGCCACGCAGGAACATGTATCTCTACGGAATAGGTTATGCTGCTGCATCCATTGATTGTACTGCTGCTGCTGTCCTTCCATTCGTAATCTTCCTAGGAACCCTAGGGACTTCCGCTGTCATTTCAGGATTGAGTGGATTAATGATTGGTCTATTGGTTCTGATGATTCTTGTTACAGTACTTGTCGGTCTTGGCCGTCAAGTGATGATTAATTTCCTAAGACGAATGACTGGTATGATCAAACTCGTAGGCTCTTGGATGATGATTATGGCAGGTGTTGGCTTGACTATCTATCTGACACAACCCGAAGTTGTCTCAGCAGTTTTCGCTTGAAGTTTATTCACTTTCCATTGAATGGAATTCGCTCCATTCAATAATTCGGTCTCCAATAATAGCCGCTTCATCATGATCATGTGTCACGTGTATTGCAGGAATATTTTTCGATTTCAATGTCGCCCGTATCTCTGCTGCCAATTGCCGTCTTACGTTCAGATCAAGAGATGATAAGGGCTCATCGAGAAGAAGTAATTCAGGATTTGTAAGCAAGGCTCTTGCAAGAACAACACGTTGAGCTTCTCCACCAGACAGTGTTTCAATGGTTTGATTTTTCATTGCATAGATGCCCATGTCTTTCATGATTTCATTGACTTCTTCCATATTACGATGTTTTTTCTTTCTGTATGCAAAGAGTATGTTTCCAAGGACATCTTTGTGAGGGAATAACACAGGTCGTTGGAAAAGCATGCCGATATTTCTCTCCTCAGGTGGGAGGGGATTCAGGTCTCTTCCATTGAGGTAAATTGAACCTTGATCTGGTTTGACAAAACCAGCGATTGCTCGAAGCAATGTTGTCTTTCCACATCCACTTGGGCCAAGAATCACAAGAATCTCTCCTTCAGCCAAAGTGAGATTACACCTTGAAACTAAGACATGTTCATCATAAGATAATGTGAGTGATTGAATTTCGATTGACATTAGAATCCTCCTCCTTGGTGTTCCCTAAAGCGTTCAGTGATGACAAAGAGAACAAATGTTACCATCATTAGAAGTGAAGCAGTAGCCATGGCTACTGGTTCAACAAGTTGGAAATATTTTGGTCGAGCCATCAACTGGTCAACCAATATTGGCAAGGTGTCCCAAGAGCCTGAACGTAAAAGAATCCAAGATGCTCCAAATTCACCCAATGAAAAGGCAATCGAAAGAGTGGCAGCAACCACAAGTGAACTTTTCATCAAAGGAATTCGAACCCTTATGAATCGCTGGTATTGTGAATAACCAAGCATAGCAGCTGTCTCATCGTAACTTGAATCCAAACTCCTCAGTGCAGGCAAAATGATTCGAATGACGAAGGGTGTTGTAAGCATTGCATGTGGGATGATTGGGAGTCCGTACCATTGGAAGAGTTCTGGCCAAACTTTCAGTACACCGAGCAATACTCCTAGGCCTACCATCACTCCTGAGAGTGCCAAAGGGAGCATGGAAAGTAAATCAATGATCATTGCAGTTTTCTTCTTGCCTCTTGTTTCAAAAGTATGGATTGAGGAAGCAACAGCATAGCCTAGAAGAAGTGATACGATCATACAGGCAAGTGCATATGCAATCGAATTTGATAATGCCTCTGCTGCTGAGACATATGTCAAATCACCAGTAAGGGCAATGTCCCAGGCTTCAGAACTCCAACGAAACGATTCGTTTGTACGATCTCTTATCCTCACCGAGGAGAGCAACATAGAACCCAATGGTGCGAGTGCGAATAACAGAGCGGAAGAAACCCCTATTCGTGCAAACAGGGATGGCTTTCCTGCAGTCTTTCTCGCAAAATATTCAGAGACAACATCATTTGAGATGGATTGTTTTTGCTGCCAGTAACCTGCTAGACCAAGTGCGAAAAGCAGGATTATTCCTTGTAATGTTGCTCCGCCAAGAACCAGTAGACTCGCTTCTGTTCTGTAATTATGAATCCCTGCAGCTCCACCTTCGACTGCCATCAATGCTTCGAGAGTCCACATGTTTGGGGCAAGCCATCGAACCAAGGCAAATGAGGTGAATGAAAATATGAATGCGAAAAGAAAAGCAGAACCGATTGAAGTTCGCAACATTGGCCACCAAAAATATCTCGCCCTGTTGAATCGTGTTTTCCCTATAGGCAGTAAGCGAATCGATTCTTCAAATCGTGGAGGGATTGTTGCGATTTTTGGTTCAACAAAACGAATGACAAGGGCGAGATTAAACCAAGCATGGGCGAGGAGTAAGGCTATGATGTGGCCAGAGTTTTCAATTCCGGTTGCATTGGATAACCATCCAATAAATCCAGTTTCAAATCTCAGATCTATTCCAAGAGATTCAATCGGCCCTCCTGTTTTGAAAAGAGCAAGAAATCCCATCGCTGCAACGATAGTTGGGGTCACAAAGGGAAGGGTCAATGCTGCTCTGATGATGTTCAGGTGCTTCCATTGATGTCTTCCAAGCCACCATGCGATAGGTAAGCCGATCGCAATGGTAAGTGTTGCAGAAAGGAATGCTTGAATGAATGAGAAGTAGAGCGCTTCACTTCCTAATGGATGATCTGGTAACGAAAAAATTGCAGTGAATGGGTCTTTCCCTGTGACATCAATCAATCGTTGAATTGCTAGATATATTGGGATGAGAATGAATCCCAGGTATACGAAAATCGGTACACTTCGAATACTGCGCAACGTCATGATTTCAACTCAGATTGAGTCTGTAGAATCTCGCCATTCATCAAGCCAATTCTCCATTTCCTGTCCGATACGATCCATCTCAATAGTTGATGGCTGAGTTGGAACAGGACTGTGATATCTGTAACCGTTCATTTCAGGGAGGTCTTTGCCTTCAAGAACAGAATACATCAAATTATTTTCTGGCATGTTCGTGTTAATCTCGTTACTAAGTAAGAATTCAATGAATGCATTTGCTGCATTGGTCGCTCCTCCTCCGTTAACAAGTGCTGCATATTCCACTTGAGAAAAGGAAGCAAAATCAATTTCTACAGCTGCTGAAATCGTTGAATTTTCACCATAATATGCTTCTACGCCAGGAGAGTGACAGTATGAAACTGTAAGCCACGCATCACCGATGTGACCATCATTCCAAATTCCATAGCCTCCGGTGTAATGGGTTTCGTATGCTTCAGTCCATCCGCTTGTGAAAATGGCATCATTTTCAGCCATTTCAGTCCACCAATCAAAGGCGGTCATATCGCTAGATTGTTGTTCGAAATAGTCGATGGTTGCAACCATAAACGCTCTTCCTGGAGAGGATGTGACTGGGCTAGGAAATGCAGTCCTTCCCTTCCATTCAGGCATTGTTAATTCTTCGAGTGAGGATGGGAAGGAGATATTATTCTCACTCAATGCTTGCGTGTCTGCATTTAGACAGATGTAACCTTGATCAAAAGGAACTGCTTTATTCCCGCTATACGGTGCTGTGGCCTTAGAATCGAGGTTTGGAATCTCTGCATTATGTTCTGCTAGTAAATCAAATTGAAACGCAGTTTGCAGATATGTGTTGTCGAGTCCGAGCGCTAGATCAGCCTGTGGGTTGTCTTTTGTGAGTAAAAGGTGTTCGAGAATACCTCCAGCATCATCTGTTCGAATCATCTCAACTTGAACGCCAGTTTGATTCGTAAATTCATTGAGGACATCATCCGTAATCGCAATAATATCGTATGTGACAATTGTAAGGACGCAATCATCTCCCGTATCCTCACCATCATTGCATTTGAGTTCTTCATTAGAAGTTCCAAGGCATCCACTTAAGGAGAGGCTTAGCATCAACAATGAAACAACCACGTGGAGTTTCAGTTCGACCCCTCCAAAGCATGAATCAGATTGTGACATCGATCAACGACTTCGAGTGGATTGGTTGCAAGGACATAGAGAGAAGGCTCCCAACCAAAATCTCCGATGTCTAAAATCGCATCGATGCTGCCGCTCATTTCTTCAATGCCGTCTCTATCGGCGTCTGCAAGGGTCCATCCAAGTTGATCACAAGCGTCTCGAACAGCATCAATATCGGTTCCGTCATGATCGCCAGGGGGTCGTATGTTAATGATTGAGTTCTTACTTTCATCCATTTTACGAACGTCTAGTAGTATTCTTGCTAGGGTTTTTGACGAACCAAATTCAGGCCGGCTATGTGTTCGCAACACGTCTCCAACAGCAGTGACCTTGCCTGGAATTGAAGCAACTTCATCTGTTGTTGTTGCTGATTCCATACATGAGGCA
>Ga0213865_10001939_pt1 | contig 13227 bp, 5 predicted proteins | sample PICome_6_FD_160100 | JGI IMG/M metagenome (GOLD analysis project Ga0213865, IMG submission 160100) | Coastal seawater microbial communities near Pivers Island, North Carolina, United States - PICO282 | ecosystem: Environmental > Aquatic > Marine > Coastal | place: USA: North Carolina | collected...
AAAGAATACGACCCCGGCGACATTCGCATGGGGTTGATGGCCGCTGTGGCTGTGCGGGTTCAGGAGCCGGTATTTGAATCGCAGACCAAGACCAAGTTGGGCTCTTCCGAAGTCCGTCCAGGCGGCACGAGCATGCGCTCCTTCGTCTACGATTTCCTGAAGGTCGAGCTGGCCAACCACCTCCACCGCAATGCCGATACGGCAGAGGCTTTGCTGAAGCGCATTCTCCAGAGTGAGAAGGAGCGCAAGGACCTGGCGGGCATCAAGAAGCTGGCCCGCGAACGCGCCAAGAAAGCCAGCCTCCACAACAAGAAACTGCGGGATTGCCGTGTGCACTTGACCAAGAAGCACGCGCGGGCGGAGGAGTCCATGTTGTTCATCACGGAGGGCGACAGCGCTTCGGGCAGCATCACCAAGGCTCGGGACGTCAATACCCAGGCGGTGTTTTCGCTCAAGGGCAAGCCGCTCAATTGCTACGGCCTCACCAAGAAGGTGGTGTACGAAAACGAAGAATTCAACCTCCTGCAAGCCGCCCTCGACATCGAAGACGGATTGGATGGCTTGCGGTACAACCAGGTCATCATCGCAACGGATGCCGACGTGGATGGCATGCACATCCGCATCTTGTTGATGACCTTCTTCTTGCAGTTCTTCCCCGACCTCGTGCGGAAAGGGCACCTCTATGTCTTGCAGACGCCCCTGTTCAGGGTCCGCAACAAGAAAGAGACCCGCTATTGTTATTCGGAAGAAGAGCGCATCAGTGCCATTGCAGCATTGGGACCCAAGCCTGAGATCACGCGATTCAAGGGACTTGGAGAAATCAGTCCGGACGAATTCTCCCACTTCATCGGGGAGGACATCCGCTTGGATCCTGTCGATCTCGGCGGTGAGCACCAACTCGACGACATGCTGTCGTTCTTCATGGGGAAGAACACCCCGGACCGACAGCGATTCATCATTGACAACCTCCGCGTCGAAAAAGACCCGGATGAACCCACCGAAACCACGGAAGCGGCATGAGCGAGGAAGCCCAGGGACCCGAGGAACGGGACGAGCAAGAGGGCCAGAAGCCCAAAGGCCAAGAGGAAGGCGCGCAAGGCGCCGAGAATACCGAAGGCGGCAATGATGCCGAGGGTGCTGGTGATGCCGAGGGCGCTGCCGAAGGGGCAGGCGATGAAAGCACCGAGGACATGGAGCAGGTCATCCGCATCAAGGGGATGTACAATGAGTACTTCCTCGACTATGCCTCTTACGTCATCTTGGAGCGTGCGGTGCCGCACCTGCACGATGGGTTGAAGCCTGTGCAGCGTCGGATCCTGCATTCCCTCAGGGAGTTGGAGGACGGGCGGTTCCACAAGGTGGCCAACGCCATCGGCAACACCATGAAGTATCACCCCCATGGCGACGCCAGCATCGGTGACGCCATGGTGCAGATTGGGCAGCGCGAGCTGGTGCTCGACTGTCAGGGGAACTGGGGCAACATCCTCACGGGTGACCGTGCCGCGGCCCCGCGATACATTGAGACGCGACTGAGCACCTTTGCCAAGGATGCCTTGTTCAACCCCAAGACCACCAATTGGCTCTCCAGTTACGATGGCCGGAACCAGGAGCCGGAAACCCTTCCGGTGAAATTCCCCCTCCTGTTGCAACAGGGGGCCGAGGGCATTGCGGTAGGCTTGGCGTGCAAGATGCTGCCCCACAACTTCATCGAGCTCATCGATGGCGCTGTGGCTTATCTGAAAGGACGGAGCTTCAAGCTGCTTCCGGACTTTCCCACGGGGGGTGAGGCGGACTGCGAGCAATGCACGGACGGCTTGCGCGGCGGCCGCATACGGGTGCGTGCCAAAATCCGCAAGGAAGACAACAAGACCCTCATCGTGGAGGAACTGCCTTACGGCGTCACCACGACCTCGTTGATCGAGAGCATCCTCAAGGCCAACGACAAGGGCAAAATCAAGGTCAAGCGGGTTGAGGACAATACGGCGGAGTTTGTGGAAGTGATGATCCACTTGGCGTCTGGCGTTTCACCGGACCGAACGATCGACGCCCTGTTTGCATTCACCGATTGTGAGGTGCGCATTGCGCCCAATGCCTGTGTGATTGAAGACGACCGCCCCGTTTTCCTCGGGGTCAAGGAAATCCTGAAGCGCAGCGCAGACCGCACGCGGATGCTGCTGGGCAGGGAACTTGAAATCCGCCTCGGCGAACTACAGGAGGCCTGGCATTTTGCTTCGCTCGAAAAGATTTTCATCGAGAAGCGCATCTACCGCGACATTGAGGAGTGCGAAACGTGGGAGGCCATCTTGCAGGCCATCCATGAAGGCCTGGCGCCCCACATCAAGCACCTGATCCGTCCGGTGACCGACGAGGATGTGACCCGACTCACCGAGATCCGCATCAAGCGCATTTCCAAGTTTGACTCGGACAAGGCCGACCAGCGGATTGCCAACCTTGAAGTGGAAATGGATGAGGTGAAAAACCACCTCGAGCACCTGACGGATTACACCGTAGAATGGTACCGCCAGCTCAAGAAAAAGTATGGCAAGGGCCGTGAAAGGAAGACCGTCTTGCGGACGTTTGGCAACATTGACAGCGCCAAAGTGGCGGTGGCCAACCACAAACTGTATGCCGACAAGAGCGAAGGATTCGTGGGCATCGGTATGCCTCGGGGAGAAGGTGAATACATCTGTGATTGCTCTGACATCGCCGACATCATCGTCTTCAGAAAGGATGGCACCATGCAGGTTTCCAAGGTCAGCCCCAAGGCGTTCTTTGGAAAGGACATTCTGCACGTTGGGGTCTGGAAGCGGGGAGATGAACGCACCACTTACAACCTCCTGTACCGCGACGGTAAGAAGTCGGGCGGAGGCAGGACCTTTGTGAAGCGTTTTCACGTCACGTCCATCACCCGGGACAAGGTGTATCACCTGACGAAGGGGACGCCGGGCAGCCAAGTGTTGTGGTTCAGTGCCAATGCCAACGGCGAGGCCGAAGAGGTCACCATTCACCTCAGCCGCATCGGCAGACTGAAGACCCTGAAGGTCGACGTGAATTTCGCAGAGATCGCCATCAAGGGACGGGGTGCCGCGGGCAACACCGCCACGAAGTATGCCGTGACGGGGAAGGTGGACCTTAAGAGTGCCGGAACGAGCACGCTCGGGGCCCGCAAGGTCTGGTTCGACGAGGCGGTCAAACGCCTCAATAGCGAAGGACGCGGGCGCTTGATTGGCGCCTTTGGTCCAGAGGACCGCCTGCTCGTAGTGGTGGCATCCGGTGCCTATGAACTCATGAAGCCCGAGTTGAGCACCCATTTCCCCGACGATATGGTGTTTCTGGACAAATGGCATTCAGACCGACCGCTGACGGTGGTGCACAGGGATGGGGAGAAGAAAGCCGTGTACGTCAAACGGTTCAACGCTGAATCCTCCAGCAAAACCGTGGAGTTTATCGGGGAATCCGAAGGCTCATCGATGCTGTTGTTTACGGACCATGGTGCGCCGGTGATCAAGTGCAAGTCCAAGGACCTGGGCGAGCAGCGCTTCAGCCTCAACGGGTTCATTGCCGTCAAAGGGGTCAAAGCGCGGGGCAAGCGGTTGTCCACCGACCCCAGGGCCAAGATCACCTTGGAAGACACCCCCAATCCCAACGACGAGCTCAAGGAGGCTGCCGAGGCCGCGCCCGAGCCTCAGGACACAGCAACTTCGGCGGAGAAGACGCCCGATCCCAAAGCCGAATCGCCCGAAGCGACTTCGCCAACTCCATCGGAGTCAACGGCGCCGCCCAAGGCCTCTCCTACACAAGAAAGTAACGGTCCCACAGGGACAGATTCAGAGGGCGACCCCCAACCGACCCTCTTCTAAAGATATCTTGATACCATGATTCGCATCATTCCTATTTGCGCAGCCATGCTGCTGCTCTTTTCATGCTCCAATGCACCAGCAGACCGCGATTCGGCCGAGGCCAAGGCGGTGAATGGAACCGACACTTCCGACGCGCTGGTGCACCCCGCTTGGTCACAAAATGCCGTCATCTACGAGATGAATGTGCGCCAACACACTCCCGAAGGAAACCTGCAGGGGGCCATGTCCGATTTGGCCCGCATCAAACAGCTCGGTGTGGATGTGATATGGTTGATGCCCGTGCACCCCATTGGCGAGGTCAACCGCAAAGGCGGCGAGAATGACAACAACCGCTTGGTGGAGCCCGGCAGTCCCTCCCTGGGGAGTCCATACAGCGTCCAGGACTACGTGGCGCTCAATCCCGATTATGGCACGTGGGACGATTTCGACGCGTTTGTCCAACGGGCACACGACTATGAGTTGAAGGTCATCATCGATTGGGTGGCCAACCACACCGCTTTCGATGCCACGTGGACCCGCGATTCCATAGGCATGGGCTATTACCTGCTTGATGAAGCCGGACAGTTGCAGCCGCCCACGGGAACCGACTGGGTGGATGTGGCCCAGCTCGATTGGGACAATGGTGAATCCAATGGCCTCTACGACGCCATGGAGGAAGCCATGGTCTACTGGGTAGAAGACCATGGTGTGGACGGATTCCGTTGCGACGTGGCGGGCAAGGTGCCGACCCCTTTTTGGAACCGGGTGCGCAAGACATTGGAAGGGGTGAATCCCGAGGTGTTCATGTTGGCTGAGGCCGAAGAGCCTGAGCACCATGAGCGCGCCTTCGACGCCAGCTATGCTTGGGAATTCCACCATCTGACCAACGAAATCGCCAAGGGAGAGAAGTCAGCCGATGATGTCAGGGCATACATGGCCAAGGAGTATGATCGGTTCCCGGCTTCGGCCTACCGCTTGAACTTCATCACCAACCACGATGAGAACTCATGGAATGGCACCACGGCTGAGCGCTATGGAGAAGCCACCCGGGCCATGGCGGTGATGTGCGGAACGCTGTTCGGAATGCCATTGGTATACGGGGGTCAAGAAAGCGACATGGACAAGCGCCTCCGCTTTTTTGAAAAGGACACCATCAATTGGGGGGATTACCGATCAATGTCGTTCTACCGCATCCTGCACGATGTCCACCACCGTTATGCGCCGCTGCACAACGGCGAATTCGGTGCCCGTGCCCAACAACTCGTCGAAGAAGGTGATATGCTCTACTTCGAGCGCGCTGCAGAAGGCACTTCGGTGCGCGTGGTGGTCAACCTCAGCGATGCGCCGGTTGAATTCACACCGGAGGGGCTCGAGGGCTACCGCGCCACGTATTCGCGCAAGTCCATCGAGAAGACGACCTGGGACCCTTGGAGTTTTGAAGTCTTCGTCAAGCAAGGCGCATGAAGTACATCGCATTGATTGCCCACGACGGGAAGAAGCAGGAGCTGGTCGACTTTGTGTTGAGCAACCGAAAGTTCTTCTCGCAGGTGCCGACCCTGGCGACGAAAACGACAGGGGGCAGGCTCGCTGAGAAGGGCATCAACGTGGAAACTGTGGCGTCCGGTCCCAAGGGAGGGGACGCCCAGATCGCCTCACGCATCACAGAAGGCAAGGTGGCGGGGGTCATTTTCTTTCGAGACCCGATGGGCAAACATCCGCACGAACCCGACATCAATATGCTGTTGAGGCTCTGTGACGTCTACAACATCCCCTTGGCCACCAACCCGGCCACAGCGGAGTTGATCGCCCGCAACATCGCCTGAACCGCCTGATGCGGCAGTGGTTGGACTTCCCGTCGGACAACAGGGACCGCTCTGTGAGGCGATGGGTCGTTCATGGCCTGGCATCTTCAGGCAGCGACATGTGTGCTTCAGAGCGGGAATGCTGCGCCATTGCAGACCGTATCATGGCCGGAGTGGACGACCGCAGCCGGACCATGTTGGATGTCATCGAACGCCGTTATGACGAGGCCGAACTCAACACCATCGCCGCCGCGATGGACCGCGTGGTGCGCGGTGAACCGGTGCAGCATGTGGTCGGCTGGACGGAATTTCGCGGACTGAGGCTCGCCTGCGGCCCCGAAGCCCTAATCCCAAGGCCTGAAACGGAAGAGGTGGTGGGGTGGTTTCTCGAAGGGATGGACCAGGCGATGAAGGGCCGAGAAGGGCGCGGCGCGCGCGTGGTGGACATCGGGACAGGGTCGGGGTGCATGGCCTTGGCCATCAAGGCGGCACGGCCCAGCTGGGAAGTGTGGGCAGTGGACCAATCCGAGCGTGCCTTGGCCTTGGCGAAGCGCAATGCAGCAGACTTGGGGTTGGAGCTGCACTGGGCCACAGGAGATGCCCTCGAATCCTCATGGGGCCAATGGCCTGGGGTGTTTGACGGCATCGTGAGCAATCCCCCTTACATCCCGCATTCAGAGGCTGAATCAATGGCGCCCCACGTCAAGGAACACGAGCCGGGCATGGCCTTGTTTGTCCCCGATGAACAGCCGTTGTGTTTCTATGAGGCGCTCATCAGTGGTGCGCGTGAGCGCCTGACGAAGGGCGGGTGCATGGTGGCGGAATGCCACACTGATTTCACGCAAAAAGTGGCCGATTGTTGGCAACTCGAGGGCGCTGATATCGAGGTCCTCTGCGACCTTCAAGGTGCCGAAAGGGCAGTGCGCCTGATCCGGCATTGAACCAGGAAACCATGCAGGAAGAGCAACGCATCGCGGAACTGCGCCGCAGCCTTCACGAGCACAACCACCGCTACTATGTGCTGGCCGAACCGGTCATCAGTGACCGGGAGTTCGATGCACTGCTCGCGGAGTTGACCTTGCTCGAATCGTCCAGGCCGGACCTCTTCGATGCCAACAGCCCCACCCAGCGCGTTGGGGGCGGTTTTACGGAGCAATTCGAAAAAGTGGCGCACAGCCGCCCCATGCTGTCGCTCGCCAACAGCTACAGCAGCGAGGAAGTGCAAGAGTGGGCCGATCGGATCCACCGCGAGTCCGCCGGCCATGCGCGTTTCACTTGCGAATTGAAATACGATGGTGTGGCCATCGCATTGCAGTATGAAGGGCGGCGCTTGGTCAGGGCCCTCACCCGGGGAGATGGCACTGTGGGCGAAGACATCACCACCAATGTGCGGACCATCCGCGCCATTCCCCTTCAACTCTCCGAGGCCGCGCCGGAGAAACTGGAAATTCGGGGTGAGATCGTATTGCCGTTTGCCGCCTTCGAGGCCCTCAATGCCCAGCGGAAAGAAAAAGGGGAGAAGCTGTTTGCCAATCCGCGCAATACGGCGGCGGGCACCTTGAAGCTCCAGAACAGTGCAGAGGTCGCACGCCGAGGATTGGATTGCTACCTCTACGGCATCTGGTTGGATGATGGAGCACCCAAGGTGGTGACTGCCCACAGCCAAGGTGTGGACTTGGCTGCTGAGTGGGGGTTCAAGACGCCCCTTGTTTTGGAGCGCGCTTTTGAAGTGGCCCACGATGTAGAAGGGGTGATGGCCTTTCTGGCCCATTGGGATGTGGCCCGCCACCAGTTGCCCTTTGCCATCGACGGCGTGGTCATCAAAGTGGACGATCACGCCCAGCGTCGCACCCTCGGTTCTACCGCCAAGGCGCCGCGTTGGGCGCTGGCCTTCAAGTTTGAGACCGAACAAGGGTTGACCCGTTTGCGGCGCATCGCCTATCAAGTGGGCAGGACAGGGGCGATCACGCCCGTCGCTCACCTCGACCCCGTGCCCATTGCGGGGACGACCGTCCAGAAAGCATCGCTGCACAACGCCGACCAAATTGCCTTGCTGGACATTCGGGAAGGCGACATGGTGAGGGTCGAAAAAGGCGGAGAAATCATCCCAAAAGTCGTGGGCGTGGTCCTCGACGAGCGTCCGGCAGGTTCTCAACCCCATGTTTATGCCTCGGCATGTCCCGATTGTGGCGCTGAACTCGTCCGCGCGGAAGATGAAGCGCGGCATTACTGTCCCAATGAGGAGGGATGCCCTGAGCAGATCAAAGGGCGGATCGAACACTTTGCGTCCCGCCGTGCCATGAACATCGATGGATTGGGCAGTGAGGGTGTGGAGCAACTGTTTGCGGCCGGGCTGATCCGTGATGTCGCGGATTTGTACGCCCTCGAAATGCCACCGTTGCTGACCTTGGACAGGATGGGGGAGAAGCGGGCTGGAAACCTGCTGACCGGCATTGCAGATTCCAAAACGGTGCCGTTCGAGCGCGTACTCTTCGGCTTGGGCATCCGCCATGTCGGAGAAACCGTGGCCAAACGGTTGGCGCGCCATTTCGGTTCGATGGCGGCCTTGCGCAATGCGTCGACGGAAGCCCTGTTGGAATTGGATGTCGTCGGTCCGGTGATTGCCGATGCAGTCGTGCAATGGTGCGCAGTTGAGGCCAATACTGAGCGCGTGCGCATCCTCGAAGAACATGGTGTGTCCTTCGAAGTTGAAGAAGCCGAAACCGCAGCGGGAAGCGATGTGCTGGCGGGTCAGAGCTTTGTGGTGAGCGGCGTGTTCAGCATTCCAAGAGATGAGCTGAAGCGCCTTGTCGAACTGCATGGAGGCCGACTTGCAGGGAGTGTCTCGGGCAAGACCAACTTCCTCCTCGCTGGAGAAAAGATGGGGCCTTCCAAGCTTGAGAAAGCAGAGCGCCTCGGGGTGGTCATCCTCAGTGAACCGGATTTTATGGCGATGATCGGCGGTTAATCCTGCCCCGTGGGAATTTTCCTTACTTGATGAATGTCATTCCTGATTTTGGAAACAAAAGCAGGGAATGCGCGTATCTTCAGGGAACTATCCAAATTCTGATGCACAATTTGAACCGATTGTTGTGTTTGCTGCTGGCCCTTGTTGGCACTGCAACCACCGCCACAGCCCAGGACTGTGGTGACCCCTTGGCTTGTAACTACGACCCGCTCGCCGACCCTATTGTGGATGAGCCGTTAACCGATTACTGCCTCTTCACCGAGGTGGTGACCGCACACACTTCTGGCGTCCTGGCCGGTCAGACGACCTACCGAGTGTATGTCCAGACCCTGAATGAAACGGACTTTGTGACATCGGTCTCTGGCAATCAGAATACGCCTTTGACGGTGTCGACCACCACCACTTTCACCCAACACATTCTGGGGGGCGTCACGCCACAAAACATCAACCCGCTGCTGCTGCCGACTTTCCCAGACTTGGCATATGACAGTTGGGTCACCATTGGTTTGGATGGCCCCGCAGACCCCAATCTTGGAGAAAATGCCGCTTCGGTGGTGAACTCACCCGGTCAGAATTGGTCCCTGCAATTCGATCCGGGCAATGGCGCCCCGGGCGGCGACATCGTCATCGATGACGCCGTCGGCGGCGTGTGGTACATCCTCAATGGTGATGCCAATGGTTATCCCGATGCCGATGGACGGGTGTTGGTGGGGCAATTCACGACGGATGGTGACCTATCCGGCACCTTGAATGTCCAAGTGTTTCCCGAGGGAGACAACATCAATTTTCTGCTGTTGACCCTGCCCTTTGGTTTGGATGTGAACTGTTCTACCGGCGGTGGAAATGACAGTTGTCTGTATGACGATGCGCTGGGCAATTGCGGTGGTGATTGCACGGACGATGTGGACGAAGATGGCATTTGCGATGACATTGATGAATGCGTGGGTGCGTTGGACGCTTGTGGCGTTTGCAACGGCCCAGGAGACATCTACGCATGTGGATGTTCCGATCTCCCGGCAGGCGCTTGTGATTGCGCAGGCAATCAGTTGGACGCCGCTGGTGTGTGCGGCGGCGATTGCACCGCTGATACTGATGCCGATGGCATTTGTGACGATGTGGACGATTGCATCGGCCAATTGGACGAATGCGGAGTGTGCAATGGTCCAGGTGCCACCGGGGATTGTGGGTGCGAAGCACTGCCACCCGGAGACTGTGACTGCGATGGCAACCAATTGGATGCAATAGGGGTGTGTGGCGGTGGCTGCACAGCCGACACCGATGCTGACGGCATTTGCGACGATGTGGACGATTGCATTGGCTCAGAGGATGCCTGCGGTGTGTGCAACGGGCCAGGTGCGGTCTATGCTTGTGGTTGTAATGATTTGCCCGACGGGGCATGTGATTGCGACGGCAACACCCTTGATGCCCTCGGCGTTTGCGGTGGGAACTGTACAGCCGATGTCAATGAAAATGGCGTGTGCGATGACACAGAGGAACAGACGTGCGACGATCCTGAGGCGTGCAACTACGATCCCAACGCCTTGCCCTACACGCCCCCGACCGTGGACGACGGGTATTGCCTTGAATTGCGCACCGTCGCAGAACATACCGATGGCGTTTTGGCGGGGATGACCACGTATCGGGTACTGCTCCACACGGAAAACCCTACGGACTTCGTGACATCAGTCTACGGCAACATCAACGAGCCGCTTTCAGTGCAAACCACCACGTCGTTCTATCAAGATGCGTTGGGAGGGACCACACCGGAAAACGTCAATCCGCTGCTCCTTCCGGGATTCCCGGCCTTGGCCTATGACAGCTGGGTGACGATTGGATTGGATGGGCCGGCGAGTTCCGCTGACGGCGAGAATGCTGCTTCCCTGGTCAACTCTCCAAGTCAGAATTGGGCATTGCAATTCGATCCTGGCTTTGGCGCCCCTGGCGGCAACATCCTGATCGACGATGAAGTCGGTGGCGTATGGTACATCCTCAACGGCGATGCCAATGGATACCCCGATACGGACGGCACCGTGCTCCTTGCACAATTCACCACGGACGGTCAGGTCAGTGGCAACATGAACATTCAGGTCTTCCCAGAGGGAGACAACATCAACTTCATCACGTTGAACCTGCCCATCGGTGGAAACTGTACGGCCGATACCGGCAATCCCGCCTGTACCTATCCCGAGTCTGATTTGCTCGACTGTGCAGGCGACTGTGTCAATGACGCAGACGGCGATGACATTTGCGATGAGGACGAGGTGCAGGGTTGTGACGATGAGACGGCCTGCAACTATGATGCTGCGGCCACCGACAATGACGGCACGTGCACATACCCCGACGAGTGCGGTGTATGTGGTGGGTCAGGTATTCCAGACGGTGACTGTGACTGTGATGGCAACCAGGCCGATGCCCTCGGTGTGTGCGGTGGCGATTGCGCAGCCGACGCCGACGATGACGGCATTTGTGACGACGTCGACGATTGCGTGGGGGCGTTGGATGCCTGTGGCATTTGCAACGGCCCTGGCGCCGTTTACGACTGTGGTTGCGCCGACATTCCGGATGGCGATTGTGACTGCGGCGGAAACGTAGAAGACGCCCTCGGTATCTGCGGCGGTGATTGCACTGCTGACGCTGACGATGACGGCATTTGTGACAACTTAGACGATTGCGTGGGTGCGTTGGATGCCTGCGGCATTTGCAACGGCCCTGGCGCCGTGTACGATTGTGGCTGCGCCGATATTCAGGCGGGCGCATGTGACTGTGCAGGAAACGCAGAAGACGCCCTCGGCATCTGCGGCGGTGATTGTACTGCTGACGCCGACGATGACGGCATTTGTGACGACGTGGACGATTGTGTGGGCGCGTTGGACGCGTGTGGTATCTGCAACGGCCCTGGCGCCGTGTACGACTGTGGCTGCGCGGACATTCCAGCGGGCGCTTGTGACTGTGCAGGAAACACAGAAGATGCCCTTGGTGTCTGCGGTGGAGACTGTCCCAGTGACATTGACATGGACGGCGTGTGCGACAATGCAGAGGTGCCAGGGTGCACCAACCTCACGTCGTGCAATTACGATCCGGCGGCCACGGACGACGATGGCAGTTGCGCGGTCGAGGATGCCTTGGGCATTTGCGGCGGTGATTGCCCCACCGATTTGAACGGAGACGGCATCTGCGACACGGACAACATCTTTGGATGTACTGAAGCTTCGGCGTGTAACTACAATCCAGAGGCTGACGTCAACAACGGGTCTTGTGATTTCTTCAGCTGCCTCGGCTGCACGGATGGCGATGCCATCAACTATGACCCCACGGCCACCATCGACAACGGCAGTTGTTTGTTGGCGGGTTGTACCGATCCGACAGCCCAGAATTACGATGCGTCTGCCGATGTGGACGACGGTTCATGCTCCATTGCGGGCTGCACTGACAATACGGCTTGTAACTATGCGGCAGCCGCCAACGCCGATGATGGCAGCTGCGACTTCTCCTGTTACGGTTGCATCAACCCTACCGCTTGTAACTACGATGATGAGGCTGAGGTCAGCGACAATTCTTGCGACTTTACGTCTTGCCGCGGTTGTACCGATGCAAACGCCGTCAACTACGATGAGGACGCCACCCAAGATGATGGCAGCTGTATCTACGAGGGGTGCACGAACCCGTTGGCGGACAACTACGATGAAGGTGCAGACCTCAATGACGGCAGCTGTGAATTCCTCGGTTGTACCGACCCTACAGCGTGCAATTACGACGACGGAGCCAATGTGGATGACGGTACATGTGACCTGACCTCCTGCTATGGTTGCACGTACAGTGTGGCCTGCAATTATGACCCCACGGCGACCATCAACGACAACAGTTGCGATCTGCTCAGCTGTCGCGGATGTACCGATGCCGATGCGATCAACTACGACGAAGACGCCACCTTGGATGATGGCAGCTGCCTCTTTACAGGATGCACGGACTCCGAGGCCGACAACTATGATGCAGACGCCGACTACAGCGATGGCTCCTGCTTCTACTTAGGGTGTACCAACCAGTTTGCCTGCAACTTCGATTCCGAAGCCACCGTGGATGATGGCACCTGCGAGACAGAAAGCTGCTACGGTTGCTTGAACCCTGCTGCCTGTAACTATGAGCCGGGCTTCACTTTTGACGACGGAAGCTGTGACCTGTTCAGTTGCAAGGGCTGTTTGAATCCCGACGCGGTCAACTACGATCCCGATGCGACCCAAGACGATGGAAGCTGCGTCATCATTGGTTGTACGGATGAGACTGCGCTCACGTACAACCCCGATGCGAACTTCAATGACGCCTCCTTGTGCGAATACGCGGGGCTCCAAGGTTGTACAGCACTGGGAGCTTGCAATTTTGACCAAGACGCAGTGACCGATGATGGTTCGTGCGAATACAGCTCTTGTGCTGGATGCACGGTGACCATTGCGTGCAATTACGACCCCACCGCACTGGTGGATGACAACAGCTGTGATTTCTACTCTTGTTGTGGAGACCCTGCGGCTACCAATTATGATCCCTCAGTGGATCCCATCCTCACCTTTGGGTGCACCTATGGCATGGCGGGGATGATAGCCGGCCAGCTGACGGGTTGTGAATG
>Ga0213865_10001941_pt1 | contig 13219 bp, 11 predicted proteins | sample PICome_6_FD_160100 | JGI IMG/M metagenome (GOLD analysis project Ga0213865, IMG submission 160100) | Coastal seawater microbial communities near Pivers Island, North Carolina, United States - PICO282 | ecosystem: Environmental > Aquatic > Marine > Coastal | place: USA: North Carolina...
CACACCGGGCGATTTGTTGATTATACGGGACAGGTCTTGCCGTGGTGATCACTGACAATCATGGCACGTGCCGCGCAACGAAAACTCAACCACGGCTATGGCCGCCAGTGGCCCAGAAACGTTCGCATGGCCTTTGCTCGGCGGGAGAGGGATGTCCCACAGGATGCCGCACGTTGTGCAAGAAGCATGGCCATGAGGTTCGTTGTTGCAATCGTAGCGAACCTCGCCTTCATGCTCGACCGTGGTGATGATGCCTTCTTCCGCCAGCAGGGCGAGATTACGGTACACGGTGGCCAACCCGATGCCTAGGTCGTCCAAATCCCGATGGATGTCCTGTGCAGTCGGGTGGTCGCAGCGGTTGAGCACGTTCTCAACGATGGCGCGCTTTTGTCGCGTCATCCGTCGCTTTGGAGCGACGCTATCGGGCCCGTCGGAATGAACCGTCATCGTTCAGCCTCAGAATCGATCAGCGTTCATGACCTTGTTCCAAGCTGCGATGAAGTCAGCCACGAACTTGTCTTGGTTGTCGTTCTGTGCGTACACTTCAGCGATGGCTCGCAACACCGAGTTGCTGCCAAACACCAAATCGTAACGGGTCGCTGTTCGAACATCGGCGCCAGTGGCGCGGTCCTTGGCCTGGTAGGAGTTGCTGCCGGTGGGCGTCCATGCGACGTTCATGTCGAGCAAGGTGGTAAAGAACGAGTTGTCGAGGGTCGAGCCATCGCTCCACAGGCCACGCTCGTCCGAACTCACACCGAGGGCGCGAAGACCACCGACAAGCACGGTCATCTCAGGAGCGGAGAGTCCGAGAAGTTGGGCCTTGTCCAGCATCATTTCTTCTGGCATGACAGCGTAGTTCTTCTTCAGGTAGTTTCGGAAGCCGCAAGAAACGGGTTCGAGATAGGCGAAGGAGGCCGCGTCCGTGTGCTCTTGGGTAGCGTCGCCGCGACCGGGTGAGAACGGAACGTCAACGCCGCTGGCCATCTCAATACCGGCACAACCTGCGAGCACGATGGTGTCCGCCACGCTTGCGCCGTGGGATGCTGCGAGTGGTTCAAGCACGCCAAGAACCTTGGAAAGTTGGGCGGGCTTGTTGCCTTCCCAGTCCTTCTGAGGTGCGAGACGGATACGAGCGCCGTTGGCCCCACCGCGGTTGTCCGAGCCACGGAACGTGGAAGCGCTGGCCCAAGCCGTTTCAACCAACTCAGCGATGGAGAGGCCGCTGGATTTGATGGCGTCCTTCAGAGCGCTGACGTCGTAGGAGGTGCTACCAGCGGGAACGGGGTCCTGCCAGATGAAGTCCTCATCAGGAACATCGGGGCCGAGGTAGCGGGACTTGGGGCCCATGTCTCGGTGAAGGAGTTTGAACCAAGCACGCTGGAAAGCATCGGCAAAGGCGTCTGGGTTCTCGTGGAAATGCTTGGAGATCTTCCGGTACTCAGGGTCTCGAATCATGGCCATATCCGCCGTCGTCATCATGGTCGGGACCTTGATGGATGCATCTTCTGCGTCGGGTGCCATGTCAGCCTCCTCTTGGTTGGAAGGTGTCCACTGGTGAGCGCCGGCAGGGCTCTTCGTCAGCGTCCAAGTCTCGTCGTACTTGAACAGCATGTCAAAGTAACCGTTGTCCCATTGGGTCGGGTTGGCCGTCCAGGCGCCCTCAATCCCGCTGGTGATGGTGTCTCGGCCAACACCGGAACCGTAGTCGCTGGTCCAACCGAAGCCTTGCTCCTCGAGTGCAGCGCCCTCGGGCTCGGGGCCCTTGTGGTCTTCTGGGCCAGCGCCGTGTGCCTTTCCGAAGGTGTGTCCGCCAGCAGTCAACGCCACCGTTTCTTCGTCGTTCATGGCCATTCGGCTGAACGTTTCTCGAATGTCTTGAGCGCTGAGAAGCGGGTCAGGGTTGGCGTTGGGCCCTTGTGGGTTCACGTAGATGAGCCCCATCTGCACGGCGGCGAGGGGGTTCTCGAGGTCTTGGCGGGTGTCGCCGTAGCGGTCATCGCCCAGCCATTCGTCTTCACTGCCCCAGTAGATGTCGTCTTCGGGGTGCCAAATGTCGGGTCGTCCACCGCCGAAGCCAAGGACAGGGCCGCCCATGGACTCAATGGCGATTTGACCGGTGAGAATCAGCAGGTCAGCCCAACTGATGGCGTTGCCATACTTCTGCTTGATCGGCCAGAGCAGGCGGCGGGCCTTGTCGAGGTTGCCGTTGTCGGGCCAGCTGTTGAGGGGGGCGAAACGCTGGGCACCGGTGCCGCCACCGCCACGGCCATCGCCGGTTCGGTAGGTGCCAGCAGCGTGCCAGGTCATGCGAATGAAGAAGGGGCCGTAATGACCGTAGTCAGCGGGCCACCAGTCTTGGCTGTCCGTCATCAACGCGTGAAGGTCTTTCTTGAGGCCCTCATAATCGAGGCCCTCGAATGCCTTCGCATAGTCAAAATCGGGGTCCATGGGGTTGGACTTGGTGTCATGCTGGTGAAGGATGTTCAAGTTGAGGTTCTTGGGCCACCAATCTTGATTGGAGCGCATATCCGAGGTTGAGTGGGTCATTCCGCCGCCGTGCATGACTGGGCATTTCGATTCGTCGCCGTAGTTTTTCATGCTGATTGCTCGCGGCCGGGGGTTTATTAAAATGAGTCTCGTTCTCAATAAGGTTAACCTTCAAGGGATGCTGCCTGAATAGCCGTTCATGGAGGATGGTGTGCCGCTCATCACCTTGGTCAAAAAAAGTGAAATCGGGCCCAAGCCGTCGTTGACTCCGGAGAGTTTAGCACTCGAGCAAACCCTGACCATGTTGTGTTCCTTTCTCTCGCTGGATGATTTTATCTCGTTCCTTTCTTCATCCATGTTTCAAAACTACGCGCAGCACGAAGAGATGTGGGTTGCATTGGAGATTGGCCTCTACATGGACCACAGCAAAACGTTGCAACTCTACCCCGAACAACACAGCCTCACCATCGCTGACGATGCAATGACAGGTGCCTTCGAAGAAAGCATCTGGAAAGGGCAAGCCGGCGATGCGTTGGTGGCTGCCCTCGGACGATGGATTGACGTGGTCAGCCCGATGGGGGCATGAGCGTTTGTTCGGTCAATAGAAGATGGAACAGCATGTAAGAGAGCCGTCAGCGGCACGAATCTCACTCATGTCAAGCTCAACGGTTTCCAACCCTCGGGATTCGAGCGCTGCTTTGACCGATGGATAACCTTGGGCCATCAAGACCTTCCCGTTGGGCAAGCCGATGGTGTTGCAACCGTACACTTCCTCGTTAGGCATCCACATGATTTCGCAACCCTCTGGAAGTGGACCGAAATCTTCGGGCTTGAGGAAGCCTTCCGGTGCCAAAATGATGTTGTCCGTTGGCGTCGAAGAAATACTCGTGAGATGGAGGGCTCCCTCCGGGATGTCGATCACACGGAGCTCATGGCCAAAGAAGTCGAGAAGACTTGCTAAACTGGCAATTCCCAAGTCGTTGGTCCTCGAAGAACGCCCAACAAAGAAAAGGTCGCCCAGACGAATGATGTCCCCGCCGTCCATTCGTGCCTCACCGCCCATGGTGCAAGTTTGGACGCCTTCCAAGGCCTCCATCAAAAAATCTGCAATTGGAGGCTGTTCTGCCACACGTGAAGGATGCCCGGGTGTCGGAAGCAGCATATGTCCGTCAACCACCACGGCTTGGTCTTCAACAAACATGCAATCGGGATGGTTTTCGTCGGCATCAAGGCGGTGAACGGCCACACCGTTGGCCTCAAAAGCGTCAATGTAGGCTTGCTGCTGCTTTCGTGCGAGTTCGACATCGGTCGGCCCCGTACCAAAGTACCGTGCGAGCGCCTTCGTGTACGACGAAGGTATGCTGCGGACCAAGGCCCGCCTTTTTTGGTCCAGCCGCACGGTGGCCATGATGAAGTCGGCGAGAGGGCGTCCTTTAACCTCTTCGCCCTTTTTCGGTAGCCGTTTTCCGCAACACGGAAACATAGGCTCGCAGTACCACGTTTGTTAACCCGATTTCATCATGTTTTTGAATCAAAAATCTTGATTCAGAACCACCACAGAAACCGTTGATTTGAACAAGGGATGGGGGGTCGCAGGGCCATGGCACAACGACAGGTGAAGGCGATTACCTTGATGCTCATCATGTTCTTGGCGCCCTTGGCTGGGTGCTTTGGGGAGGTTGATGAGAAGGTCATCGATGCCAACGCCCTGACGGTGGAAGGTAGCGGTCCGCTCCAAGGCGGCGTTTGGCAGCAGATTACGGTGGCCGCCGAAGAAGACTTGGCGGTGTACATTCCTTACTTCATTCAGGACCCTGGGTCCATGCGTGCACAGAACGGTACCGTCCTCGATATGACCTCCGGTGAGAGTCTGAGTATCAACATCCTCTTCCCCCCTCGAAACGACGATATCGTCTTCTTTATCGGTGACATCGGCCGAACCAATTGGCCCATTCGGGCTGCCGATGAATCGTGGGTATCATGGTTGGCGAACCCCGCCAATGGCTCTGCCGTCCAGGCCGTCCCCAACGAAGATGCAGGGGGGGAATGGCCTTGGTTGGTGCCAGGAAACATCACCGGTGGCGATGCTGTGCCCATCATCATGGAGACCGTGAGGCCCGCCCGTGCCGATTTAACTGAAGCCGATGGTGTTGGTGCCAGCGACGGTTGGGTCAACGGGCGAGACGTCTTTGAATGGGTGGAATTCATCACCGACGATTCCCCGTGCACCCCGAATGATGGAAATTGTGGCCCCGATGGAGCGGTGGGTTACCTCGACCGTTGGATCGGCAACGCAAATCCATCCTACGAACACGCCATCGCCTACTTTGAGGGCGTTATGCACGGGTACGGTTTGGACGTAAGGGTTCAACGTTTCCAATCCAATACCGCGTGGGCCGTGAACATCTGCGGCTACAAAGAAGGAACCGTCTATCCCGACGAGTGGTTGGTGTTCGGGGCACATTTCGACATTGCGCCCCCGGTCCTTTTCACACCCGGGCCTGACATTCCAGGCTACGGCACCCGCCATGGTGCTTACGACAACGCTGCGGGTTCGAGCATGGTGCTCACCACCGCAAGCGTGTTGGCTGAATTTGATGCCCGCCGGACGATGGTGTTCTGTTTGTGGTCGTCAGAGGAAGAAGGGTTGTGGGGCTCCCGTTCATTTGCCAACGACCTCCCCGCTGGTGTGACCATCAGCAACTACCTCAACCTCGACATGGCCGGTATCAATTACCCCGGTGATTATGCCCTTTCCGTCTACCTCGGCCCGGATGGTTCAGGTGATGTTATCGACCAGGCTGGCATGTTCCATCTCGCTGAGTGGATCGGCGCAGATGCGTTTGATTTGGCCTACCAAATGGAACGAGGGCGTGCCGAATGGTTGGCCGGAGGCGAAAGTCCGTTGTGGGAAAACCAATACGAAGACGTCGTCGCTATTTACGAATCCCCAACGGCTCGAAGCGACCATCAGCCCTTCCAGGACATCGGTGTCGCCACCCTGGGTTGGAACGGTGTGGTGGATGGTTACCCCTGTTATCACCGCAATTGCGACCAACTTCCCACCATGATTGAGTACATGGACACCGATGAGGCGACGGGCGTGGCCAATCTTGTCCACTCGTGGGACATCGTCACGTGGTGGGCGGTTTACGCCTTCCTTCACATGGATCAAACGCCGGTTCCGAACGAGCTTTGACACCAGAAAGGGACTTCCTCAGAGGGTGTGGAGATAACGAAGGTCTTCCAAAAACAGATCGAGCACCCAATCGTTATCACCCCACCAAACGCGCTGATGTCCAAATCGATCGACCAGAATGGTGCCTGTTTCGTGATTGACAGTGTAATCATCAGGATGATGTCGAGCGGAAGAGTTTGACCCGTTGCTGTCGTTGTTGGCTTCGTATTCCTCAATGGTAAGGCCAACGCCGAAATTCATCCACACGTTCTGAAGGGCCTTCATGGAGGGGCTGTCGGAATCATTGCTTGATGATGTGAGGTGAATCCATTCGGAATTGGTGCCCGTCTTCCATTCGTGCAAGGTTGTCACGTTGTCCCGCCACGGGTCGACGGTGATGGTGAGGAAGGTCGTTTTGTTCAACTCGTCATCCGTTAATTGCGATTTCACCCACTTCATGTTGTGCGTGACGATAGGGCAGACGTCGAGGCAGTTCGTGAACAGGAAGGCAATGGCGAGCGTGGTGTTGGTCGCTTCTTCAGAAAAAGTCCATGACGTTCCTTCGCTTGATGTGAGTGTGAAGTCTTGGACTTTCACGTTCTCCAACGACTCGCCGTGAGGTGTCCAGTTGTCGCTCTCTCCCGGTACAGTGCAGCCCGCCAACACAAGGAGAGAACACATCAACAGGGGAGTGAGGCGGGACATGGAAAGGCCTCACAAACGATAGGGAAGGTCGATGTCGAGTTGGACCAGGTAAAGGCCAGTTGAGATACACGAAGCATATGTGATTCCGTCGTGGTGTTCAACCGCCCACAAGAACGGAACCCATCCAAAGTCGTAGAAACTGGAGTCGAGCGGTGTGCCATCCTCGCCGTGAGGAAGGTAGTACGCCACCGTCGCTTCCTCGTGCACCGCAATGCGGTCGTCGGGGTTGGTGGGGTCGACCAGTGTTTCAATGTCCACCACCCACAAACCTGCGTGATAATGGGAAATGTACAGGCGCCCGTCCCAGCCACCACCATGGCTTTGGTCAGTGGTCTCGTCAGTTTCAAAGTAGGCACTATCGAGGTTGTGCGGTGAAAACAGCAGCCATTCGTCTTCATTTGGATGAGCCTCACAATCCGCCCCGTAACAATGGTCCTCGGCATACGGGATTTCCCAATCACGAATCAGTTTGGGTTTGAATTTGAACTGGCCGTCTTCCATCGTGTAATCCGTGGTATCAATGAGGTACATGACGCCGACACCGACACTGGTGCTCAGGGTTTCAACCGCCGCTGTCACCAAATGAACGGGTTCGTCAGAATAACCGACATGGGACAAATCCACCATGGTGGGGAAAGGTTCGGCGTAGTGGATGTAGGATACGCGGCCGCCGTTTTCGTTGCCGGTTGGCCCGCTGTCAGGCTGACCATCGTCGTCCAAATCAAGGAAATCCATCCACAAGCCAACCTCTGGGGCACGCCATCGGCACATCAACGGATTACCGAATCCGGCACGGCAAGTGGATGCGTGAACGGTGTACGCCTCAGGGGAGTTGACAGGATGGGGGACATCGGTCACATCGCCGATTCGAAGACCGGCTTCCCAATAACTTCCGTAAACGAAGGTTCGGCCGAAGCGTGGGTCGTTGGGGTCTTCTCCAGGCCATGTTTGAACGGTCATGTCGTGAATGTAAATCCAGCCACCCATTGTGGTTTCCCAGGACACCTCATATTCACCAACCTTCACGATGGTATGGCCGAGACCAGATGCTGGAACATTGGGGAGGTTGCGAGCAGCTGAACCAACGAGGTTGAGGTGAGCGATGGTGACGCCCCCACATGCTTCGCCAATGGCATCGTTGCAATTATCATAGTCAGGGTTGGCCACGAACATGTACCACTCGCCATCGATCATGTGCGTGTAGAGGTTGTGTGGACCAGTGGGGTGATCGACGTCGTACCACGAATCAACCCAGGTCGGATTGGTTTTGTCCGTGACATCGATGAGCGTGACCGTGACTTGAGCGGGGTCGCTCCACTCGCCAATGTTCGGGTCGGAATTGCCTGGGTCAACGAGTTGGTTCTGTTGAATGATGTATTCACGGCCGTTGTATTCGAGGTACTTGACATCAAGCACTTGCGTGTTCGGGTCGTTGTACACGCCCATCACCGTGGTGTTGTTTGGGTCGGTCACGTCGACAATATGCATGTCGTTCCACCCAGCAAGATAGGCATAGGTTTCACCGTCGGGCGTGGTCGCCACTTGGACCTCGGCGTTCCCTGGTGTGGTCAAGGGATTGAAATCAAGCAGTTCCATGTTGTCACTGCCAAGGGCGTGCTGGCTGGCGTTCTTGTGATCGTGACCCTCACCTTGAATCAGTGGATCGTCGTTTCGAAGTACAGGATTTTCAATGACATTGGTCTCGACATCGTCTCCGAAAATCAGCAAGGTTGCAGAAGTTAGAAAAAGAATCGTAAAAATACCAAGAAGAACCTCTTTACCGCCCATGAACTGCTCAGCCCACTCGTCCGTTTGGTCTTTATGATTTGGTGATTACCCCCCGCCATGGGAAAGGGCCGACCTGTGCTTCTCGCTGGCCTGCTCGTGTTGGCCTCCATCCTTGCCCCCGCCTCACTCGCTCACACTCAACAAACCCTCACGGTCATTCTGACCGATGAAGGCGTGGTAGCAGGAAACATCACCGACCCCGCCTTCGTCCAAGGCAACATCGCTTGGTTCCGAATGGAGGACAGTACGGACAACACCAGCATGGTGGTCCGAGTTGATGTTGATATGGATGGTGTGTTCAACGCTTCCAACGACTTTGAATCTCCTACCCTGACCAATACATGTGAGCTCGATGAGAACGGTTCGCTGGTCAACGAAACGTGTGCCGTTTCCTCAAAGTATGCTTTCGACCTCAACACCACGGTCGGAACATATCAGTTCTGGGTTCATCGAATGCACAACGGTACAGAAACCATCTGGAATCACTCCATCATGGTCCACAAAGACGTTCATGAAGAGGATGGTCCGAGTCCCGGTGATTGTTTTGGAATCGGTTGTGAGAGCGACGAAGGCCAAGCCGGAAGCGCTACCGGAACCGCCAGCGCGAACACCGACCAATCCATGGTCATCGTCCTCGGGGTCGTTTCCCTCATCGGTATGTTGGCACTCACCATGTCCATTCGCCAAGAACGAATGGAGGCAGAAGCACAAACGGAGAAAACTTACCTAGAAGCCGAGTGATTCAGCCTTCGATCAAGGGGCATTTCGCATCGTTCACCGTCTCAATCAGATGTTGACTAAACAAGGGATGGTTTCGTCCTGTTCGTCGCTGCCGTTGTCGTCGTTTACCACGCATGTTCTCATTGATTCATTGGACCTGTTACCTCATCAAAGAATCGGTCCAGCAAAGGGTAGACCTTGAGAAGGTGAACCGCCACGGACGGTTCATGGGACAGCGATTTGGCCAGGCCCTCTTTCTCGTCGCCCTCATGTTGCTGACGCCGCTTTCTGGGTGTTTCGGTGAAGGAGATGGTGGGGGGTTCGACTCGCTTGACGATGTTGCAGTCACGCCAGCGAAGTTGATCGGAGGCGTATTCCAAGGCGTCACTGTCTCTGCCGACGTGGATGTGTCTGCGTACGTGCCCTACCTCATGCTCAATCCCGATAATGGGTTCGTGCAAAACTCCACGGTGGTTGACCTCAAAGCCGGTGAGTCGGTCCTGCTCACGGTGCTTGCACCGCCACGAACCGATACAGCGCTGGTTCTCTTTGGCGATTACGGTCGAGACAACTGGCCGGTGCGCTCGTTGGAGGAATCCTGGCGAACATGGTACCAACGCGAAGGATACGACCGAACCGACAACCAAGGTATTCAGCGTGTGGCTGGTGAAAACGGAAGTCTTGACACGGTCATGCCGTCGAATTCCAGTGGAGGCCCTGTCTACGCCATGCGCGTGCCAATCGAACGTCCCATGGCGCCGGCCTACGCAGAGGCTGAGGGGGGCCGACACTCAACCGGTGTCGTCAACGGCCGCACGACCTTCAATTTCCTGTCGTCGCTCACCGATACGTCGACCGATCTGACCGATGCTGCTGATGGAGCCCTTGGCTACCTGGACCGTTGGGCTGGTCAAGGCAACCTTGCTTACGAAGATGCAGCGCTTCACCTTCGTCAGACCTTCGAGAATTTTGGCCTTGAGGTCATTGTCCAGCGCTTTACGTACGATTCCGTGATGACGGGCTCACAGAACCCCGAGGCGTACAACATCTGCGGCTACCGATACGGCGAAGTCGATCCCGACAAGTGGATGGTGTTTGGTGCTCACTTTGACATCGCACCGCCGGTTAATGGTGCCGTGCTCGACCCGCACGTCTTCGGACGCACCTATGGTACGCGAGTTGGCGCTTACGACAACACCGCCGGTACCAGTATGGTGCTCACCGTGGCGGAAGCCATGGCCAACTACCAAACAAGGAACACGATGGTGTTCTGTCTGTGGTCGGGTGAGGAAGGTGGAAAGCGGGGCAGTGATTTCTGGACCGATGAGTGGGTGAAAAACGAGAACCCGCAAGTCGAAGTCACCAATTACGTCAACTTGGATATGGCCGGTGTAAACTGGCCTGGTGGCGGAGGAGCACCTTGTGGTGGAAATCACGGCCCGGACGGAGGATGCGACCCTCAACCTGAAGTGGACCCCGACGGCTATCCGAAGGATGAGGAAGTTTGGCCGATGCGTGTGTACATCGGTCCAAGTTTGGACCATGACGTCATGAATCAGCCTGGGATGGTTGGTCTGGCGCTTTGGATTGGTTCCGACGCCATTGGCGTGGAAGAACAAATGTCCCCGCTCATCGGCACGGACCTGCCGGCAGACACGTGGAAAGTGGACGACTGGATGGCCAAAGACCGACCTGAAATCATCGTCTATGAAGACACCACGGCCCGCTCAGACCACGCCACGTTCCAAGACAACCTCGGCACCGTCACGATGGGATTCGGTGGGTTGGTTGATGGGTATTGGTGTTACCACCAAACCTGTGATACGCTCGACGAGATGATCGACTGGATGGACACCACGGGCAAGGATTACGGTGAAGAGCAGAGCGGTACCAGCAACCTCGTTGACGCCCTTGATACCATCACGTGGTGGGCGACCTACTCGTTCTTCCACTTGGATGAAAACCCCGTTCGAAACGCCTACCTCTGAAAGCATCAACCCACCAACAATGGAACGTTCTGTGGTTGACGTTGGGGGTTCATCGTACGAGGTTTGACACAGGTTCTGCAACGCCGAAGAGGAGAGTTGTTGGTGACCAAACACCAGTAAACATCGTGAAGACTGGAATGGCGAAGATAAGGATGACAGCCAAGAACGCTTGCTCGTTCCAATCCTTGACCTTGAGGCCGTCAAGTGGGCCCCATGGAATCATGTTGAACAGGCCGAGGACAAGGTTGGCACCGAGCCAATACACGCCGGCGTCCACCAACATGGCCTGCCAAACAAGCTGCCCGTCCAGAAGGTATGTACGACCGAACAGTGAATCGCCTGCAGGAAGCGTATCAAATGCTCCCGTAAGACCGAGAATGATGCCCCACAGAGGGATACCGATCAAGAACAGTCCAAGGTTGGTCAAGGGCCCCGCCACAGCGATGTGGCCGTTTTGTCGACGTGTGACAAGCCCGGCTACCATCACAGCGCCTGGCGCCATAAACAAGAAACCGAGAAGGAAAGAGAGGGCGATTCCAAACTGAAGGCCTTTGGGATCGGCTCGAAATTCAGCCCAGCATCCGTTCTTCTTGGCGACCAGTTTGTGTCCAATTTCATGCAATAAAAACGCCGGACCAATGGCGATGAACATCACCGGCATGGAAAGCAAGAGCATGATGACCCAGCCTGAAAGACCGTAGATGCTGAGACCACCAATGCCGCCAACCGACATGAACCCAAGGGCAAGGGTGAACGCTCCCATGGCCAAACGAAGATGTTGTTTCTCGACGTCACTAAAATGCCAAAGTCGTCCGGTGTGGTGCTTGGGTTTCTCCCACGTGTCTTGGCCCAAAAACTGCATCAAGGCGTTCGAAAAGGCTGATGAGGTCTCAATATGAATGGTGCCATCCGGTGCCTGACGTTGATGTACACGGTGAATACGCGGTGCAGCGCGGGTGTTGCTGAACGGGTCATCGTCCAGGAGGTCCGCCCTTGCGTCCCGTTTCCCCATGCCAGTTCCACAGACTGGTTCACTTTGAATGCTCGTGTCCAAGGATTCATGACCTTGAGGTCAATGCCATACTGAACGCTCATGTCCATGCCGCGCAAAGCCATGCAGGAACTTGGGTTCCAAGCGTGTTGTTTACGGTGTGATGCCCCGGACGAAGCGGGTGCCTCGCGTTGTTCGCCGTGCATCCAACATCATCGTTCAATTCGCGAGGTGATCGCCGCCGCTCCTGCGGATGACCCCCTCTACCAACTGGCCAAGGAATTGATGGCCATGGCGGCCGAACCTCACCGATATGACCACGACGAGGTGCACGGTGCTTCGCTCATGCAGCAGCAGCGTTTGGCCGCATCCCTCGTTGATGCACCATCCAAACCGGACGGGGTGGCCATTGTCCAAGCCTTCGAACAACAACGGTCGGCCGTCAAGGCAAACGCCTTGCGCGACATAGGAAATCAAAACCCTTGGAAAGACGCCCCGATGGAAGCAGAAGAAGCTCAAAAAATGGCTGAAGCCACATGGGCCATCGAAGGACAAGAGGTGGCCCATTACGGTGCAAGGACCATTCCCAGTCAACCGATTCAACCGGTGGACCGAAGTGAGCGAATTGGTGAAGATACCGTTCTGACCGACCGAGTTCACGCCGCAGCATCACAAACAAATTTGGATGAAGAGGCGGCGAAAATTTTCGAAGACATTGAATTTAATCAACGGCAAGCTGAGCGCAAGGCGTTGAAAACCGCGATGGACGATGTCAAAGACCTCGTGGATGATGATTTGGAATTCTGATCACACCACTGTGTTTGTCGGTGAACGTGGTTGTTCGGATGTTCCGAGTGTGTAGCTGAACCGTTGGGTGCCCTTGCCTTTGGACTTCTTTCCGAGGAACTCAACATGGCCCAGTTCACCAATGTTGCTCACGTGCGTTCCGGCACACGGGCACATGTCCACTCGGTCGCCAATTTGCACGATGCGGAGTGACGAGACACTTGCAGGGAGCAGGTCCATGTTGGTGCGGTCGGCGGGCATGATGGCGTTGATTTCACCCCTGGTCATCACGGCATCCGTGACCTCAAGACGTTGATCGATAAGGTCATTGGCGGCGGAAACCAGGTCCCTCAGCATGGTTTCATCAAAGGAAATTGGGTTGAAGTCAATGCGAGAACGGTCAGCGTGGATTTGATTGCCGACGGTTCGAACACCATTGAACATCTCGTATGCCAGCCCGCTCATAAGGTGCTGAGCTGTATGCATTCGCATGTGTGAATACCGGGTCTCCCAGTCGATGGTGCCGCGAATCTCATCACCGACCTCAAGTTGATGCTTGTCAGAAAGGGTATGTGA
>Ga0213865_10001942_pt1 | contig 13210 bp, 10 predicted proteins | sample PICome_6_FD_160100 | JGI IMG/M metagenome (GOLD analysis project Ga0213865, IMG submission 160100) | Coastal seawater microbial communities near Pivers Island, North Carolina, United States - PICO282 | ecosystem: Environmental > Aquatic > Marine > Coastal | place: USA: North Carolina...
TAGTATGACGTTAGACGAACAAGCCCGCGACGTTCTGCGCAAGAATGACAAAGGGGGCTATACTCTCCCGACCCATGGGCTTTATCCCTACCAGTGGAACTGGGACAGCGCCTTTGCCGCCTGGGGGTTTACGACGTTTGACCCTGATCGTGGGTGGACCGAATTGGAAACCCTGATGTCAGGCCAATGGGAAGATGGAATGCTTCCGCACATTCTGTTTCACCGCGTTGACCCCGGTTACTTCCCCGGTCCAGACGTTTGGCAAGGGCGTGGCCCAATTCCGTCATCTGGCATCAGCCAACCACCTGTTGCGGCGACCTTCATGGCTAAGATGCTGGCCATGGACCCCAGCGGCGAACCTCGCGCTCGCGCGATTTGGCCTAAGCTCAATGCTTGGCACCGCTGGTTCATGGATTGGCGCCTAGATCGGGGTGCGGTCTGCGTCACCCATCCTTGGGAGGCCGGGCGCGACAACGCCCCTGATTGGGATGGTGCAATGAAAGCGATCAATGCCGATGACGTGGGCGACTACACACGCAGGGACACCAGCCATGTCGACCCTGCGATGCGCCCCACCAAATACGACTATGATCGCTATCTCAAACTAGTACAGCTTGGAGTATCTGTTAACTGGGACCAAAGCAAACTGCGTGATATCAACCCCTTCCGAGTTGCCGACCCCACGATGACCTTTACCTTATTGCGCGCACAACGGGACATGGCCGCGATGGGCCGCCGTTTTGGTGAAGGCGTATCAGAAATCGAAGGCTGGATTGAGATCCTTGAAGCTGGTGCAGAGACCCTATGGAACCCAGAAATTGCAGGATATGACAGCCGCGACGTACACGCAGGCACATTCAACGGTGTCCTCTCGAATGCCTCCGCATTGTGTTGGTATGCGGGCCTCAATGATGACCGCGCTTTGCCGGCAATTGCCGGCATGTTGAACGCCACCCGCTATGGACTTGCGAGCTATGACCCTGAGGGCGAAGAGTTTGAACCACTGCGTTACTGGCGCGGACCGACATGGCCGATCATGAGCTATCTCGTTGGGTCTGGTATGGAGGAACAAGGCGTCACCGATTTGGGTACGCGTATCCGCGATGACACTGCAAGCTTGATGGAGCTTAACGGTTTCGCCGAATACTACAGCCCTCTTGATGGCACACCTGCAGGCGGAGATACATTCACCTGGACCGCGGCCGTCTGGCTTGGATGGGCCCGGGACAATCGAGAAAACCAATTAGGAGACGCCGGATGTCGTCAATCAAACTAAATGCAGTCGAGAAATGGTTTGGCGCAACGCAGGTCATAAAGGGCGTAGATCTTGAGATTGAAGATGGAGAATTCGTCATTTTCGTTGGTCCGTCCGGCTGTGGAAAATCTACGCTCCTGCGGATGATCGCCGGGCTTGAGGAAGCGTCGCGTGGGCAAATCATGATTGGGGACCGTGACGCTACAGCAGAGCCGCCTAGCAAGCGGGGGCTCGCAATGGTGTTCCAATCCTATGCGCTCTACCCGCACATGTCGGTGCGGGATAACGTCGGCTTTCCTTTGAAATCCGCGGGTCTGCCAAAGGCCGAAGTCGATGCCAAGGTCAACGAAGCCGCCCATGTCTTGAAGCTTAACGATTACCTGGACCGTCGTCCCAAAGACCTGTCCGGCGGACAACGTCAGCGCGTCGCCATCGGCCGCTCAATCGTCCGTGATCCAACTGCGTTCCTGTTCGATGAGCCGTTGTCGAACCTTGATGCTGCCCTGCGGATCGAAATGCGCTACGAAATCGCCAAGCTGCACCAAACTCTGCAATCAACGATGATCTACGTGACGCATGATCAGGTCGAAGCAATGACTCTGGCCGACCGAATTGTTGTTCTTGATTTTGGCAAGATTGCTCAAGTAGGTAGCCCCCGCGAGCTTTATGAACGCCCCGCCAACTTGTTCGTCGCTAAATTTATTGGCTCACCTCGGATGAACGTCTTCCCAAGTACGTCAGTGAAAGGGATAACGCTGCCTGAAAATGCGACAGAGGTTGGCGTGCGCCCGGAGCATATCGAATTGGTCAACCCCGGAACAGGTTTGATAGACGGAACGGTCGATGTGCTGGAATACCTTGGCGCCGATACATTCGTGATCCTCAAGTGTGAAGACGCTGGGCAAATTACGGTACGTGTAAGTGGAAATTCGACCTTAAGGCCCGGTGACTCAGTTGGTCTGCGTATTTCCAAAGATCTGCTTCACGCTTTCAATTCAGACGGGCTGGCCATTCATTAGAACAACCAATGTAATCAGTCTGGTTGTTGAATATTTGACCCCAAAGCGGACCTTGATGATTTCCACTGCAAGTGTAGCCTTGGAAAAGTAGCCATTGGCTAAAAAATCTCTAGTTTCCGGTTTGTCCCGCACCGCTGACCTTTGGGATTGCCGCAGCGAATGACTGCTTGGAGCCCAAACTTCAAAATGCTGCGACGTCGTTGAATGACCGTGAACAAATCTCAAGCGAATATGTCTGGCTGGTGTGAACGCGCTGCTAATTGTGGCGAAAGGAACAATCGCTGTCTGTCAGTAGCAACTATTCTGAAATGAACCTGCTCTCCATCTCGACCTCTTGCTGGCGCATGAGCTTCCAGGCCGTCTGCATGTGGTCGGACATAATCGCTCTGGCCTTATCGGCATCGCCACCACGCAAGGCCGCGATTAGTTGCTGCTGGTGGTCGCGGCCCTGTTTCCAAAGCTCAATATTGGGCGGAGAATAGAGGCGGCGATAGACCGTCAATTCAGTCAGCAGGTTTACCATGAAGTCGATAACAAAACCGAGCAGCGGGTTTTGCGACTGTTCGGCAAGGATGGCGTGGAAACGCAGCGATGCCACATGCTGATCGCGTTCCTCATCAAGTGTTACAGCGGGCGCGGAGTATTCGGCCGTGTTCCTCTCAAGCGACTCAAGGATGCCTTCGGAAAGCTTTCCGGCAAGGGATGCGGCCAATTCAGGTTCTAGCGTCAGGCGCAGCTGGTAGATGTCACCGATGGTCAGATCCTTGAAGTAGAAATAATTTCCCAAGAGAGCCTTGGCGCGCTGTCGACTGACCTCGTGCACGAAGCTGCCTCCACCGGGACCCGTGCGGGTCTTGATCAGTCCTTGCGCCTCGAGAATGCGCATCGCCTCGCGGATCGTGCCTTTGGCCATGCCAAAGCGTTCAATCAGCTCAACCTCGCCTGGCAGACGATCACCAGCTTGCATCCCCTGCTCCACGACCCAATCCTTGATCGCCTCGGCGACATGTACAGGGCGGCTGGGCTTGGGTTCAGCTTTGGAGCGGATGGTGACAGGCGGCAAGTTGGTCTTCTCCCATTTCTTTCAGCTCCGGCACATCTGTGCGGCAAATTTCAGTTGCGCGGGGGCAACGACCCACAAAGGCACAGCCCGGCGGCGGATTGAGCGGATCGGGCAGTTCCGATCCCTTCTGCTCAAGCGCGGTGGGTGGTTTTCCAACCACCGGCGCACTCTCCGCAAGGAGCCTTGTATAAGGGTGGCGGGGATTTGCAAAGATGCTTTCGGCGCGGCCTATTTCTACCACCGACCCGAAATAAAGAACGATGATCCGGTCGCTGACCGCCTCAACCACCGCCAGATCATGGGTTATAAAAAGATAGGTTAGCCCGAACTGCGCCTTCAGATTAGCCAGCAGGTTTAGCACCTGAGCCTGCACTGAGACATCCAGCGCTGAGACTGGCTCGTCCAGGATGATGATCCTTGGATTTGCCGCGAGTGCGCGAGCGATGCCGATACGTTGCGCCTGCCCGCCGGAAAACTCGTGCGGATATCGGTCGAGAAAGTCTTCGCGCAGATTGACGCTCGCGAAAATCTCACTGATGCGTCGATCACGGTCTGGTTTGGTCATACCATGTAGGCATTTTAACGGGGCCTCCATCACCTGACGGATCGTTTTGCGGGGATTGAGCGAGCTTTGCGGATCCTGGAACACGTATTGGATCAGCTTGCCGAACTCTGCCGAGCCGGAAGTATAGAGCGCTTGGCCTTCAATTTCGATCGTGCCCTCTGAAGGGTCCAGCAGTCCCACCAGCATCCGCGCCAGCGTGGACTTGCCGCAGCCGGACTCGCCCACAACGCCAAGGGTTTCGCCTGTAACCACCTCAAAACTCATGGGCCGCACCGCGCGCACCCCGGGCGGGGCCGGGCCGAAAAGTGGCTTTTTCAATGGAAAGGTCTTGGCGAGGTTATTGACTTTTAGCGCGGGCATCAGAGGGCCTCCTCAGGGTAGAGACAACGTACGAAGCGCAGCTCAGTGCCCTGCAACATAACATCGCCGGCGCGGCAGCTCTTTAGCGCCTTCTCACAGCGAGGCGCAAAGGCGCAGCCCTCTGGCAAGTCGTCAACCACGGGAGGCAGGCCCGGAATAGCGGTCAGTTCACGCCGCCCGCCGCCCAATTCGGGTACGCAAGCGATCAGCCGTTTTGTGTAGGGATGGGCAGGTGCGTCAAGCACCACCTGCGTCGGACCCTCCTCGACGATCTGGCCCGCATACATCACAGCCAAGCGATCACAAATCTGCCCTACTACGCCGAAGTCATGAGTGATAAAAATGATCGCCAGTCCCCTGTCACGGCGAAGGTCATCCAAGAGCGAAAGGATCTGAGCCTGTACGGTGACATCAAGTGCTGTGGTTGGTTCATCCGCGATGATGACATCTGGTTCGTTGGCCAGCGCCATGGCAATCCCTACGCGCTGTCGCATCCCACCCGACAATTCGTGCGGGTAGTAGTCCACACTAGCCTCGGAATTGGGGATACGCACGTCTTTCAAGAGCTGGATGGCACGCAGCCGGGCTTCGGCTTTCGACACTTTGTGATGCGACTGGATCGCCTCGGCCAATTGTTGCCCGATCCGGTAGAGCGGATGCAGCGTACTCAGCGGGTCCTGGAAGATATAGGCCACCCTATCTCCACGCTTCTGGCGCAGCGTCTCATAGGGCGCGCCGATCAAGTCCTCGCCTTGAAAGCGCACCGCACCGCCGGTGATCACACCTGGGGGCGAGGCGACGAGGCCCATGACGCTGAGTGCGGTGACAGATTTACCCGAGCCACTTTCGCCGATCACGCCCAGGCATTCACCAGGTTTGACTGCCAGCGATACGCCGCCGACGGCGCGGTAGATGCGATTGCCGACATGGAATTGAGTCTGAAGCTCTTGAATGGCCAGCAGATCGCCCGTCGCAGCGGGTATATCCCCCTGACGCTGGACCAGTGTCGTGGCGAGGGGACGGCTGAGCGCGCCGGCGCGCAGGCGTGGGTCCAGTGCGTCGCGCACCCCATCGCCCAGCAGGTTAATGGACATTACGATCAGGAAAATCATGATCCCCGGCACGATTGACGTGTGCGGGTGCGAGATCATCGCCGAACGCGCCTCACCCAGCATCGAGCCCAGATCAGCCTGCGGCGGCTGCGAGCCCAGCCCGAGGAAGCTGAGGCCCGCCGTTTCAAGTATCATCCAGCCGACTGTAGTGGACATTGCGATTACAATGACCGGCAAAACATTGGGCAGAAGCTCGGTCAGGATGATCCGAGTGTGCCCCATCCCGGCAAGTCGTGCCGCGTCGATGAACTCGCGCCCTGCCAGTCCCACGGTAATGCCACGGATGTTCCGGGCAAAAAACGGCACGTTGACGGCGGCAACGGCGATGAGCGCGTTCATCAGCCCGGGACCAAGCGCAGCAACAATGGCAAGCGCCAGCAGGATGTAAGGAAAGGCCATCAGCATATCGACGATGCGCATGACGATATTATCCGCCCGTCCCCCGAAATAGCCTGCGATAATCCCGATAGCTGAGCCGATGGTGGCGGCGATCAGGGCCGCGGCGATCCCGACGGCGAGGCTCAGGCGAGTGCCATGCAACAGTCGGCTAAGAAGGTCGCGGCCCAGATGATCCTTGCCCAGCAGGTGGCCCTCGGTGAAGGGGCGTTTGAACCGGTCGGCGGTGGCGGTCACATCAGGATCGTGCAGGGGCAGAATGGGCGTCAACAGCACCATTATAAGGATCGCCGACAGCACCACCGCACCTATCGTGGCTAACCGATTTCGGAACAACAATTTTAGAAAAAGGTTCATGTCTTGATCCTCGGATCAAGCAGGCTTTGAGCCACGTCAACCGCGATGTTAAAGAGCACGTAGCAGGCCGCTACAAAAACCACACCGCCTTGTACAAGCAACAAGTCGCGCTTCAGGATCGCATCTACCAGCATCCGGCCCACACCGGGCCACTGGAAAACGATCTCGATATATATTGCACCCGACAGCACGAAGCCCGCCTGAATACCAAGCACGGGAATGATGGACACCATGGCAGCACGCAAGGCATGGCCCATGATGACGCGGCGCTCGGGTACGCCTTTAGCGCGGGCGGTACGAATATAATCCTGCCGCAGCACTTCAAGCATGGCCGAGCGGGAGAGCCGGGCGATAACCCCCATGGCCACCGCCGCTAGCGCGAGAGCAGGCATGATCAGGTGATTGAGCAGGTCGGGCAGATCGCCACCGCCATAGATCGCATACATACCCGACACAGGAAGCCAGCGCAGCTTCACCGCGAAGAGAAGGATCATCATCATGCCAAGAAAAAACGACGGCACAGAAATGCCTATGAGAACCACAAAAGTGATCGCCTTGTCAGCTAGACCATACTGTCGCGCAGCGGAAATAACACCTGCCAGAATGCCTAGCACCGAGCACAGGACAAAGGACGTTCCAGCGAGTATCAGCGTGGCATTGAACCGCTCAAGAATTTCGTCGAGCACAGGTCGGTTAAGCGAGTAGGAACGCCCGAAATCACCAGTCAGCATATTACCAAGCCAGATACCGTAGCGCTGCACCATAGGCTTATCGAGGCCAAGGTCCTGGTTGAGCTTTTCCACGTTTTCAGGGGTGGCGTATGAGCCAAGGATCGCCGTCGCCGGATCGCCGGGGATGAGCGACATGATCAAAAAAACGATTATGGTAATCCCCAGGAGCACTGGGATCGCAGAGACCAGACGTTTGAGAATATAGCCGCCCATGTGTGTGTCCCGCTCACAATGCCTCAAGGGCCGGCGAGGACCGGCCCCAGAGCTTCATTTTAGTTTTTCACAACACCTTGTAGGTTCAACAGAAAGGACGGCTCAAGACCAAAGTTTTCTACTCGGTCGCTGGTTACCGCATTCTGCTTCCAGTTTGCGACAAAAACCCACGGGGCATCTTCCTGAACGATCTCCTGCATCTCACGATAGAGCCGGGCACGTTCGTCCTGATCGGTCGCAGTGCGGGCCGCTTCAAGCAGTTCGTCAACCTTCGGGTTTGCGTAGTAACCTGAGTTGAAACCGCCCTTGTCGGGCCATGCTTCTGAGCGCAGCGCCAGGTAGGGCAGCGTGTCTGGGTCGTTGGTCATCCATGCCATTTCGGCCATGTCTGCCTTGCCCTCGAGCCCCGGGTTCACCTCGCCCAAGAAAGTATTCCACTCGTAGGTTTTGATCTTCACGTTCAGACCGACGGCCTGAAGATCAGCCTGAATGGCAGTGCCCATCGGCACCGGATCAAGCATGCCCGAACCACCCTCGGTCACATAAAAGGTCAGCGTTGCGCCGTCGACACCCGCCTCGGCGATCAGCGCCTTGGCTTTTGCCGGGTCGTAGGGATAGGGATCAAGCGACTCGTTGTAAGCCCAGGCAAATGCCGGCGGGGTCGGACCTGCAGCCACGGTCGCGGTGCCTTCCAGTACGTCATTCACGATAGCTTCTTTGTTGATCGCGTAGTTAGCGGCCTGGCGCACCCGCTTGTCCGCAAAGGGGCCTTCCTTAGCATTCAGTATCAGGAACCAGACATGCGGGCCAGCCTGCTCGCCAACGATGAATCCGTCCCCAGAAAACTGACCCAGCGAGGTGGGCGGCACTTCGACCATCATGTCGATGCCACCGGCCAGCATTTCGGCCACACGGGTATTGGCGTCGGTAATCGGGCGGAAGACAACGGCCTGCGTGCCTGCTGCTTCACCCCAATAAGCGTCGTTGCGTTCAACCACCACGGCTTCGTTCGAGCGCCACTCGGCAAATTTGAACGGCCCTGTGCCGGAAGGGTTGCGCCCGAACTCTTTGCCATGGGCTGCCACTGCGGCGGGTGATACCATCAGACCAGTCGGGTAGGCTAAATTCGACAGAAACGGCGCATATGGTGCATTAAGGGTAAATTTCACTGTCATGTCATCGACTACATCCGTCGATTCTACCGCGCCGAAGAAGAAGGACAGCGGGAACGGGCCCGTATCGTGATATGGGTGCGATTCGTCCAGCATCCGGTCAAAATTGAATTTCACCGCCTCAGCATTGAACGGTGTTCCATCGTGGAAGGTTACACCGCTGCGCAGCGTGAACGTATATTCGGTGCCGTCCGCGCTGATAACCCAGCTGGTAGCTAGAGACGGTTCGACTTCCAGCGTACCGGATTTGTACCGGGTCAAGCCCTCGTAAACATTCACAAGAATGCGGAAATCATTGACTGCGGTCACTGCCGCTGGATCGAGCGATTTCGGTTCGGCGATCTGGCCGACGATCAGAACACCCGAAGGTGTCTGCGCGGCTGCCGGTGCAACAAGGCCACCCGCAACGAGCGCAGCCCCGGCAGCGGCCATCAGGCCTCGGCGGGTCCAGGATAATAGTGTCATTTCATGTTCTCCCTGTTAAGCTTCTGCACCTATATTTATCATGATAAATTGCAATCGTCAATTTATCATGATAAATAACAGAAACCTAGTTAAGGTGAGATATGACATTTTCGATTCTTGCACGTGATCCCGATACAGGCGCCATAGGAGGCGCTGCAGCCACCGGTAGCCTCTGCGTCGGCGGATGGGTGCTTCGCGGTGATCTAAACGCAGGTATGTCCGCTAGCCAGGGCGCGGCACCGTCCACCCTATGGGGTGAAGAAGTGCTGCAACACCTTCGCGATGGGTCAAGCCCCAAAGACTCGGTGAACCATGTCACGTCCCACGACCGAGGCTGCGCTTACCGGCAACTTGCTGCGATGGACCTTCTTGGCAATGCCGCCGCATTTACAGGCTCGGAAAATCAGGACATCAAAGGCAGCATCACCTTCGCCGGCGGTATCGCGTCAGGCAACATGCTGGGCAGCGACGCTGTTCTGGGGACCATGGCAGAGACCTATGTCGCCTCGCATTATCCGTTCGAGCGCCGTTTGCTGGAGGCCCTCACGGCAGCACAGAGTGCGGGCAGCGATTTCCGTGGCCTTTTATCTGCCGCGATGTTGGTGCTACATCCGGACCGCCCGCCCTTGACTTTGCGGATCGACTACCATCCCAACGATCCGGTCACCGCCCTAGAACAACTCTACCAGAAAGCCACATCGGGCGACTATGACAATTGGTCTAGGCAAGTGCCAGTTCTGTCAGACAGAGAGCGCACCCTTGACTAACTGGGGCGCGCGGGCAGAGGCACTGCTGGAAGATCTCGCGGCATGTTCGGAGGCCGGGCCAGGCGTGACACGACTGCCGTTTACACCTGAACATCGCGCGGCAATCGACTTCCTTCGTTCGCTTATGGAAGCGGCTGGCCTGACCGTCGACATAGACGACGCGGGAACTCTGGTGGGTCGGTACGAAGGCCCGCCGGGCTCGAAAACTCTATTGATGGGGTCACATCTGGATTCGGTGCGTGAAGGCGGCGCATATGATGGGATGATGGGTGTCGTACTACCTTTACTTGCGCTTGAAAAACTACGCTCGGACGCTGTGAGCTTGCCGTTCTCTGTCGAGTTGCTTGCCTTTGCTGATGAAGAGGGCGTTCGTTTCCCGACAGCGTTGGTCGGATCACGGGCGCTGGCGGGAACCTTCGACCCGGCCGTTTTGTCGATGCAGGATACCCAGGGCATAACACTTCGCAATGCGATGAAATCCTTCGGGCTGAATCCCGACCGAATCGATGCATTGGCGCGCGGTCCCGCCGACGTGATTGGATTTGTCGAAACGCATATTGAACAAGGCCCTGTGCTTGAGCGTGAAGGCGAATCCTGTGGGGTGGTAAGTGCGATTTGCGGGATCGAGCGTCACCAAATCGTGGTCACTGGAGAAACCGGCCATGCGGGAACTTTGCCAATGGCCGGGCGGCGTGATGCACTGGTTTCGGCGGCTGCCATTGTGGCCGAGGTGGACCGGTTGGGCCAGTCCACCCCCGATTTACGCGCCACGGTTGGATCGTTCACTGTCGCGCCAAACATGGTCAACGCAGTGCCGCGAATCGTCAGGATGACTGCTGAATTCCGTTCGCCTTGCGACGAGACCCGACACCACGCGGGCAAAACGCTGCGCCGGTTCACTGAAAAACTGGCAGCGCAAAAAAACCTGACAATCGAGGCCAATTTGACCTATGCTCAAGTCGCTCAACCATGCGATGACAAGCTGTCAGCCCACCTGTGTGAAGCCATCCAGAAAGCGGATGCAAATGGCCTGTACCTGTCTTCCGGTGCGACCCATGACGCATCGGCCATGGCCGACCTTTGCCCGATCGCGATGCTGTTTGTCAGGTGCCAAGACGGGGTCAGCCACAAACCAGAAGAATTCACTTCGGCGCATGATATGGGTTTGGCCATTTCCGCTCTTGCCTTTTTCTTGAGGAAATTGGGCTCCACTACCGACCATATCTAGATAATCTGAAAATCGGATCCCGCCCTTTGAAGCTTCGAGAAATCAGCCCTTCTATCCAGTTAAATTTGCGTGGCACTGAATGTCCACTAAGCAAGCTGATCCTGCACTAGGCGAGCAACATAGATGCCCGCTTTGTCCGCTTAGTAGACCTTTGGGATTGCCGCAGCGAATGACTGCTTGGAGCCCAAACCGACCGGTGCTGCTTTCTTTATAAATGGCTGCTTTTTGGCATCCTGCATTCTGGACAGTACCTTTTCTAATCTTAAACTAAAGCGAGATACGTACTGAACGCCATGCCCGACAGAATTGCGCCGCTAATTCCCAAACCAAAATACGCCGCAAAGACTGGCCATCGTACCAGTGCAAACACTGCCGTCATTGCTGGGATCGAGGTCACACCGCCCGCCACCATAAAGGTCATAGCCGCACCCGCTGTCATGCCTTGCTCCATCAACCCCGACACGATGGCCGGTGCGGCGTAGCCGTTAAGATAGGCCGGTGCCCCGACAAATGCGCTGATCACGATCGGTTGCAGTCCAGTGCCTCCGACGATGCCTGCAATCGCCTCGGCGGGCACGTACTGCAACATCAGGCTTTCGAGCATATAGGCCAGTGATAGCCATTTGAGCAAAAAGAAACCGTTGCTTTGGACCTCGGACCGGAACGTCTGTAAGCGTTCATTGTCTGTCCAGAAAGCCCAGGCAGGCCTTCCCGAAAAGGGCTGGCTGCTGCAGCAGCCTCCGCCAGAAGACCCTGACGAACGGGAAAGCAAGATATTATGAAAATATCTCGTGCTGACCGCCAAACGCACCGCAAATCCGCCCAAAAGGCCAAGACAGACAGCACAAAGGGTCTTCGCGACGGCAAAACCCCAGCCCAACTCGCCCGAGGTGATCACAAAGATTGCTGGGTCCATAATTGGCGAAGCCAGCCAAAGCGCCATCACCGCCGACAAAGGCGTACCGACGGCCAGAAGCGCTGCGATAAAGGGAATGATCTCGCATGAACAAAACGGTGATATGCCGCCGACCAACGAAGCTAAAAATATCATCCGTGTCTCGTTTCCCTGAAAGGCGCTGGCAACAAGCTTTTCCGCCCCCGTTGCCTTGAGAAACCCGATCGCCGCAACAGCAAGTGCCATGTAAGGCAGCGTATGCAGCACAGCGTTCAGGGTAAACTGAATGCTCGACCCTACCTGCGCTGAATCGAAGATAGCTAAGGCCAAAAAGATGAGCGCAATTATAAGCCAAACACGGTCAATGTCACTAAAGGCTGACCACCCGCGTGCATTTAATTTAGCGAGGGACATAGTTTATCTCCTGTCTAGCTGTCAGCACAGCATTCGTCGGTGAGATAGGCCAAAAGCCCATCCATTAGATCGTAGTTGGCACAGCTGAATATAGTGCGGCCAGCACGGTGCTGGGTGATCAGATCAACCTCTTTCAGCGCTGCGATATGATGGGACAGCGTTGAGGCAGGGATGCCGACATGCCGTTGAACGTCCCCGACAGACACTCCAGCAGGACCTGCCCGCACCAAGAGCCGATAAATCCGCAGCCGATGTGCGTTGCCAAGCGCAGACAACATCAAAGCAGCCTGCTTTTCAGGGCTTTTGTTATCGCTCAGACCAAACATTATACGAAAAAACTAGATTTATCGAAATATTTTGTCAAGCGTTCCAAAAGTTGTCCTTTGGGCGCATAGCGGCAATAAGCGTCAACTTTGTTGGATTTGTTTAGCTAACTTATGATGATACAAACGAGAGGAATGTTGCGTTGTCTGCAAGCGGTCGTTGGGAAAGGTATCACAAAAGGCCGCTACGTCCGCATAACTGTCGTTCGCTGTGCGCTGCAATAAGGTCTGCTATGCGGACATTGCCGCCGTTTACTTTTATTTAGCCAGTGAATGTTTTCGTTCAAACCACCAGTATCAGAATAGGGAAATCGAAGAATTCGATACCTACATGAAAACAAGTAGTTTCCCAGTAGCGGGGACTTTAAATATGAACAGGAACCAATAGTTCGGGCTCAATCACCCGCGCATTTGGAACCGCCTTAATCAAATTATCCGCAGATTGCTCAAGGAGTGGGAACGTTTTGTAATGACAGGGAATAATAGTTTCAAAATCAAAAAATTTTGCAGCTGCATAGCCTGCGCGCTTCATATCCATAGTGAAATGCCCCCCCGCCGATAAGATACCGATATCAGGGGCATGAAGATCATTAAATATCTGCATATCGGCCATCACATCCGTATCACCAGAAATATAAATCGTGTGCCCTTCGCCAGAGATCATAAATCCACATTCGCTTCCAATACAACGAGGCCCATCTTGCCCAGAAATTGTTGAACTGTGCACCGCATGCACCATCGTTACAGCAACATCTCCCAACATCACGGTGCCACCCTTATTAAACCCGATACCTTCGATTGCTTCGGTTTTCACCCAATGACTGATCAGATCAACTTGCCCGACAACGGGTATATTTTTATCCTTCGCGATCGGA
>Ga0213865_10001943_pt1 | contig 13207 bp, 13 predicted proteins | sample PICome_6_FD_160100 | JGI IMG/M metagenome (GOLD analysis project Ga0213865, IMG submission 160100) | Coastal seawater microbial communities near Pivers Island, North Carolina, United States - PICO282 | ecosystem: Environmental > Aquatic > Marine > Coastal | place: USA: North Carolina...
AGGATGGTCAAGCTGTAGGGTATTAAGTATCTTGCAGGCGCCTAAAATTGGCCCCACATGAGAAAAGACATTGAAATACCTGAGGTTAAAGACGTTTATGTTGCTGCACTAGAGGTCACTGATGAGCACGGCGATACCACTTGGTGGATGCATTTGATCAACGATACTGACGGTCCGCTTGAAAACATCTTGGTTCAGAGTAAAGGGTATAGCGATCTTGAAACTAAAGGCGGCAAAAGCACTGCTACGTTGCGTAAAATGGTCAAGGTGCTCCCCGCGAAATCCGCTGCAAAGCTAGAGCCAATGATGCCGGAGATTTTTGACCTGTTCAACGAATATTGGGTGAGTTTCTTCGAAGGCGGTCAGATGAAAGACCGTAAATACATTTTGGTCCTGGTACCATTGATATGGCCTTCAGCGAGCCCCTACCCGTTTTAGAGAAACAAGGAATATTAGTTCGATAACTATGGATTCAATTAAAGTTGGACTTGCCCAGATTGCACCTATCTGGTGTGACCGTGAAGCGACGACAGAAAAAATCAATCAGTACATCGGCGATGCAGCCAAAAAAGGATGTGGTTTAGTCGTTTTTGGAGAAGGCACTTTACCTGGATACCCCTTCTGGTTGAGCACTTCTAATGGGTCCAATTTTAACAATCCCGTCCAAAAAGAAATCTTCGCCCATTACGCACAGGCCGCAGTGGTTATTGAACGCCGCGATTTAGATACCGTTTGTGCATCGGCCAAAGAACACGGCGTTGCTGTGTATTTAGGAATCATTGAACGCCCTATGGACAGAAGTGGCCACAGTCTGTACTGTAGCCTCGTCTACATCAACAATGAAGGAACGATGTGCTCGGTGCACCGAAAGCTTTGTCCGACGTATGAAGAACGATTAGTGTGGTCACCAGGGGATGGAAACGGACTCACTACTCACCCACTCCCTCCCTTCACCGTTGGGGGCTTGAATTGTTGGGAAAATTGGATGCCGTTGGCACGTACAGCGCTTTACTCTCAAGGAGAAAACCTTCACGTAGCTGTTTGGCCGGGAGCAAAGAGAATTACCGAAGACATCACACGTTTTGGAGCCAAGGAAGGACGTAGCTTTTTTGTTTCTGTGAGTGGTCTGATGCGCAAGAGTGATTATCCTGAAAACACCCCTCATCTTGACATTCTATTGAAAAACAACGATGAACTAATTGCAGATGGAGGCAGCTGTGTCGCACATCCAGACGGCAGTTGGGTACTCGAGCCTCAATGCGGTGAAGAAGGACTTTACGAAGTTGATCTAAAGATCAGCGATGTGTTTGCCGAGCGTCAGAACTTTGATCCTACAGGGCATTACAGCAGACCCGATGTGCTTAAAATGACCATCAATACAGACCGTCAGCATACGCTTTAGGCCTTCTCTAAATTCTTTTCGTCTTTACGAATCCAATGCCAAACAATCCAGGCAAGTCCTGCATTGAATAGGTAAAAGGTGTACTTGAGAATGTAAGCCACATTCCCAAAGAGGATATTCTGCTGCAACTTGAGAATATTATAGACTTGCCATGAGGCCCATGTATCCGCATACATTCTAGGTGTATTCAAAATACCACTGTAAGTGATTCCGGTTATTGCAGAGGTTACCAAAAACTTACTCCGGTTATCGCCGAGTGGCCCGTTCAAGAAATCGGTAAATCCGATATAATTCAATACTGTCGCAAGAACAAAGGCAATTCCAACATTCACGAAGAAGATGTTGTCTATTTTTCGAGGTATCCTGTTAGGACGACGCTTCCAATATAAATAACTCATTCCAGCACCTAAAAAGGATATCGGATACGTAAGAATTGCGGCTTCATTTCCAAGGTAATAGTCAACAACTGCGCTATTGATGGCTGTGGCCAATCCAATGAGGTTTCCAATATTGTTTCTTTTTGTTACCAAACGAGTAACCATCATGCTCACCCCTGCTCCTATCGTAGAAAACCATCCAATAGGCAGGCCATTAACCACCGTGTTATGAAAGCCAAGCGCTATGCTCACGCCCACCACCAATAAGACACCAATTATATCTAAGGCGGTACTTTCTAGAAACTTCTGAACGCGCTGTTTAAGTGGACGAATCATGAGGTAAATGTAATTGTTCGGTGTAAATTTCCACTGCTGTAAATCTGAATAAAATGAATCCTAATTCAACTTCTCAAATTGAATCTTGCATTGCTTTTGTAAAAAAGACACTATCAGGTGCAGAAGGCGGTCACGACTGGTTCCATATCGAACGGGTATGGAAGAATGCAAAACTTATCGCTTCGGGCGAAGAATGTGATTTGGAGGTGGTGCAGTTCGCTGCGCTCCTTCACGACATTGCAGATTCCAAGTTTCACGGGGGCGACGAGAAAATCGGACCTAAAAAGGCCAGAGAATACCTTGTCAATGCAGGGATTGAGGTGCGAAAGGTTGATCATATTGTTGCCATTATTGAAAACGTAAGCTTCAAGGGAGGCCATAATACGCGAAACCATTCGAGCATTGAATTAGATATTGTCCAGGATGCCGACCGCCTTGATGCCATAGGCGCCATAGGAATTGCGCGCACCTTTAACTACGGAGGGTTTAAAAACAGAGCCATTTACGATCCATCGATCGCTCCGAACCTCAATATGACCAAGGAGGAATACAAGAAATCGACGGCGCCAACCATCAATCACTTTTATGAAAAACTCCTTCTCCTGAAGGATTTAATGAATACCAAGAGCGGAAAAAAAATCGCCGAACAAAGACATCAGTATATGGAAGGCTTTTTAGATCAATTTTATAGTGAGTGGAACGGTCAATCTTAAACAGTACTTTTGAAAACACTTTGAAATAAGAAAATGACCTTTAGAATCCTACACCGCTACCTCGGCTTTTTCTTGGCCGGAATCATGATGATTTATGCCGTTTCGGGCATTACCCTCATCTTCAGAAACACCGATACCTTTAAACAAGAAGTTCAAAAAGAAATTACTGTCGAAGCAGGCCTCACGGAAGAAACTCTGGGCCGTGCCTTGAGAATTCGCGACCTTCAAGTAATCTCAAACGACGGTGCCATGTTGGTCTTTAAGCAAGGTGTTTACAATTCCGAGACTGGCGAAGCCAATTTCACAACGAAAGAATTACCCGGTTGGCTCGACAAGCTGACACATTTGCACAAGGCGACCAACGATGATCCTTTGTACTACTTCAACATGTTCTTTGGGGCATCGCTATTCTTTTTTGCCGTAAGTGCCTTCTTTATGTTCTTGCCAAAATCACCTATATTCAAAAAAGGACTTTGGTTTACTTTGGGAGGTATCCTACTGGCAATCATAATGTTAATCGTATAATCGTGAGACTCCTTCTATTTTTCGTATTGAATTTTGGTGCCCTCGCTTTGGGCAGTTATTTGATGGGCGAAGGCCCCATGGGCAGTTGGTATACCAACCTCAATAAGGCGCCATGGACACCTCCGGGATGGGTATTTGGTGCGTCTTGGACCTTGATCATGATCTGTTTAAGCATTTTCATGAATAAAGCTGTTCAAATTGAAGCTCTTAACAGGACCATTTTATGGATTTATGGGGTCCAATTGGTCCTGAACATTCTTTGGAATCCTTTATTCTTCGACCTGCACTGGGTGGGGATCGCTTTGATTGAAATCATCCTATTGGTCTTTGTGGTTGGGTTCATGGCCATCAAGGCAAAACCTTATCTGCCTCAGCTTACCTGGCTGCTTACTCCTTATGCAGTGTGGCTAAGTATCGCGATTACGCTAAACGCCTACGCATTACAGAACAACTAGGCTCTCATCAATTGCATCAGCGGCCTGACGACCTTCAGCGATGGCCCAAACCACCAAGCTCTGCCCTCTACGCGCATCCCCGGCCGTGAAAACACCCTCCATACTCGTCTTAAAACCTTCTGCAGCAATATTTCCTCGTGGATCTGTTGATAAGCCTGCACCGCTCACCAGACCTTCGTGCTCTGGATGGACGAAACCAATAGCCAATACGGCCATATCACATTCAATGGTGCGCTGGGTTCCGGTTGGAACAAATTGCCATCTACCGGCCAATTCCTCACCGCGAACTTCATCAAAGCTCACGCTTACCAGATTCCCGTGTTCATCAGCATTGAAAGAGGTTGCATTCAGTCCCCATATACGTTCACAGCCTTCTTCATGAGAAGACGACGTGCGCATAATCTTCGGCCACTCAGGCCATGGGTTATTCTCAGCGCGCTCCAATGGTGGTTGCTCTTCAATGGTCACCTGGATCACCTCCTTAGCCCCTTGACGAATAGAGGTACCGATACAATCCGAACCTGTATCTCCCCCGCCAATGACCAGAACAGTTTTATCCTTGGCTGTGATGTCCTGACCTACAGGCGCATCACCCGCGACCTTCTGGTTGTTCAAGTGCAAGAAGTCCATCGCAAAATGAACGCCTTGTGCTTCTCTTCCTTTCGCACGGATGTCTCGAGGTTGCTTTGAACCAATAGTGATAAGTACAGCATCGAAAGATTCACGAAGCTCTTCTAGCGTAATGTCTGTACCAATCTCCGTATTGCATTGGAACACAACACCTTCTTCCTCCATGATGGCCGCTCGGCGCGCCACCACGTGCTTTTCAAGTTTATAATCGGGAATACCGTAGGTCAATAGTCCTCCAACACGAGCATCGCGTTCGAATACTTTAACGCGGTGGCCTTTTTGGTTCAATTGGTCCGCAGCAGCTAAACCAGCGGGACCTGCACCCACAACGGCTACGCTTTTACCCGTTCTAACTACGGGAAGCTTTGGAACCACCCAACCTTCTTCCCAGGCTTTTTCACTGATTTCTTTTTCAATGAATTCAATGGTTACCGGATTGTTGTTGATGCCCAATACACAGGCTGCCTCACAGGGCGCAGGGCAAATTCTACCCGTGAATTCGGGGAAGTTGTTCGTGGTACGTAAAACGCTATATGCTTCTTTGTAATCGCCACGGTATACCGCATCGTTAAATTCAGGTATGCGATTACCTAGCGGACATCCTGAATTACAAAAAGGTACACCACAGTCCATACAGCGCGAGGCTTGCTCGGTGGCTCTTTCACCGAGCGGCAGGTAATGTTCTTTGTAATCTTTAACTCGTTCCTCAGGCTGACGCATAGCTGGCCCTTGGCGATTTACTTCTAAAAATCCGGTATCCTTACCCATGTGCTTGTGCTTTTTTCGCTTCTAGAACGCGTTTGTAATCTCTTGGGAATACTTTGACAAATTGGCCTGAAGCAGTATTCCAATCGCCAAGCAATGCCTTAGCACGCTCGCTACCTGTAAGGTCCAAATGCGTCTGAATGCGAGATTGTAAGTAGGCTAAGTCTTCAGCTGTTGGCTGCTCAAGATCAGCGCTGTCGTTGTTAAATCTGCTCTCAAGGGTGCCATCAGCATCAAGGACGTATGCAATTCCACCACTCATACCTGCACCAAAGTTTTTACCCGTGGTTCCCAAGATGATGGCTTCACCACCGGTCATGTATTCCAATCCGTGGTCCCCCACACCTTCTACAATGGCTTTGGCACCAGAGTTTCTAACACAGAATCGTTCACCGGCAATCCCATTTACATAAAGCTCACCAGAGGTGGCTCCGTACAAGGCAACGTTTCCACAAATGATGTTGTCGTGCGCTACAATGGTTGCGTCTTCGGGTTTACGAATAATGATTTTAGCGCCACTAAGGCCTTTTCCAGTGTAGTCGTTGCTCTCTCCTATAAGATTGAAGGTAAGTCCGCGTGCACCAAAAGCACCAAAGCTTTGACCCGCAGAACCTACAAGGTTGAATGTGAGTGCATCACCCGGTAATCCCGCGCTACCACGCCATTTAGCTACCTCATGGCTCGCTGTGGTCCCAGTAGAACGGTCCGTGTTGAGAATTTCGAAAGAATACTGCGCCGGATTTGGATCCGCTTTGTACTTGTGTACGGCCTCTACCATGGAAGTATCTAATGCGGTAGATGGAATAGGCTGCGATGGATATCCCTTGGTGGTCTTACTCCAATCCGCGTATTTCAGCAGTGGTTCTAAATTCAATAATGCCGCTTTCCAGTTGCCTGCCTTTGTATTCTGTTTCAATACATGCGCTTGTCCAACCATTTCTTCGATGTTTCTAAAGCCCAATTCCGCCATAATCTCCCGAAGTTCTTGCGCCATGAAAGAGAACATATTGATCACGTGCTCTGGCTTTCCTGAGAACAACTTGCGTAGCTCTGGATTCTGCGTCGCAATACCTACTGGGCAGGTATTCAAATGACATTTACGCATCATGATACACCCTTCTGCGATCAAGGCTGCCGTTGCAACACCCCATTCTTCAGCACCTAGTAAGGTAGCAATAGCCAAATCTCTACCGGTGCGAATCATCCCGTCGGTTTGGAGTAATACACGGTCTCTTAATCGGCTGCTCACCAATGTTTGGTGCGCTTCTGCCAAGCCTAATTCCCATGGCACCCCTGCGTGTTGGATAGAGCTAAGTGGCGAAGCACCTGTACCGCCGTCCATTCCTGAGATAAGTACGGTATCGGCCTTGGCTTTTACAACACCGGTAGCAATAGTCCCTACCCCAGCTAAAGAAACAAGCTTCACACTCACTCTTGCCTTAGGGTTGGCACGTTTGAGGTCATAGATTAATTGAGCTAAATCCTCAATCGAATAAATATCGTGGTGTGGCGGCGGAGAAATCAGACCTACCCCTGGAGTGGAATGACGTACGCGTCCAATCCAATCGTCCACCTTGTGCCCAGGCAAGTGCCCACCTTCACCGGGTTTAGCGCCTTGAGCCATCTTAATCTGCAATTCAACGGCGTTCGCTAAGTAGTTAATCGTTACCCCAAAACGGCCAGAAGCAATCTGCTTAATCGCACTGTTTTCGCTATCGCCGTTTTCCTTGGTACCGAAGCGGATCTCGTCTTCACCGCCTTCACCTGAGTTCGATTTAGCGCCTATTCTATTCATCGCCACTGCAAGCGTGCTGTGGGCTTCGTGTGATATCGAACCAAAAGACATGGCCCCAGTAGCGAAGCGCTTCAAGATGCTCTCTACCGCTTCCACCTCTTCCAATGGAACAGATGGACGCTGCTTAAATTCCAACAAGTGGCGCAACGAGCGTCCGTTTCCATCCAATAATGCACTATAATTCTTAAAATGCTCGTAATTGCCTTCACGACAAGCACGTTGCAATGCTGTAATGGTGCGCGGATTCATGTGGTGGTATTCACCATTAACGCGCCAATGGTACACCCCGCCGTATGGCAAGGTCTCTTCGGCATCATTTAAAGCAAGGGTGAGTTTATCCAATTGCTCCTTCGCGATGTGCTCGAAGTCCAAGCCACCAATGCGGCTGAGTGAGCCGCGGAAACACGTTCCTACGACACGGCCATTTAGACCAATGGGTTCAAAAATCTGAGCGCCCTGGTAGCTCTCCAAAGTAGAGATGCCCATCTTGGCGAAGATCTTTAATAGTCCGTTTCCAATTGCTTTCTGATAATTCTTAACCTTCTCAAAATAAGCGTCTAACTCAGTATTAGCTGAAGTAGATTCCACCCTTCCTTCTTTCAGAGAATGACGCAGTATGTCGTACACCATGTACGGGTTGATTGCATTGGCTCCGTAGCCGAGGAGCGTCGCAAAATGATGCGTGCTTCTCGCATCTCCACATTCAGCGATTAGGCTCACATTAGAGCGCACACCTTGTTTAATCAAGTAGTGATGAATGGCGCCCACTGCCAAAAGCGATGGTATGGCAACTCGATTCTTATCGGCATTGCGATCAGAAATAATCAATAGATTGTTGCCCGATTTCACTGCAAAATCGGCCTCTTTACAGATACTCTTGATCGCATTTTCTAGCCCGGTCTCTGGGTTATCTGCATAAAACAGACTTTCTATTTCGTGCGAAGCAAAGCCTGGCGCCGATATGTTACGCAGTTTCTGGAGTTCACCGTTGGTCAATACCGGTTGTTCGATACGAATCTTACGACAATGCTCACCGGTAGCATCCAGGACATTGCGCGTCTTACCCAAGAGTGCTGTTAATGACATTACTGAACGCTCGCGAATACTGTCGATCGGAGGATTACTCACCTGCGCAAAACGCTGACGGAAGTAGTGGCTCAAGTGCTGTGGCTGCTCACTGAGTGCGGCAATAGGGTTATCCGCTCCCATAGATCCGATGGCCTCTTTACCGTCTTTGAACATAGGGAATAAAACACGCTCCACCTCTTCCTTAGTATATCCGTGGAAGCGTAAGCGCTCCTCATAGGTGCTGTTTCCTAAGGCCTTTTCATTCACCGTTGGGAGATCTTCTAGCCTGAGCTCACCATCTGCTAACCACTGGCCGTAAGGTTTGGCTTTACAGATTTCCTCTTTAAGTTCTTCGTCCGTGATAATGCGACCTTGCTGCAGGTCAGCAACAAACATTTTACCCGGTTCTAGGCGACCCTTCTTCAAAACATTAGCCGGTTCAACAGGCAATGAACCCGCTTCAGACGACATGATCACCAAACCATCTTTGGTCAAGGTGTAGCGTGAAGGACGCAATCCATTGCGATCCAATACAGCCCCTACAACTTTCCCGTCTGTAAACGAAAGAGATGCTGGGCCATCCCATGCCTCCATCAGGTGCGCGTGGTACTGGTAGAAATCCTTTTTGTACTGCGGCATATTGGCATCATTCTCATACGCCTCTGGTACCAACATCATCATCGCATGCGGAAGCGAACGACCGGAGGCCGTCAGGATTTCAACGACATTATCCAGGTTGGAACTGTCCGAGCGACGCACATCACAGATGGGGTGAATGAGTTCAAGTTCTTGCTCAGAAAACAAACTGTCTTTGAATAAAGCAGTCTTGCTGCTCATCCCGTTAACGTTACCAGCAATGGTATTGATCTCCCCATTGTGCGCGATGTAGCGGAACGGCTGGGCCAATTTCCATTTCGGGGTAGTATTGGTTGAAAATCGGCTGTGAACTAGAGCCAAAGCACTTTCAAACGTAGGGCGCTGCAGGTCCAAGAAGTACTGCTGCAACTGCTCGGTAGTCAATTGACCCTTGTAAATCATGGTTCTACAACTTAGCGAGCTGATGTAAAAACTATTGTAAGTAGATGGAAATAGCTGATGAATAGTACGGTTGGCGTATTTGCGTAGAACGACCATCTTGCGCTCCAAAGTATCTTCGTCCATCGCCTCTTTAGGCGCCACGAAAAACTGGATATGCGCCGGCTCCGAGTCCTTAGCGCTCTTTCCTAACGGTTCGTTGTTGACGGGAATATTACGGTAACCAATGAGTTCCAATTGAAAATTGGTCACGTATTTCTCTAACTCTAAAATGCACTTACGCCGTAAGGATTTTTCTTTTGGAAAAAATGTGTTACCCACACCGTAGGTACCGGCTGTTGGGAGAGCGAATCCAAGATCTTGCGCCTCCTTTACTAAGAATTCATGTGGAATTTGTACGAGTATTCCGGCGCCATCTCCAGAAGTTGGTTCAGCGCCTTGCCCTCCCCGATGTTCCATGTTTTCTAGCATGGTGAGGGCACCCTTCACGACGTTTCGAGTCTTGCGACCGTCGAGATTTGCTACGAAACCGATCCCGCATGAATCGTGTTCGAACGATGGGTGGTAAAGTCCATCTTGTTCCTTATTTTCCTGTGATAGTTCGATCGGATTGCTAGTCATAGACAAAGATTCGATTGAATACTTAAGGGAATTGCTAATTTATTGAATAAAATGCAATTATTACAGGAATTTGTTGAGTCAGATTCAACAAATCAACGATTAGCTTAAACCAAATGCAATGAATGCACGTAAAGTCATCATAATCACTTTCTTAACAATTCTTGTCCCACTTTTGTTGATGAGAGGCTGCCAATCTTTTGCGAGGACGATCTACAATAGTATGGACTGTAACCAGTTTAACATTGACCATATCGAACTGAGGACAGGTATTGATGTGCCTCAGATAAAGAGGAATTATTGCGATCTAACCGATACTTCTCGTACGGTCAGCTTTCAACTCTTGAAGACCGGGGCGGACAAAAAAGTCTATGCAGAGAAGTATTTCCGATGGTCGAAAGGATCGCTTTTCGTTCAGGAAGGTTCAAATTCCGATACTCGTTGGTCAGCGCAATTAGATACTGTAACTTCAGAACTCGTATTTAAACTGCATTACAAATGAGCCAATTTGAAGAACATTATGTCAATCGATCCAACTGGATTCGAGCTGCAGTACTCGGTGCTAATGACGGAATACTCAGTGTAAGTAGTATTGCAGTCGGTGTTGCTTCTGCTACTGGAAAAGTAGAACCCATCGCCATTGCATCGTTAGCAGGTTTGGTTGCCGGCGCCTTGAGTATGGCCGCTGGAGAATATGTCAGCGTGAGTAGTCAAGCGGATATTGAAGCGGCTGATATTGCCCGGGAGGCTAAAGAGCTCCAAGAGATGCCGGAATTGGAGGAAAAAGAATTGGCCAAAATCTATGAGAGACGGGGACTAAAGCCAGAAACTGCAGCTGAAGTTGCCCGTCAACTGCACGAGCACGATGCTCTAGCAGCACATGCCAGAGATGAACTGGGAATTAATGAAATAACGGCAGCTCAGCCTTTACAAGCAGCCGGAGCGAGCGCCTTAAGCTTTATTCTTGGCGGACTTCTACCCTTCGCTCTAGTGTTCTTATTTGAGCCCCAACAACTCTACTGGGCAGAATATGTCTTCAGCATTTCATTCCTCGCCTTGTTGGGAGGAATAAGTGCTAAAATTGGCGGAAGCTCTATACTCAAAGCAGTTACGCGCGTAGCCATATGGGGAACCATTAGCATGGGACTGAGTGCGCTCGTAGGTACTTGGGTCCAAGTTTAGCACTACCTTTGCCGCAATGGCGACAAGAATCAACAAATACCTCAGTGAGATAGGACATTGCTCCAGACGTGGAGCCGATAAACTGCTTGAACAAGGCAGAATTACTATCAATGGGAAGGTCCCGGAACTCGGTGAAAAGGTTCAAGAAGGAGATGTAGTTGCGGTTGACGGAGTAATCGTAGGCCAGCGAACGGAAAAACACGTATACATCGCATTGAACAAGCCTAGAGGTATTGTTTGCACCACGGACCGCCGCGTAGAAAAGGACAATATCGTAGACTTTGTCGGTCACCCGCAACGTATTTTCCCTATTGGTCGATTAGATAAGCCCTCTGAAGGGCTTATTCTCATGACCAGCGACGGTGATATAGTCAACAAAATCCTTCGTGCACGCAATAATCATGAAAAGGAATATGTGGTTCACGTACACAAGCCTATAAATCAAGATTTCATCACCAGAATGCGAAACGGCGTACCTATCCTCGATACTGTGACCCGAAAATGCCGTGTAGAACAGATTGGCCCACGCAGTTTCCGCATTGTATTAACTCAAGGATTAAACAGGCAGATTCGTCGCATGTGTGAGTACCTCGGTTACCGAGTTACCCGATTGAAACGGGTGCGCATTATGAACATTCAACTGGATCTTCCCTTGGGAGAATGGCGCGATTTGAAGAAACACGAATTGGCAGAATTAAGAAGGCTGTGCGAGTCGAGCAGTAAAACGCATTTTTAGTCGTTTTTTGCCTTTTTTGGATGTTTTTCGGTCGATTTTAACCTATTTTCAAGCAAAACTCACACAAAATGGACGCAGATCAAATTTTTAAGATTGCCAATTCCCTTGCCTTTTTTAGCTGGATTCCTTTACTCATCGCTCCGTTTAATACCCGAATTCGAAACGTCTTATTAAGCACTACAATTACCTTGCTTTCGCTGACCTATGCCATACTGTTTTTCCAGACATTTGATGCTGGCGCGATGGAATCTTTTTCTACACTTGACGGACTTATGACTCTGTTCTCCTCTAAAGAAGCAGTACTCATTGGATGGATCCACTACTTAGCGTTTGATCTTCTCGCGGGTATATTCATCGCCAAGAATGCTGAGAAGCACCAACTTAATCCATGGATCGTACGCCCTATCTTCTTATTTACTTTCATGGCAGGGCCGCTAGGCTTTCTGTTATACGTGATTTACAAAACTGCAGCGACCAGAAAATACTCGTTTGAATGATGATTAGCGCACAGATTCAATTCATTCCTCTCCACTCTACCGAGCCTATGGCGGAAGTTGATACTGCGATTGAACTTATCCAAAATTCAGGCCTTACCTACGAAGTGGGGCCGTTTGGAACTAGCGTGGAAGGACCGAAAATTCAGGTACAAAACTTAATCGACCAACTACTTTCACTCAACACCTGTGAGGAATTTTTACTAAACGTTCAATACCACAAAGGCGAGAACAGATTATCTAATGAGGAAAAGGTCGCAAAGTTCAGATAGATAGCATTTTCAGTGGCGTTTTGAGTAGTATATTTGCGGCCGACATTCGGAACACTCATTAAAACACCACATATGTCTAAGATTCTTTATACGAAGACTGACGAAGCCCCAGCATTAGCTACCTACAGCTTCCTACCTATCGTTAAAGCGTTCACTTCAAAAGCCGGTATTGAAGTTGAAACAAGAGATATCTCGCTTGCAGGACGAATTCTAGCGAATTTCCCTGACTTCTTAACTGAAGAGCAACGCATCGCAGATGCTTTGGCCGAGCTTGGTGATCTAGCCAAAACTCCTGAAGCAAATATTATCAAGCTTCCTAACATTAGTGCCTCTATTCCGCAGCTCAAGGCAGCAATCGCTGAGCTGCAAGCAGCAGGCTTTGCCCTTCCTAATTACCCGGAAGAGCTAGCCACTGAGGAAGAGAAGGCCATCAAAGGTCGTTACGACAAAATCAAAGGTTCTGCTGTAAACCCAATACTACGCGAGGGAAACAGCGACCGTCGTGCACCTAAGGCCGTCAAAAATTACGCACGCAAACACCCTCACTCCATGGGTGCTTGGACTTCTGATAGCAAAGCACACGTAAGCAGCATGCCAGAAGGTGATTTCTACGGTTCAGAGGTAAGTACTACAGTTTCTGCGGCTACAACTGCAGATATCGTATTCACTTCTGCTGCAGGAGAGAAAACAACATTAAAATCTGGTATCGCCCTTCAAGCTGGTGAGATCATCGATGCGGCTCGTATGAACATGGGTGCACTCAAAGCATTCTTGGCAGAGCAAGTTGCAGAAGCCAAAGAGCAA
>Ga0213865_10001944_pt1 | contig 13207 bp, 6 predicted proteins | sample PICome_6_FD_160100 | JGI IMG/M metagenome (GOLD analysis project Ga0213865, IMG submission 160100) | Coastal seawater microbial communities near Pivers Island, North Carolina, United States - PICO282 | ecosystem: Environmental > Aquatic > Marine > Coastal | place: USA: North Carolina | collected...
AGTGAAGTTCGGAAGCTGGCCGGCCCTTGCCTTTGCATAGAGACCCTTGACATCTCTTTGTTCACACACTTCAAGTGGTGTGTCAACGAATACTTCGATGAATTCGTTATCTTCCATCAAATTTCTTGCCATTTCTCTCTCATTTGCAAATGGTGAAATGAATGAGGTAATGCAGATTAGTCCTGCATCAACCATTAGTTTAGCAGTTTCAGCAACCCTTCGAATATTCTCGACTCTATCCGCTTGTGTGAATCCTAAGTCACGATTTAGACCGTGTCTAATGTTGTCTCCATCAAGTGTGATTGTGTGGCGACCCATCGACTGTAATTTCTTTTCAAGGATGTTCGCGATTGAAGATTTACCAGAACCTGATAGACCTGTGAACCAAATCAATCTCGGCTGTTGAGACTTTTGCTCTGCGCGGCTTTGTTTTGTGACATCCATCGATTGCCAGTGGATATTGTCCGCTCTGCGCAGTGCAAAGTCAATCAATCCCATCCCAACAGTATTGTTGGACATTCTGTCAACTACAACGAAACCTCCCATAACTGGGTCATCGTCATATGGATCATATGCAACTCTTGAGGATAGAGAAATATTACAAATACCAATCTCGTTCATTTCAAGTGATTTAGCAGGCAATTCCTCCAAGGTGTTTACATCCACTCTATGTTTTAGTCGACCAAGTGTCATTGGAGTAGTTTGGGTGTTTGACTTGAATAAGTACTGCCTACCGGAAGCCATTGCTGAATCATCCATCCAAAGTATACGTGCTTGGAATTGGTCTGCACTACCACAGGGAGATTCTGCAGATGCAATTACATCTCCACGCGAAATATCAATTTCATCTTCCAAAGTTATGGTTACTGAGCGTCCAGCACCTGCAAGTTCTAAGTCTCCATCATAGGTTACTATTCGAGACACTTTGGATTCAGTACCACTGGGTAGGACTCGAATTCTATCGCCTTTGGAAACACAACCGCTACCGATTAATCCGGTGAACCCTCTGAACTCTCTATTTGGGCGGTTGACCCACTGCACAGGCATTCTGAACGGTCTAGACTGAGAACTTGCTGCGACCTCTACAGTTTCCAAATACTGCATTACTGACTGACCATCATACCACGGAGTATTATCGCTCGGGCCAACGATATTGTCTCCCTTCAATGCAGAAATTGGAATGGCTGTAATTTCATCCAGGCTTAGAGCTTCTTTCGCAAATTCCTCATAATCCTGTTTGATTTGATTGTATACATCTTCTGAATAATCTACTAAATCCAATTTGTTAATCGCTAGAATAATTCGCTTAACTCCGACCATTGAAACGATGAATGAATGTCTACGAGTTTGAGTCAAAACACCTTGGCTAGCATCTACAAGGATAATTGCAACATCTGCAGTAGATGCTCCAGTTGCCATGTTGCGAGTGTATTCTTCGTGGCCAGGAGTATCGGCAACGATGTACTTTCTTTTGTCAGTAGAGAAGAATCTGTAGGCAACATCGATTGTTATTCCCTGTTCCCTTTCAGCAGCTAATCCGTCCACCAATAAAGCAAAGTCAATCTCTCCCTCTTGTGTTCCAACCTTCTTTGAATCTGCTTCTAATGCAGCAAGATGGTCATCGAAAAGCATGTGTGATTCATACAACATTCTTCCAATCAATGTTGACTTACCATCGTCTACCGAGCCACAAGTAATGAAGCGCAATAATTCCTTCTGTTCGTGAGCGGCAAGATAGGACTCGATGTCCTCGGAGATTAGGTCACTAACGTGCACCATCAGAAATACCCCTCTTGCTTTTTCTTTTCCATCGAAGCAGTGCTATCGAAATCGATGACCCTACCTTCTCTCTCTGAGGTTGTAGTAAGTAACATCTCTTGAATAACATCTGGTAAAGTGTCTGCTTCTGATTCCACTGCACCGGTTAATGGGTAGCAACCAAGAGTTCTGAAACGGACCGTTTTCATCATCGGCTCTTCACCTTCTTCCATTGGCAAACGGTCATCATCAACTAGAATCAAGACGCCATCTCTTTCTACTACAGGCCGGGGTTTTGCTAGGTAAAGGGGAACAATTGGAATATTTTCAAGATGGATATATTGCCAGATATCTAATTCTGTCCAATTTGATAGTGGGAATACACGGATAGATTCCCCTTTGTTTTTCCTAGAATTGTAAACATTCCACAACTCCGGGCGTTGTCGTTTCGGGTCCCAGTGGTGGTTTTCGTTTCTGAAAGAGAATATTCTCTCCTTCGCACGAGATTTCTCTTCATCTCTTCTTGCACCACCGAATGCGACATCGAATCCGTACTTGTCAAGAGCCTGCTTGAGGCCTTGGGTTTTCATCACGTCAGTATGTGTAGATGAACCGTGAACAAATGGGTTCATACCCATTTCCTTGCCTTCAGGATTGATGTGAACAATCAATTCCAAGCCTAGGTCTTCAGCCATTTTGTCTCTGAATTCGATCATCTCTGAGAACTTCCACATCGTGTCGATATGCATGATTGGAAAAGGAGGCTTTGCAGGGTAGAATGCCTTCATCGCTATATGAAGCATAACAGAAGAATCCTTGCCCACGGAATACAGCATAACAGGGTTCTCTGCCTCAGCGACAACCTCTCTCATGATATGGATGGCCTCAGCCTCCAACCTCTGAAGATGCGTCATCCTGTCCTGCAAAGAATCACCTCAAGCAGACCTTCGGGAGTTGACTTCCTTCATCAAGGCTGTTATCTGGCCCTTTGGCAATGCATCGATGCCACCAGCAGTAGCACGTCCACCACCACCAAACATTTTGCAAAGCGCGCCTATGCCTTCACTGCCTCTAATTGACACCTGGAATGTGTCCCCCTTGTCAATTGCAATGACGTGAGGTCCTTCCCCTGATTCATTGATTCTATGTGCCATTACTCCAACGACTCTCCTTGCCCATGGCTCATTTGGCAGAAGATAGAACCCGTCCTCAATAGCGATGTTTTGCGCATGCGATAAATCAGATTCAAACCCCGTTTTGAGTTCAGAGAATGCAGATGATTCCATGAATACTTGAGGTGTTTTTGCTTCTAAGCATAGGCACAACAAGTCATCTGGATGATAGTGCAAATCGGATAAGTCTGCTCCATATCCGTTGTAATTCAGTAACTCCCCAAGTTCCCTGAATTCAGGCTTACTTGAATGAATTGAAAGGCCGTCACCATGTAATGCAACCTGAGCCCAGTCAGATTCAACGCCGAGAAACTTCTCGACTATTCTAGCAGTACAAATGTTTGCAGATGTATCGATATTTGTGGAAATTGCATCGATTGGCTCACCTGCTAAGTGATGGTCAAACCAAGTTATGTCAAATCCTTGACTTGATAACTCCACAGCTCTAGCGTGGTTCCTCGCCAATGAAATGTCCATTACGATAATTTCGTCATCAGAATTAGGATTAACTCGCTCCAACAGTTCAATATCGCGTTTCACACCGGTGACTCGTTGTCCTTCGATTCCATGGACTAAACCCCATTGAACCATAGAACAAATGCCGTCTGCATCACCATTGTATGCATACCAGCGCATAGTTTGGCGAATGTGACATTAGACATGAGTGTATGCCATGAATTGGGCCAGGGGTTTATTTTTTGGAGGATAATAATTACAATATCTTCCCGCATCTATATCTATTCGCTTCACTCATGGACTCACATGCGCAGGGAGTTGATGGTTGCAATCATCATTCTCCTTTCGACCTTGATGGTACCCACCCATGTTGAGGCATCAAACCTAGGTGGGGAGGACCCCGGAGTTACCGATACTGTAACTTGGAGGGTCGGTGACAAGTGGGTCTACGCTGGTGCATTTGACCCAACTGTGTTAGTGCAAGACGCTGGTGTTGACGCTGTTGTTGGGACTATCAACGGAGATGCAACAACGACTGTAGATGCTGTTAACGAGATCGATGTGAATGGTGTGCCAACCCTTGTCTATGAAACTTCATCAAAGGCTGATTTTGACAAAGGTGGCGTCGCACTGGAGGGGTATACTGGGAATTTGTTTATTCAATACCAGGTAGACGAAATAAGGAGAGTTTCGGACCTAGCAAAACTGTCAACTGACCTCTCATTGAATGTCAGATACGTCCCCTATGGAATCTCTTCACTAACCCAACAAATTGCAGATATCACAATCAGTACAGATTATGACCCCATGAGTGAAAATTACGACTTCCCACTCCGAATTGGTGAGACTTGGAATACGTCCTATGTTTCCTCGACAGCTTGGTCTGGAGCATCTGATTACATCACACCATTCCCGCAACCAACTAGTGGTGCAAATCACACAAACTGGGAAATTACAGATGTAGGTAAGCCAATCAATAGCCTTGGAGAGCAAATTGCCTACGGTGGATGTAATGCATCGTATGAAATGACATCTTACGATGATAATGGAACTAAGACTTCTTTTGAGTGGTTCTGTCCAGAAGTCAGAAATTACGCTTGGTCTAACACAGAGGAAGATATTGGTTTAGTAATAGATTTCAGACTGAAACAATACATGCCTGTCGCCTCAAGTGGCGTTGTAACAAATACCAATCCCGGCTATAGGAACATGAATTTGGACGTCGAACTATCATCAGAGATAACCGCATTGAACACACCAATTGAGGTGTGGGCTAACGTTACCGATTCCTCAGGCACACCACAATCAGGTCAAACGGTGGAAATTAGACATGAGGCTGAAGGCTTCACCACAAGCGGAGTCACATCCAGTAACGGCAGTTTCTGGGCTATAGTCCAAGTTGGTGATGCCACTGACACTTCAGCCACGACTGTGGATTGGGCAAGCCATGGAATCGTCGCTGTCAGTGGAAGCATGTACGGAGTAGCAACAATAACCCTAGACGAGAATATAGTAGGTTTAGATTTAGTAGCAGGCATTGAAAGAGCAAGTATCCTACGCAATAGAAGCGGCGAACTCACAACATTGAACTCAATATCTGGATTCAATGTTCTACCAGGTGACGTTTTAGCAGTCCAACTTCCTGTTTATAATCGAGGTGTTACAACTAGTGCACCTACAACAGTTCACATAACCTATCCGGATGGTTATGAGGTTGCAGAGTCACTTCCTGCTCTTGCATTTTATGAGCAATTTATTTTCGAGATGGAATGGACCATCGACATTAATTCAAGCATTGAAAACATCACAATAGAGTATGAAGTTGACAAACAATCGATTAATGCAAACGATGCTAACTCAAGCAATGACGTTGGCATCCTTTCAATATTCGTTGGCAGCGCACCTTCTTTTGTCGCAGAAAACAAAACCACGTGGACCAACGAAAAAATCCTCATCGACGCATCTGCTTCCTACGACGAAGATGGCGGAGAGGTTTGGTGTGAGTTCAACATTGAGTATGATGATGGAAGCAGAACTACTGCGAATCAGAAAATTATGCGAGATGGGTGTTCGGTCAACTGGACTTGGATCGATGACGGATTATACTCGATTTTAGTCACTGTGTACGATGAAGAAGGAGATGAGACAACCGATTCAATCGAATTTGAAATTCTTAACCGAGCACCAAGCGTCTCCATCACATCACAGCGCTCACAAGTTAAGGTGGAACACCCTGTTACTCTCTATGTCTTCGCCAATGATTCAGACTCTGAGGATACTTGGCCTGGTTTGGTCGACATTCACTGGCCGACAGCAAATTGTGAGGAAGGTTACTACACACGAGTTTGCACGACTACTGCGTGGGAAGAAGGTCTGCAAACATTCACCGCTGTTGGAACCGACGACGATGGAAATCAAACCTATGCTTCGATAAATATTGAATTCACTAATATTGCACCTCACGATGTCGCTGTTGCAATGTGGGACGAGGATGACAACCTAATCGATGCGGGCGTCCAACTAACTTGGCAAATTCAAGAAGATCAAGAGATTGAACTATCAGCCAGAGCAGAAGATTCCATCGATGACTTGACAGATTTGAGTTACGAATGGTCATTCGGGTTCAAAACCGACGGGAGAGAATCTAGAGTACCTATGATATGGAATGATGCTGGGATGAAAACAGTCCTTGTCAAAGCAATAGACTCAGAAGGAGAAGATAGCGGATGGGTCGAGAGATGGGTAGACGTACAAAATCTTGAGCCTCAAATCGAAGAACTTCCAGAAGTGATGGCGGTTGCAGAGGGGCAAAGTTTCACTCTGTCAGGAGTAGCTTGGGATACCCCCTCAGACATGGAATCTCTGATCGTCTGTTGGGACACAGACCCTGGTGCAGACACAGATGGGATTGGTTCTGCAGATGACGACTGTGATGTTGAAGGAGCAAACCTCACTTGGTCGTGGCAAAACTCGGGCGTTTACAACGTAGTATTCCATGCAACCGATGATAACGGGGCAAGGAACTCATCTTCTGCAGCGGTAACAGTTCTCAACCTTCCGCCATTGGTTATGGTCAACGCCCCGAGTAAAGCGATTGCAGGAGAGAGTGTAAAACTAGACGCATCAGCAACTCGTGATTCACCAATTGACAAAGAATACCTCACCGTTGTATGGGATGTCGACTGCTCTGTAGATAGCGATGGAGATGGCATCAAAGATAACGATGCTGACTTGGTAGGTACTATCGTTGAATACGAATTCCCTCGGGCTGGTAAATTCGAGATCAAGGCAATCGCTTGGGATGAGGAAATACTCAGACCAAATAGCAAAAGTGTCGTTATCGAGGTTAATTCGCCCGATATGACAGCATTCGAGCAAGTTGTTGAATCGCTTGCTGGAGAAGGTGCGAATCCATTCTTCCAACTACTGGGCATTTCAATTGGAATAGCTGCGATTGTATTCTTCCTAAAGCGTGGACAGAAGAAGAAAGAGTCTGTTTGGGAAGCGGACGATTTGCCTGAAATGATCGCTCCAATGGATGCACCTTCAATGGACATGTTCACAAGTGAGGACATAGGCGTTCAGCAGCCGGAAAACGTAGGGGAAACATTACCACTTCCAGAAGGTGGCCTTCCTTCTGGTTGGACAATGGAACAGTGGCAGCATTACGGCCACCAATACATGCAACAGCAAGAAACTACAGACAAACATAATCAAATGTAAGTGGTGTTGTACGCTACACCATGCGAAAGGTAATTCCGATTATAATCGTCGTTATTTTGACAGCATATGGACCACTTTCAATGATTGATGAATTGGAAGAGAAGAACATCGAATTTAGCGGTGCTAACTCCAACGACGTATTCGACGTACCTAATTGGAGAATCGGTGACAAATGGGTCTATGAGACCGGATTCGACGTCAATGAGTTGATTGCGCAGGCCAACGTTTCAGCATCGATTGATACACTTACTGGAGACACCACAGTTGAAGTTGTAAACATCACATTCATGATGATTGAAGGAGTTCAAACGCTTGTCTATATCGTGGATGTCTCCGGAGATTTCCAAACAGGTTCTAATTCTCAAATAACAACTCCTGAAGGCGATTCTTACACTGGTAGAGTGGAAATCGACTACCGCGGACAGGACATTTTCACCGCTGCAGACCTCGCACAGTGGAATCAAACCTTTTCTTTAACAGTCAGATTCATACCCTATTTCTTCGGTTTCCCTGTGACCATTGCAACACAAATCTTGGCTGAAGACCTAGAATTCGCCACAGTTTACAACCCGCCGCGTGAAAAGTATGATTTCCCACTAAGAACTGGTGACCAGTGGGTTGCAAATTACAATTCAACTACAGTTGTATCAGGTACTTCTGACTACTTTGATCCAGGAGAATTCAGCACACCATATGTTGAAGATAATACGACATATCAAGCAACCCTAAATGGAACACCAACTGAAGATGGAGATGGCATTGAATACACAGGATGCTCGAATTCCATTAAAGTAAACAATTGGAACAATACTGGCGTATCAGGTGGCTATGATTGGTATTGTGATGCCGTGAGAAATTATGCTTGGTACCAAATCGATAACCCTGCAGGATTCACTATCGATTGGAAACTGAAGTCCTACGAACCTATGGACAGTTCTGGAGTTGTTGCAGGATCTTCACCGGGAATAAGGAATGTAGCAATCGAAGTCACTCCTGAGTTTGTTGCGATACTGCCAAATGCTACTGAAGAGGTTGTAGGTTATCTAACCGTTAATGGTGTTGGAGAAGTTGGCACTAACCTCCAGCTGCGCTATGAATCCGAAGGCACTATCATGAGCCTAACCACTGACTCTGACGGCAAAGTTGCGCCTGATTTGGACGTTGGAGATTCCAGAGATTCATCAGCTGCATCCGATGACTGGTCAAGCAACGGAGTCATCATTTGGGACCCTGTGAACAAAATTGTCGGCGCCGGTACTATCGTCATGGATTTGTCCGTGGTAGGAGTTGATTTGATTGCTAAACCGGATTCAATGATTGTCACTAGAACAAGAGGTGCAGACTCGACTATTTTGTCTCAAGCAAGTGGCTACAATGCACTGCCCGGTGACACCTTGAAATTCCAAATACCTGCTCAAAACCGAGGCGTACTGACATCACCGGCTACTGAAATGGAGATTACAACACCTGATGGCACCACTGTCAGAGGAACGATTCCACCAATTTCTCCATACAATGAAGCAAGGGTAAGTGTGAACTGGTCAGTTCCACTAGATGCCGCAATAGGTGACCAGACGCTTTCATTCATGGTTGACCCAGATAACGTTGTAACAGCTGATGCAAATCGAACAAACAACTACGCTGAACTCGATATTTTCATTGGTAGGCTGCCGGTTGCTGACCTTACCTTAAGCGACAACGTATACACCTTTGAAAATGTAACAATCGACGCATCTGCATCATATGATAATGATGGTGGAAATGTTGAATGCTACTTCGAAATTAAAGAACCAACAAGCGACGGTATTCGTACAGAATTAATCGAATCAGCCACATGTATTACCAGTTGGTTTTGGGCTGATGACGGAGATTGGGAAGTCAAGGTGATTGTTGTTGACGACGAGTTGGATGAGGTCCACATGACGATGAATGCTACAATTCTAAATCGCGCACCATACGTTAACTTGACCGCCTCTACACCTGTCGTTGAAGCAGGTCAACCAATTACATTCGATGCATCAGACAGCGGTGATATCGACACAACTTCTGAAGAAGGCCAGGAAGTAGAAATATCGTGGCCGGGTAGTACATGCGAAGGAACACTGTTAGGACCAATCTGTACATTCACCCCAGAGGTTGAGGGAGTTCAGGAAATTGAGGTCGTAGTCACCGATGACGACAACGAATCAACCTCTGCATTCCTCACATATGAGGTACTAAACGTGGCTCCAACAACTGGAGAAATGAGATTTTCAATCGATGGTATACCGTACCTACCTGCCGAAGATGGCACATGGACAATCGACGAAGATATAGTTGCAACTTTAGAAGTCGATGCAGATGACACTCTAAGCGACAAAGAAAGTCTTCTGATATCTTGGTATCCAGATGTCACAGACCAAAATTGGAGCATTACAACCTCGGGCCCTTCCTCATCTGTTACTGCATCATGGGGTAAATCTGGATTGTATGAAATTAAGACATTTGCAACTGATAATGACGGTGTGAAGAGTGATGATGTCATTGGATATGTACGTGTAAACAACATAGCTCCTGTATTAGATACACTCCCTGCTCAGCAAGCCTTGTTCGAAGATGAAGTTTTGAACTTGAGTGCATTTGCCCTAGACTTTGCTGACCAAGATGTTCTGATGTACTGCTGGGACCTGTTGTCATCAATCGATTCTGACGGAAACGGAATAATGAGTGATGATTGTGACGTTGAAGGCCCTGACCTCGTATACTCTTGGTCTCTATCTGGACTCAAGAGCGTCACTGCTAATGTTTGGGATGATGATAATGAATCCGACTCGTTCACGATTGATGTAACAATCGTGAACCGCCCTCCAGCAGCTAACATATTCATTCCAGCAGATGGATTCAAGATTACCGAGGGTGAATCTATCACATTTAACGGTGCTAATTCAACCGACTCCGCTACCGACCGCAGCAACCTGCAATTTATTTGGGACGATCCTAATACAGAGGGGGCAACGCAAGACGGGGCTGGAGAGACCTTCACCATTAAGTTCGATACCCCTGGAAAATACTTCGTGAACCTAACTGTTACCGATGACGACGGAAAGTCAAGCACTGCGTCTGTCTTAGTAGAAGTTAGTGCGAAGGAAAGTGAGGGACTGTTTGGCGTTACGACAACCACCGCTGTTGGTGGCATACTCGGCGTAGTAATCGTGGCCCTACTTGCCCTACTACTAATTCGCAGAAGGGATTCTGACACAGTTGTCATTGAGACAAAGAACATGGGAGATTATGCCTGGAACGATTCACCACCATCTGTTGTATCAGAAGCACCTACAGCCGCACCTCAACAATTCGATCAAACACCGCCACAACCTGTGAACAGTGGACCGCCCCTACCTGCATCAGGATTGCCTCAAGGTTGGACAATGGAACAATGGTCGTACTACGGCGAGCAGTATCTGGCATCGATGCCGCCTGCTCCAGTGAATGATTTCTCACAACCTGTGCAGCAAACATACCAACCTCAGCAGCCAGTTCAGAGTTACAACCCGCTGCCACAGCAAAATATCTCAGAACCCGCTCCTTCGCTGCTCGACAGGACGATGGTTCAAGAACAACCACCGACGCCTGCTTCTCAGGCCCTAGCCGACATTCTTGACGACTTGGACCTGTGAGCAGTGAAAATTATGGGAACACTTTGGCAATTTTTCGGATTTCCAGACCCTGAAACTCCAGGCGTTGATTCACCAAAACCACCGAGGAAAAGGAAAGCTAAGAAACAGGATGATGCTCCTGGTCAACAACTTACCTTGGTGAGCCCTGATGATGACCTTGGGCAACCGTTGGATGTTCAAGAAAATCAATCATTAGAAATCAAAGACGAACAAACTGTCAATATCCCACCACCTGTTACAAGGGCAGCAAACGTTCCAGAAGGATGGACAGGCCCCCTGACTCCTGATGGTGATGCGTTTCACGACCTGTCGAACTATTCCTCAAAACCAACGGATTTCCCCGACAGGGCGCTTAGATATGTGGTTCCGGACCAAATGCACAGGTTACCTGTGAGACAGATTCAAGACAGGATTTTACGAGGAGATACAATCATTGTTGACCTAAACAGTTTGATACACATGGACACTCAAACAAATGCTTGCAGGAGAGTGTTAAAACAAGTCGGAGATGATATGAATATACCGATCTTTGCATTGGATGAATCTGACAAGTTGCTATTGGTGCCAGGAAAAGATGTTACAATGGATGTGTCAAAAAATAACCTTGGGCTAACTCCCATTTTGATATGAAAAGATAGGGTTCATACTTTTATACGAAGGTAGTTAGTACCAATAGATTGGCATGGGATTAGACCTTCAACGCAAGCCACATTGGTCTGCTGGGTCATATATCGATTTGGTGCTAGCTGCAGTTTCAATGCAGATTCTATTTTTCTTTTCAGCATACTGGATTGGAAATTATGGTGGAAGTTTCTATGACGAAAATATCAGAGAGATTCACTATTCCCTGAGAATGCAAATGTCTCTTGGTTGGATGATGTGCATATTGGCAGGTGTTAGTTTCAGCATATTGCCGTTGATCTACGATGTAAAAGGATTCGAAAAGACGTTGATGAGAATCTATGTAGGGATGAATGTCTTTGGACAAATTGCAATTTGTGCTGGAATAATAAGCAGAAACATGTCGATATTTAGTTCTCTTACCACTGTAGGAATGACGCTACTATGTTCTTCCTTGGTTTGTTTGTGGTCACCTGCTATGACGATTTTCCGAAGTAAGCCAGGAAATGTAAACAATGTAGGGCCTTTTTCCTATGCATTAGGGGCATTTCTGCCATTTCTAGGTGTAATCACACTACTTTGTTGGATTTTAAGAGATGAGTTCTCAAGCATTTTACAATTCTCTGAAAATTTAGTGATTGATTTTTTCTTCTCATTAGCGTTAGTAGCATTAATCATTTCACACCTCAACAGAAGATTGAATTGGGATATAATACAGTCAAATAATATTGGAAAGGTATTCGCAATATACGCAGTGTTGCTGATATTGGGACTAATATCTGGACCTCTTCACCAGAGAGGTGATGTGTCAACATCGGTCAAGGGATTCCTCCAATTATGTCCATATGTGTTCATATTTTTAGCCTTGAATCCACGTAAAATTATCCAACAAATAGTGCGAAGGAAATCTTGCAATCCAATGCTTGTGTGTTCAGTGCTTTGGCTACCTTTGGTTGGTATTTCCGCATACTTAGAAACAATGGGTTATTTTCAGATTACGAGTGAAATATCACCATACTACCGTTGGATCTTGATATTTGGTGTTGCATTCCAAGTACTATGGGGATTCACAGAATATCTTCATCAAGATCACAAGAAAATCGCAATGAAATCAAGGAAAACGAATTTATTTGCAATTATAACCGTAAACGCTGGAAATGCTATTACAATCTATGCAATGTTTTCTAGTTGGCTAAATGACGAAGTTTTAGACCTATTTCCTAGGATTGGTGTTCTAATGTATGCATCAGCATACCTTTCCATATTGGTTTATTGGATAAAAGAAACATTCTTTTGTCTATACACATGGCACAAAATTCCGATGTTCTATGATAAATATCTAGAAAACCCAGAACAAGGTTCGGGATATACTGGTGAAAACTAATCTAGCAGCCTTAGAGCGCTAGGAGCGAAACCCAAAACCGCTAATTCATCTCCGTCGACGAGCCTTGCGTGCTTACCCATTTCACCAGCTAAGTCGTAAGAACCCGCCTTACCTTTCCAAGATTCTGTTTCCATCAAGTGTGCAATTTCATCGGGATTTAATTCATCTATTTCTACAACCGCACTTTCTACAAAAAAGGTCCAATCGCCACATATCTGAACTCCTGTGGCGGACCATACCTGATGACGCCTTCCAGAGAGTCTCTTAATCATAGAGACCGCAGATAACTCGTCTTCGGCTTTCCCTATCGCAACATTTGGGTCATCCGGATCTTCAATCATCGTGTCTGCTACTACCACTCCTTGGAAGCCATGATTTGGGGGAACCGCATCCCCTTTCCTGCGACAAATTTCCAATACTTGATTTGGAACTGGGCC
>Ga0213865_10001945_pt1 | contig 13205 bp, 11 predicted proteins | sample PICome_6_FD_160100 | JGI IMG/M metagenome (GOLD analysis project Ga0213865, IMG submission 160100) | Coastal seawater microbial communities near Pivers Island, North Carolina, United States - PICO282 | ecosystem: Environmental > Aquatic > Marine > Coastal | place: USA: North Carolina...
TGTGCTTCGTCGGCTAATGCTTTAATTGACGGTTTAAATTATATTCGTTTAGGCCATGCTGATGTTATTGTTTCTGGTGGGTCTGAAGCAGGGGTTTCAATTTCTGGAATTGGGGGGTTCAACGCATTACATGCTCTATCTACTAGAAATGACAGTCCTGAGACTGCATCAAGACCATTTGATAAAGATCGAGATGGTTTTGTTCTTGGAGAAGGAGGGGGTTGTTTAATCTTAGAGGAATATGAACACGCAAAAAAACGTGGTGCAAAAATTTACGCTGAACTCATTGGTGGAGGGCTTTCTGCTGATGCATACCATATGACGGCTCCACATCCAGAGGGAATTGGAGCAATTAAAGTTATGGAGAATTGCCTAAGAGATGCCAATGTTGACCTCAAAAAAATTGATACTGTAAACATGCATGGTACTTCTACTCCTTTGGGGGATGTTGCAGAATCAAAGGCGTTATACGATGTTTTTGGTGAGCATTTATATTCAATGAATATAAACTCCACTAAATCTATGACCGGACACTTATTGGGTGCCGCTGGTGCTGTCGAGGCAATTTCATCTATATTGTCAATTAATAATGGGGTCATTCCACCAACAATTAATCATTCTACAAGCGACGAATCTATTGACCAAAAAATAAACTTCACCTTTAATAAGTCTCAAAACCGTGAGGTTACATATGCTATGAGCAACACATTTGGCTTTGGCGGTCACAATGCATGTGTTTTGTTTAAAAAATTCGAAGAATAATCTTTTATTTGAGTTCACATCTTAATTGTACCTTTAGCGTATGGCTAATCATGTTTTAAAGCATACTGAACCCGAATCAAATACATATCACTATGCCATTCATTGTGGGGAAGAATTTTATGTTTTAATTCTTTTGTTAAATTCATCAACTGGGATGAAGCTTAAAAGAAACAGAGAAGACTTAACTTTTAGGTCAACTAAAGCCTCTTTCATGGCGTATAGTTATTTTGATGAAAAAAATGATTTTACTGTCTGGCTTTATAACAATATTTCTAAGAGTTCTGGGTTTAAACAAAAAAACAATACGCTTTTCGAAAACGACTATGAAGATTTTTTTTTATTGCCTGAAATAGGTTCTGTTGATTATATTTTGAAATTTAGCGGAGATGAGCCTATCTTTACACAGCTTTTAACCAAAATCTATTCAGTAAAAGAGATAATCTCTGTTTATGAGATCCCAAAAAAAAGACTAAAATCTAAAGAAAATTTAATTTTTGAATATTAATGACTTTAAACAAAACTAAAATAATAGCTACCCTAGGACCAAGCTCAACGCATAAAACAAAGCTGAAATCATTGATGCTCGCTGGAGTAAATGTTTTTAGGATAAATTTTTCGCACGCACTTTATGGTGAAGTGAAAAATACAATTACCAACATTAGAGAAATTAGCTCTGCTTTAAACATTCATGTTTCAATCCTCGGTGACTTACAGGGGCCTAAGATAAGGCTGGGTTTAATAAAGGAAGGTGTTTCAGTTAAAAAGGGTGATATAATCTCAATTACAACTAATGAAATTGAATCTGGTGATAATTCGTTAATATCAATTAACTATTCTGATTTTCCAAAAGATGTATCTATTGGCGAAAGGGTTTTGGTTGATGACGGAAAGTTAATTTTTAAAATCTTAAAAACAAATAGAAAAGACTTGGTTGAGGTTAAGGTGGTTCAAGGGGGGGGGTTGAAATCAAAAAAAGGAGTCAACCTACCTAACACTAATATTTCCTTGCCCGCTCTTACTAAAAAAGACAAAGAAGACGCGCTGTTTGCTATTGAAAATCATTTGGATTGGATCGCTTTGTCGTTTGTTAGAACAAAAAAAGATGTCAAGCAATTACAAAAATTGATAGAAAAACATTCTGAACACAAAATCCCTATAATAGCAAAAATTGAAAAACCTGAGGCTATTGAAAACATGAACGGAATTATAAAGGTTGCGGACGGAATAATGGTCGCAAGGGGAGATTTGGGCTTAGAAATTCCAGCCGAGGAAGTTCCTCTTAAGCAAAAGCTTCTTGTTAAAAGAGCTAAACAAGCTAGAAAACCAATTATCATTGCTACACAAATGATGGAGTCAATGATTGATAGTCTAACACCGTCAAGGGCAGAAGTAAACGATGTTGCAAACTCTGTAATGGATGGTGCTGATGCTGTAATGCTTTCAGGGGAAACATCTGTAGGTAAGTTCCCTGTAGAGGTTGTAAAAACCATGGGCAAAATTATTAGTGGTGTTGAAAACTCTCCATTGATCAAAGTCCCAAATACTCTTCCAGAAATAAAATCAAAAAGAGTTATCACTAAAGCTATTTGTTTTCATGCTTGCAATATTGCCAATGAGTTAAGTGCTTCAGCAATATGTACCTTAACCAATAGCGGATACACCGCTTGGCAAATTTCCTCTTGGAGACCTAACTCAATAATTCTAGTATTTACTTCTAACAAAAGAATTTTATCACAACTGGCTCTTCTTTGGGGGGTTAAGTGTGTTTACTATGACAATTTTGTCAGCACAGACAAAACTGTTGAAGAGGTTAATCAACTTGCTTTGGACAAAGGGTTTGTGAAAAAAAATGACCTTGTTATTAACCTTGCTGCTATGCCGGTAAAAGACAGAGGGCAGGTCAATACGCTTAGAATTTCAAGATTATAATTAAAGTTTCTGTATTTTAGTAATATGGAGTCAACTCGTCAAAAAAAAATTGGTGTTACCCTTCAAAAAGACCTAACAATAATACTGCAAAAATTGCTTAAGGTGGGGGCAATGGGCTCAATAATTGCTTCTGTAACTAAAGTAAGAGTTTCTTCAGATTTGTCATCCGCAAAGGTTTATATCAGTGTTTTTCCTGTTAAAAACACCCCAGTAATCTTTGATCTTATAAGCCAAAAGAAAAGTGAAATCAGAAACTCTCTGGGTATTCTTGTAAAAAATCAAATTAGGAGAGTTCCTGAGCTTTTCTTTTACAATGACGACTCTCTAGAACATATTGATTCTATTGATGCCGCTTTGAAAAAAAATGAAGATCCAATTAAAAACACCTCTCTGTTAGAAAAAAGAAAAAAAATCTAAGATGGGAATAAGCAATTTTGTTTCTCTCAAGTATTTTTATTCAAAGAGTAAATTAAATATTATAAACTTTATAAGCGCAATCGCCTCTTTTGTTTTAGTTGTTGCCGCCTGTTCCTTTTTTATAGTTCTGTCTGTGTTTTCAGGGCTTAAGGATTTTGGGCTCCAATATAATCGCTCGTTTGACCCCGACCTAAAGGTTAGCTATGCTTCAGGCGGGTTTTTTGAGCTTACAGAAAATCATTCCGAACAACTGGAAAATAGTTTATTGGTTTTTTCTACAGTTTTGGAAGAAAAAGTATTGTTGAGCAGTGATGGAAAAAATTCATTTGGGACAATTATCGGAGTTGACAATAACTATAGAGATGTTATAGAGATAGATAGTCTTATTGCTTTAGGGAGGTGGCTTAACCCAGAAAGTAACGAATCTGTGGTGAGCTACTCAACAGCAAATAAACTAAATCTTGGGTTGTTTGAATATGGCAATAGCCTAACAGTGTCCGTTCCTGCGACAAAACCGAGAAGTGGATTTAATAAAAACCCTTTTGAAAGTTCCTCTTTTATGGCTTCAGGGGTTTTTAACAGTTCAGATGAAAAAGACCAAAGAATTGTTTTTTCATCATTAAAATCTGTTCAAACTTTATTCAAAAAAAACAACTCTGTGATTTCTTCAGTGCTTATAAAAGCCTCTGACCTCAAGCCTAATAAAACATTGCTGAAAAATATCTTTGGAGATCAGTTTATAGTTCAATCTAGAGAAGAGCTTAATGAAACTTACTATAAAATGATCAACTCTGAGGGTTTGATTTTAAATTTAATAATGGGTCTTATTTTAATCGTTGCAATGTTTAATTCCGTTGGCGCAATAATTATTTTAATTGTGGAAAAACAAAGCAGCATAAAAACGTTAATAAAGCTAGGGGCAACAGAGTCACAAATACAAAATATCTTTTTTTGTCACGGAATTTTGATTTCTATGTTTGGAGGGGGCATTGGTCTTGTGGCGGGCTTGTTCTTTGTTTGGCTACAAAAGACCTATTCTTTAATAACGCTTTCTGGAACCTCAATCCCTTATCCAGTTGGGTTTGAGCTTTCTAATGTTTTAACAGTATTTTTATTTCTGACTATAATTTGTGGGGCAGGGTCTTATTTGGCTTCTAAAAGGAGTTTAAAAGTTAAACTGCTGGAATAAAAGATTCATTTTCTTGTTCCAGTCTTGCAAATAAGTCAAAAAGTTCTGGTACGGTTTCGAGTGTTACAAGCTGTGTTCTAAATGGCTTAAAGTCTTGAATTCCTTTAAAATAATTTGAGTAATGTCTTCTTGTTTCTAAAATTCCTAGCCTTTCTCCTTTCCATTTAATAGACATTTCTAGGTGACGTCTAGCTACGTGTATTCTTTCTAAAACGGAGGGTTTTTTCATGTGTTTTCCAGTGTTGAAGAACTCTTTAACTTGGTTAAAAAACCATGGGTTTCCTATGCATGCGCGGCCGATCATTGCTCCATCAAGCCCGTATTCATCTCGCATCAGCTGCGCTTTTTCTGGGCTATTTACATCTCCATTGCCAAAAACCGGAATAAACATACGCGGATTGTTTTTTACCTGTGCAATCGGCTTCCAATTTGCCTCTCCTTTATACATTTGAGCCCTTGTTCTTCCGTGAATTGAAATTGCTTTAGCGCCAACGTCTTGCAAGCGCTCAGCCACTTCAACTATTTTAATAGAATTTTCATCCCAACCAAGTCTGGTTTTAATTGTTACGGGAAGTGATGTTCTTTTACACATCTCTTTTGTGAGCTTAACCATAAGGTCTATGTCTTTTAATATCCCTGCTCCTGCTCCTTTCGAAACTACTTTTTTCACAGGACATCCAAAATTTATATCAATAATGTCTGGACTTACGGCTTCCACAATATCAATTGATTGTAACATAGAGTCAAGATTCGCTCCAAAAATTTGAATCCCAACTGGCCTTTCTTTTTCAAAAATATCTAGCTTAATCACACTTTTCTGTGCATTTCGGATTAAGCCTTCGCTTGAGATAAACTCCGTGTAAACAACGTCTGCACCCATCTCTTTACATAGCGCCCTGAACGGAGGGTCGCTTACGTCTTCCATTGGAGCCAATAGCAATGGAAAGTCTGGAATTTCTATGTCTCCTATTTTTATCAAAAGCTGAATTTTTATTGCAAAAGTAAAATTTTAATCTTAATAGACTTAAACGCTTTATTAGCTTATATTTGTCGATTATTAAAACGAATGTCTGAAATAAGAAATTTTTGCATTATTGCCCATATTGATCACGGCAAAAGTACTTTGGCCGACAGACTTCTTGATTTCACTGGCGCTGTTTCAAGCCGTGAAAAACAAGATCAGCTTTTAGACAATATGGATTTGGAAAGAGAAAGGGGGATAACGATAAAGTCTCATGCTATTCAAATGAATTATTCAAAAGGGGGTGTTGAATACGTTTTAAATTTAATTGACACACCTGGCCATGTAGATTTTTCTTACGAAGTTTCAAGGTCTATTGCCGCTTGTGAAGGTGCTTTGCTTGTTGTAGATGCCGCTCAAAGCATACAAGCTCAAACCATTTCTAATCTTTATCTTGCTCTAGAAAATGACTTGGAAATAATCCCTGTTCTTAATAAGGTTGATTTGCCCTCTGCAAATCCTGAAGAAGTTAGCGATGACATTGTTGACCTTTTAGGGTGTAAAAAAGAAGAAATTATTCATGCTTCCGCAAAAACAGGTTTAGGAATTGAAAATATACTTGATGCTATAATTAATGTCGTTCCAGGACCCGAAAGGGATGATAACGCGCCATTAAAGGCGCTTATTTTTGATTCTGTTTATAATCCTTTCAGGGGGGTAGAAACTTATTTTAGAGTTTTTTCTGGAAAAATTTCTAAAGGCCAGGGGATAAAGTTTTTGGCAACACAAAAAAACTATTCTGCTGATGAGGTTGGAACACTAAATCTGACTCAAACCCCAAAACAATATATTGGCGCTGGAGATGTAGGTTATTTAATTACTGGAATAAAAAATGCAAAAGAAGTTAAGGTTGGTGACACTATTATTGATGTTAGCTCTACCGAATCTGAAGGCGTTTCTGGATTTGAAGACGTAAAGCCTATGGTTTTTGCAGGAATATACCCAGTAGACACTGAAGACTACGAGGAGTTACGCTCTTCTATGGATAAACTACAATTAAACGACGCTTCTCTTGTTTATTCTCCAGAAAGCTCTTCTGCTCTCGGTTTTGGTTTCAGGTGTGGTTTTTTAGGAATGTTACACTTAGAAATAATTCAAGAAAGGCTTGAAAGAGAATTTAACATGTCTGTGATAACAACAGTGCCTAACGTGTCCTACAACGCTTTTACTAGAAGAGAAATGGATGTGCCTATTTTAGTAAATAATCCCTCTGACTTGCCCGATCCCTCAAGTTTAGATCGTGTAGAGGAGCCTTTTATAAAAGCAACTATAATAACAAAATCTGATTATGTGGGAAATGTTATGAGCCTGTGTATTGAAAAAAGAGGGGAGATTAAAAACCAAACTTATTTAACCACTCAAAGAGTTGAACTTGTCTTTGATATGCCTTTGGCAGAGATTGTTTTTGATTTTTATGATAGGCTTAAAACCGTTTCAAAAGGCTACGCTTCTTTTGATTATTCGCCAATTGGCCTTAGGCCCTCAAAGCTTGTAAAGGTAGATTTGCTTCTCAATGGAAATTCGGTTGACGCACTATCTGCTTTAATTCATTTTGACAACGCTTACAATATTGGTAAAAAAATGTGTGAAAAACTACGAGAACTAATTCCGCGTCAGCAATTTGATATACCTGTACAGGCTGCTATTGGCGCTAAAATTATTTCTAGAGAAACCATAAAGGCTTTAAGAAAAGATGTTACTGCTAAATGCTATGGTGGGGATATTACAAGAAAAAGAAAGCTTTTGGAAAAACAAAAAAAGGGAAAGAAAAAAATGAGACAAGTTGGTCGAGTTGAGATTCCGCAAGAAGCTTTTATGGCTGTTTTAAAGCTTAATGATTAATTCTTGCCGTAATTTCTTTTAAGGCCAACTCTTTAAATCGTCCAGACGCCCATGTTATCATTTGAAAAAGAGTGTCTTATCTTTTTTTTATTACAATTAACCTTATATATGTAGGATTTCTGCTTAAAAATATTATTTTTAATATAACGTCTTTATATGAAGAAGCTACAACGAACATTGTCTTTGCCTGGAGCCATAGCCGTGAGTATTGGCGGAATGTTAAGTGGTATTTTTGTTCTGCCTGGTCTTGCGGTTGGTATTACCGGCTCTTCAGTCTGGCTTGCTTTTTTAGTTGCGGCTCTTTGTATTTTACCTGCTGTGTTGTCTAAATCGGAATTGGCAACTTCAATGCCAAAATCTGGAGGCACCTATGTCTATATTGAGCGTGCCTTTGGGCCTTTATTTGGTACTATTTCTGGTTTGGGCCTTTGGCTTTCTTTGTTGCTTAAAAGTGCATTTTCGTTAGTTGGGCTTAGCGCCTACCTATATGTTCTTATCGAGGTTGATTCCAGCCTTACTAAAAGCATAGCTCTTTTTTCTCTTCTATTAATTTTGTTACTAAATATTTTTGGGGTAAAAAAAGTTGAAAAAACACAGCTTCTTATTGTAAGCATAAGCGTGTTGTCTTTGGTTGGCTTAATTTTTTTCGGCTTTGGGTCTTTTGATAGCGCCCTTACTGAACCTGTCTTTTCAAAAGAGTCTTCGGGTTTTATCAGTGCTGTCGCCTTCTTGTATATTTCGTATGCTGGAGTTACTAAAGTGGCCGCAGTAGCGGGTGAAATTAAAAACCCTGAGGTAAACCTTCCTAAAACAATGTTGATCTCTTTGTTTTTAATTACAGTAGTTTATGTTTTAGTGGCTATTGTCTTGGTTGGTAACGTTGAAGCGTCGCTTCTTGTTAACGACATTAAACCTATTTATACTTTGTCTCAAACTCTTGGTGGAGACGCATTTGGGTATGCCGCTGGAATTGTTGGTGTTCTAACCCTGCTGTCAATGGCTAACTCAGGTGTTCTTGCTTCTTCTAGATTTCCTTTTGCTATGGCAAGGGATAAAATGCTGCCTGATTTTTTAGGTTCAGTGAGCGCAAAATTTATGACCCCTGTTTATTCTATTATTGTTACTGCGTTTATAATTGGGCTTGCTATAATTTATTTAGATGTTGAAAAAATCGCAAAATTAGCCAGTGCTTTTAAGGTCTTGATGTTTATTTCTGTAAACCTTGCGGTAATTGTTTTAAGAGAAACTAACGCACAATGGTATAACCCCTCCTACAAATCTCCTTTTTATCCTTATGTACAAGTCTTTGGAGTAATTAGTGGGGTCGTGTTGCTTGCATATCTAGGTCTTTTGCCCCTTCTTTCTGTTTTGGGTGTTTTTGTCTTTGGGTTTATCACTTTTTTATTTTATGGAAGAAAAACAAATAGAAAAGGTGTTTTTTCAAGCTATGGCATTTTTTCTTTTCTATTTCGAAGCGGAAAAGGGTCTGTTGAAGAATACAAGACTGATGTAAGCTCTGGGGAAGAAAACGTTGTTAATAAAAATGCTGAGATAGTCGTTCCTTTACTTGGTGATGAAACCTCTCCTGAAACTTTGGTAGAAATAGCTTCGTCTATAAAAGAAGGTGTTAAATTAAATGCTATAAACTTAATTGAAGCACCTAATCAAACCTTTCTTGAGGCTATCAACACACATTCCCCAAGATCAGAGTCGATCAAAAGAAGAATCTTAAATATTAGGCCTTTAAACAAAACTAGCTTAACCTATGAAACCGTGTCAACCCACAACGTTTCTAATTCAATAGAAAACATTACAGGGCAACGGAAATGCAAGTGGCTTGTTATGGGCTGGGAGGGAAGAGCGCGATCAGGTATTTTGATTGGAAACCCTATTGGTTGGTTGTTACGAAACGTAAACTCTAGTTTTGCGCTTTATAAAGACAATGGGGTTAGAAGTTTTGAAAAAGTTGTTCTTGCACTAAGGCCCGGAAGACAAAACAAGGCTTTCATCAAAGTGGCGGAAAACATTTGTGCTTTTTATGGCGCCGAACTAACATTGTTAAATATTGTGCCCTCAGGCGCCTCACAGAACACGATCAATAAAGTTTCTGATTCTTCCTCAAAATTGATATCAAAAACCAAGTGCAACAGTTCTCTTTTAGTTTTAGAAAGCGACAGCCCTTTGGAAACTATTACTGAGCAATCAGCGAATTTTGACTTGTTAATTTTAGGAACCCCCGAAAAAGACAATTGGCTAAACGTCTTGTTTGGCGGAGGAAGAGATAAGTTTGTTCATAATTCAGTGTGTTCAGTCCTTAGGCTTACTATCAAGTAATTCTTTATCTTTATTTTTTAATATGACACTATACCCTATAGAGGCTGGAAACTTTAAATTAGATGGGGGAGCTATGTTTGGGGTAGTTCCAAAATCCATTTGGAAAAAAACCAATCCTTCAGATTCTAACAACATGATTGACATGGCGTCAAGGTGTTTGTTGATTGAAGATGGAAAGAGGCTAACCCTAATAGATGCTGGCATGGGCACAAAACAGACTGAAAAGTTTTTTAGTTATTACTACAGGTGGGGAGATTACGACCTTGTCTCTTCAATTAAAAAGGCGGGTTTTTCGTGTGATGACGTCACCGACGTCATATACACTCATCTTCATTTTGATCATTGCGGAGGGGGTTCGGTTTGGGATAAAACAAAGTCTTTCTACAAGCCTCTTTTTAAAAATGCTAAATATTGGAGCAACAAGAGCCACTGGGGCTGGGCTCAAAGCCCTAATCCTAGGGAAAAAGCCTCTTTTTTAAGTGAAAATTTGTTTCCCATCGAATCTTCTGGAGCCCTGTCTTTTGTTTCTGAACACGACACTGGTTTTAAGCACAAACAAGAACTTAGCTTGGAAATTATGTTTGTGAACGGACATACAGAAAAGCAAATGATTCCAAAAATTCAATACCAAAATAAAACAATTGTATTTGCTGCAGATCTCATCCCAACAATAGGGCATTTACCTGTGCCCTACGTAATGGGTTATGACGTCAAGCCTTTAGTCTCTATGAGCGAAAAAGAGGCCTTTTTAAACAATGCGGTAAAAAACAACTATTATTTGTTTTTAGAGCACGACGCTCATAATGAAATTATAACCTTAAAAAACACAGAAAAAGGCGTGAGGGTTGATCAGTCTTTTTCTTTCAATCAATTATTTAATTAATTCTTATGAAGTCTTTTTTTTATTTTTTGTTCTTTCTGCCTCTTATAGTGTTCTCTCAAGCAGGCTGGCAACAACATGCTGAATATTTTATGGATATTAAAATGGATGTTTCTGACTTCACTTTTTCGGGTGAACAAACTATCCTTTACACAAACAACTCTCCTGACACTATAAACAAGGTTTATTATCATCTTTTTTTTAATGCTTTTAGGCCTGGAAGTCAAATGGATATTCGATCTAGAGCTATTCAAGACCCTGACAGAAGAGTAGGTAGCAGAATTTTTGGTCTTGAAAAAAAAGATTTTGGAGAGTTAAAAGTTGGATCCATGGAACAAAACGGAAAAAAAGCTGAATTCGATGAAAACGAAACTGTTTTGGTGGTCAAGCTCAACAAGCCTTTGCTTCCTGGAAAAAAAACAGAACTTAAAATGGTTTTTACCGGACAGGTTCCTTTGCAAATTCGGCGCTCTGGTAAGCTTAACAAAGAGGGGGTTCGCTTGACTATGACACAATGGTTTCCCAAACTAGCTGAATATGATTTTGAAGGCTGGCATCCCAATCCATATATTGGACGAGAGTTTCATGGTGTTTGGGGAAACTACACGGTAAATATCACTATTGACAAAAACTATGTTGTTGGAGGAACTGGCTACCTTCAAAACGCCAAAGAAATAGGTCATGGTTACGGAGAAAAAACTAAAAAAAATTCCGACAATACATTAACTTGGAAATTTTACGCTCCTAATGTGCATGACTTTGCTTGGGCTGCAGACCCAGACTATTTGCACGACATTATAACCTCTGAATCGGGGGTTGACTTACATTTTTTATACAAAAACACCGTTAATGTTGATGATTGGAAAAAGCTTCAGGGCGACACCTTAAAGCTTCTTGAATTTTTTGAAAAAAATATTGGTCCCTATCCCTGGAAACAATACTCTGTTATACAGGGTGGAGACGGAGGAATGGAATACGCAATGTGCACAATGATAACTGGCGAAAGATCTTACGGAAGCTTATTTGGGGTTACTGCGCACGAATTAGCTCACGCTTGGTTTCAACATGTTTTGGCAAACAATGAAGCTAAACACCCTTGGATGGACGAAGGGTTTACTGAGTATATTACCTCACTAGCCGAGGAGTTTGTAAACAACAAAACCTCTCCTTTTCCGCACAAAAGTAGTTATGAAAGGTATTACATGATTAATAATCTACAAAAAGAAAACCCCGCTATTGAAATAGACCAGCCCCAAACTGTTCACTCTGACAGATGGAATTATAATTTTACTTACGGAGCAAACGCTTACAGCAAGGGGTCTGTTTTTCTGTCACAGCTTGGTTATATAATTGGCAAAAAAAATCTGTCAAAAACAATTAAAAGATATTATAACGACTTTAAATTTAAACACCCTACTCCTAATGATTTTAAAAGAGTTGCTGAGAAAGTTTCGGGCACTGAGCTTGAGTGGTACTTAAACGACTGGACCAGAACCACAAACAAAATAGATTATGAAATAGTTTCTTACAACGACAAGACAAGAGGGGTTTCGTTAAGGAGAATAGAGAACATGCCTATGCCAATAGAGCTTTTTATCACATTTGACGACGGATCTAAAGAGCTTTATTATATTCCTACTGATTTAATGTTTAATTATAAACAGTTTGACCAAAGCGTTGTTGTAACTAATTTAAGCCCATGGAAATGGGCAAATTCTGAATATTCTTTTTTTATAGAAGACAATAACAAAAAAGTGGTTTTTATAGAAATTGATCCTTCAAAAAGGCTTGCCGATATAGATCAAAAAAATAATGTTTTTAACATTTCAAAATGATTTCTTCTTTAAAAAGTGAAAAAAAAATTGAACTACTTTTTAATGAGGGTTCGTTGATAAAAAAAGACGGGCTATTGTTAAAATTTTATTTTTTCAATGATGGTCTTGTTAAGTATGGAGTTAGTGTTCCTAAAAAAAAAATTAACTCTGCTGTAAAAAGAAACCTTATAAAGCGTAAGATTAGAGAGTCTGTTAGGGGTTCTGATTGTTTTGCCGTACTTCCGGTTGGTGTTTCTTTTTTTATTATTTACAATTATACTTCTGTTTTGGAAAGTAAAAAAATTTGTGTTCTTGTTGACTCTCTTTTAAAAAAGCTTGTAGCTTCTTTTAAGTAATGTTTAAATGCATGGCCACGTGAGGTATTCCGTCTTCTAAATATTCTTTTCCTTTTGTTACAAAGCCGTGTTCTGAATAAAACTTTTTTAAGTGTGCCTGTGCTGATATTTTAACTGTGTTTATTCCGTAATTTTTTTTTATTTCAACAAGGGATTTTGCAACAAGCTCATGCCCTAGACCCGTTCCTCTATGTTTCTTTTTTACAATTGCCCTTCCAAAAGAGGTTTCTTTAAAATATTCCTCTTTATTAAAAATTCTAGAGTACGCAATAAGTTTGTTTTCAAAATAGCCCATAATATGTATTGCTTCTAGGTCTTTTTTGTCAATGTCTTGGTAAACACAGTCTTGCTCTACTACGAAAACTTCGGACCTTAATCTTAAAATAAAATATATTTCATTTGCAATTAAAGCGCTCCATTTTTTTACTACCCAATTTATTTTCATTGAAGAGGAATTTTGTTTATTCTTTTTAAGTGTCTTCCTCCTTCAAATTCTGTGTTTATAAATTTTTTTACTATTTCTTTTGCCTCATCGAGAGAAACAAAACGTGAGGGTATGCTAAGTATATTAGCATTGTTATGTGTTCTTGAAAGTTCTGCAATTTCACTGTTCCAACAGAGGGCCGACCTTATATTATTGTGTTTATTTGCTGTCATATTA
>Ga0213865_10001946_pt1 | contig 13203 bp, 11 predicted proteins | sample PICome_6_FD_160100 | JGI IMG/M metagenome (GOLD analysis project Ga0213865, IMG submission 160100) | Coastal seawater microbial communities near Pivers Island, North Carolina, United States - PICO282 | ecosystem: Environmental > Aquatic > Marine > Coastal | place: USA: North Carolina...
GAGACCACCACTGCAGATTTTGAAGCGGTCTACCGTGTCAATGTTTTTGGTGCGGCGCAACTGATACGACACTTACTACCGTTACTTTCTGTAGACAGTCACATTCTCAACATCAGTAGTATGGGTGGTGTTAACGGGTCTGCCAAGTTTCCAGGACTTGCCGCCTATAGCAGTAGCAAAGGGGCTCTTGGAATCTTGACTGAACTATTAGCGGAGGAATTTAAAGACAATGGCCCGCGTTGTAATGCCTTAGCCTTGGGAGCGGTTCAAACGGAAATGCTTGCCGAAGCTTTTCCAGACTATGAAGCTCCTGTTTCAGCCACAGAAATGGCATCCTATATCGCAGATTTCTCACTCAATGGCCACCGCTTGTACAACGGCAAAGTTCTCCCGATTAGTCAATCTACACCATGAGTGCTTTTACGTCGTATTTGCCCGTCAATGCGCGTTCTCAATGTCTCAACTTGGTTCAAAACCATCCTGTTACTATTCGAGTTGTCAATCCAAGACGTACAAAACACGGAGATTTTCGAAAATTTCCAGATGGGAGATCTCAGATTACCTTGAACAAAATGGAAAATCCCTATCGGTTTTTAATTACATTTATTCATGAGTGGGCGCATTGGTTGGTCATACAAGCACAGCCGTTTAGAACCCAACCACATGGCGCGTTATGGAAGCAAACATTTAAGCAACAAATGCTTCCTTTTCTTCAAGATCAAATTTTTCCTGATGAGGTACTCAGCTTATTGGCAAAACACATGAAAAATCCAAAAGCTACTCTTGATGCAGACCCTCCATTGGCTCTTGCACTCAAGCGCTATGACCCTGCTAACGATAAATCTTTTATTTTTGAGTTAGAAACCGGCACTCGCTTTCAAGCTGACAATGGTAAAATCTACGAATTGGGACAGTTGCGTAGAAAACGCTATGCTTGTGTTGAGCTTGCCACAAATAGGACCTATCTCTTTGCTGCACACAGTGAAGTTCAAACGGTTGAGAACTAAAGATGTCTGAGTAATGGAATCTAAATTTGACTTTGCAGAAGATACCAATGCTGCTAAAGCAGAGGTTCAACAGGAAGCGAAAGGGTTTTTAAAAAGTCTTCTTCGGTTTATATCAACCCTGCTGTCCATTCGTAAAGACACAGATTATCGAGCAACGATTCAGGCCATACAAGATGATATTTCCTTTCGAGGCGCCACCGCTTGGGTATTGATTTGTTCAATTTTCCTTGCCTCAATTGGATTGAATGCCAACTCGACTGCAGTGGTCATAGGTGCGATGTTGATTGCACCTTTAATGGGTCCTGTTCTTGGTGTTGGGGTCTCTTTGGCGATCAACGACCTTGCCACATTGCGTCGTTCCTTGGTCAATTTTGGCGTCATGGTGTTACTCAGCGTACTTACAGCACTTCTTTTTTTCGCTCTTTTTCCGCTTCGCGAGGAGTCCAGTGAGCTTTTGGCTCGTGTCAGCCCTGATATTCGGGATGTATTGATCGCTTTTTTTGGTGGTTTGGCTTTGATTATTGCCCGAACCAAAAAGGGAACTATTGCTTCCGTGATTTTTGGAGTTGCCATTGCCACTGCTCTAATGCCACCCCTCTGTACGGTTGGGTATGCACTTGCGCATTCGAATATTCCCTATGCGCTCGGGGCATTATATTTGTTTGCGATTAATGCCAGTTTTATCGCCCTTGCCGCTTATCTCGTCGTTAAACTTTTGCGATTTCCGATGACAGAGTATGCCAACCCCAAGAGCCGTCGTCGTATTTCGCGTCTGGCAACTCTTTTGGCTTTACTTATGGCGATTCCCGCTGGATTTACTTTTGTTGATGTTTTGCAAAAGAGTCGTTTTCAAGCGGCTGCACAATTGTTTTTGGACAATGAACTTAAAGGGATTGACAACGCCGATTACTTGCGCCAAACAGCACGTATTGTTTTTGATGACTCCCAACCAAAAGTGATTATCAACACCTTTGGCGTCGCTCCATTAGCACCAGCTGTTGAACGCTTGTTGAGGGAGCGAATTGCATCTTATGAGTCTCTTGAAAATACAGTACTTATCATCAACCAATTGGAACAAGAAACCAAGCGTTTTGACCAGCAGCGTTATTTGATTGAATTGCGAAAACGAGACTCATTGGAACTTATACGTCAACAAGCTGAAATACAAGCACTACAAACACGTATTGGTGAACTGAATCATAAGTCAATATCACAAATTTCGTTCGATGAAATACTGACCGAAATGAGGGTAATTAGCCCTTTTGCTCGTGAAGTTCGCTATGCACAAACCTATATTTCAAACTTTGATACAATAGATACTGTCGCAGTCTTTCATGTGCAGTGGGATTCTTCTTTGGACTCACTAGCAGTAACATCCGAAGAAGAACGTTTGCGAAATTGGTTGACAATTCAATTTCCTAATCGAGCTTTTGTTCTCGAAAGCGATTAGTCCTCTAGATATAGCTTTCTTACTTTTTTGAACAAGTTTGAGGAATACACAAAACCTGTAACGGCTTCGTTATCGGTTTTAAATATATTTTGGTTTGACCCTTCCCACTCTTTGTTTCCATCCTTTAAAAAGAGAATGGTCTCTCCGATTTCCATGACCGAGTTCATGTCATGGGAGTTGATGACGGTAGTGATATTGTACTCTTTAGTTAATTCCTGAATCAGGTTGTCAATCACGATAGCTGTTTTTGGATCTAGTCCAGAGTTTGGTTCGTCGCAAAAAAGGTATTTGGGTCGCATCACAACCGCCCGCGCAATTGCCACTCGCTTTTGCATCCCACCTGAAATTTCATTTGGAAGCTTGTGTTTCGCATCGATAAGGTTGACACGTTCAATGACGGTCTCGGCTTGATCAATCATTTCTGATTCTGACAATTTCGTTAGCATACGCATGGGAAACAATACATTTTCAACCACACTCATCGAATCAAATAATGCACTCCCTTGAAACACCATTCCGATTTCTCTACGAAGGATTCTATGCTCGTCGTCTGTCATTGAAGAAAAAGGAATGCCGTCAAAATAGATTTCACCTTGATTAGGAGTAAATAAACCAAGAAGAATTTTGAGTAAAACAGTTTTACCAGAACCACTTTGACCAATCACCAGATTTGTTTTTCCTCTTTTAAATTCAGTTGTAATCCCCTTCAAAATAGGCGTATTATCAAACTCTTTATGTATGTCTTTGATCCGGATCATTTTATGAGAAAAAGAGTTGGGTTATAAAATAGTTTACAACAATAATTACAACAGAGCACCAAACAAAGGAAACCGTGCTGGCGCGACCAACGTCAAGTGCGCCCCCTTTCATGTAATAACCATGATAGGAGGGGATTGTAGCCAAAATGATGGCGAATAAAAAGGTTTTGACAAAAGCGTATACAACATGAAATGAATTAAACTCCAATTGAATGCCCTCGATAAATGAAGCGCTACTCGAAAACCCCCCATATATGGTGGCGGCCCAACCACCAAAAATGCCTAAAAACATCGAAAAGATAATGACGATGGGCAATAAGGTCATGGCCATAAGTTTGGGGAACACCAAAAAGTTTACCGAGTTAATCCCCATAACTTCCAAGGCATCGATTTGTTCGGTTACGCGCATGGTTCCGATACTTGACGTGATATAGGACCCCACTTTTCCAGCCAAAATAATCGCCATAAAGGTGGGTGCAAATTCAAGAATAATGGATTGTCGTGTTGCAAAACCAACCAGATTTTCAGGAATAAAAGTGCTGTCGATATTCAAAGCTGTTTGAATGGAGACAACTCCGCCCACAAAAAAAGAAAGAAAGCATACAATGCCTAGTGAGCCCAGTATCAAATCCTGAATTTCTTTCAGAATAAGCCCATACATAATCGATCGTTTGGTGGGTTTAATAAACACCAACCGAATCATCAGAAAATAGGTACCGACGTGTTTGAGCGTATTCACCTGACGAATGTAAAAAATAATGTTTGCTTACAGGGGTTGTCTTTCAAAAAAATTATATTTGAAACTTTCAATCCATACGCATGAATAAAACCTTACCTATTTGCATTGTATTGCTCAGTGTGCTGGCCTGTTCTCCAATCAATCCAGAAAAGCCACCGAAGCTCGTAATCGGAATTGTGGTCGACCAAATGCGCTACGATTACCTCACCCGCTATTGGGACGACCTTAGTCCAAATGGCTTTAAACGCTTTTATAAGGAGGGTTTTGTTGCCCACAACCACCATTTTAATTATTACCAAACCCTAACCGGTCCCGGACATGCTTCTATTTCTACTGGAACAACACCTTCTGTCCATGGAATTATCGGAAATGAGTGGTATGACCGTACATCACAAAGAGAGGTATACTGCGTTGATGACAATGACGTGGAAGGATTGGGGTCTACCACAAAAGGGAAAAAATCCCCGAAACAGCTCATTACAACCACTTTTGCGGATCAACTTCGACTGCATACACAGTTTCGAAACAAGGTAATTGGGGTTTCCCTTAAGGACCGCTCAGCTGTTTTGTCAACGGGACATTCTGCAAATGCGGCCTACTGGTTTGCAGGAGGGAATGAAGGCGTGTTTACGACAAGCACACACTATATGGACTCTCTGCCAAACTGGGTGTCTGAATACAACGCCAAAAAATACCCTCACCAATACGCTTCATCGGTGTGGAACACCTTACGGCCAATAGAAACTTATACTGCTAGTGGGCCTGATGATACACCCTATGAAGGGATTTTTAAGGGCGCAGACCGGCCGACATTTCCCTACGATCTATCATCCCTGTCGCCAGACTATTACAAAGACAAGGGCTTGGACATCGTTCGCAACACCCCTTTTGGAAACACCATGGTAACCGACATGGCTCTTCTTGCCCTGAAACATGAGGGTTTAGGCAAAGATGAAGAAACCGATGTATTGATGATCAGCTATTCTTCAACTGACCATATTGGACATCAGTTTGGGCTGACTGCGATCGAAACCCAAGACACCTACCTTCGTTTGGATTTGGAATTAGAACGATTGTTCTCTGAAATCGATCAAATGGTTGGAATGGATGATGTTACCCTATTTCTGACCTCAGATCATGGCGCTGTCCATGTTCCCAAATACCTCAATGACTATAAGTTTCCCGGTGGGCATGATAAAAGTAATGGGATACAAGACCAGGTCAATCAAGTCTTGTTTTCGAAAACAGGTATTGATAATTTGGTGTTGCATATTGGCAATGATCAGATGTATTTGGATCATGAACAAATTGATAAAAACAGACTTGATCTGGATGAATTGGCAGATGAAGCAATCCGCGTGATTCTCAACTTTTCGACCATTGAAAAGGCATTTAAAACTGTCGATGTAACACAATTAAGCCCTTCTGAAAAACTGCATAATCTATTGCTTCGTGGCAACTATGTCAAAAGAGCGGGAGATATTTATATGATCCCCAAACCTGGTCATATCGATTATGGTCATACGGGAACAACTCATGGTACGGGCTTTTCGTACGATACCCATGCTCCGCTACTGATGATGGGTCGTGGTATAAAAGCAGGTCACACTTACAAAGAGACATCGATTACGGATATAGCCCCGACAATGTGCGCTTTATTGGGCACTGCTTTTCCGAACGGGATGACAGGAAGTGTGATTTCGGATGCCCTGCTTAAAGCTGATAAGTAATTGCATTGATATTCATTCCAGCACCAACGCTGGCAAACAAAATCACGTCTCCTTTGTTGAGTTTGTGATCTTTGAGTTGACCTTTGCGCACCAAATCTAGTAAAGTTGGCACAGTAGCGACTGAGCTGTTTCCATAAGTTTGAATGTTCATTGGTAAAACATCTTCTGGCATTTGGGTTCGGTATAAGCGATAGAAACGCTTCAGAATCGCTTCATCCATTTTTTCATTGGCTTGGTGGATGAATACTTTTTTAAGGTCTTCAATTTGGTGTCTAGAAGCATCAAAACAGTCTTTCATTGCTTGGGGAACATGGCTTAGCGCAAACTCATAAACCTTTCGCCCTTCCATTTTGATGTACTGGGTGTTGTCATTTTTGGGATTGCAGTATGAACCACCTGAATAAATATAATAGGTTTCATCAGTTGTATAGGTCGCGGTATTGTGGGACAATAATCCCCCATCTCCTTCTTTTTCTTCGATGATTGTTGCACCTGCACCGTCGGCAAAAATCATGGAATCCCGATCGTTGTGATCCACCACCCGTGATAAGGTCTCTGCTCCTATAACAAGACAACGTTTTGCCATGCCCGCTTTAATGAAAGCTTGAGCCTGGATAACCCCTTCAACCCAACCTGGGCAACCGAAAATCAAGTCATAAGCGACACAGCTTGGGTTCTGTATCCCGAGTTGATGCTTGACTCGTGCGGCAAGAGCTGGTAACATATCAGATTGATTGTGACCGTGTGCAACGTCCCCAAAATTGTGACCAACGATAATGTAGTCCAGTTGCTCTGGATCGATATTGGCATCATCAATGGCTCGTTCGGCAGCAAAAGTTGCAAGGTCACTCGCATTGTGATGATTTTTTGCGTACTTCCGCTCCGATATCCCCGTGATTGACTGAAACTTCTCGATAATCGCTTCATTTTCAGTTGTAAAAGGAGAGCCATCAGCTTGAAAAAACTCATGTTTCAGAAAGTCCCGATTCGAAGTGACATTTTCGGGGATATAACATCCTGTGCCTGTAATTTTAATGGCCATTATTCATGGTTTTAATCAAAGCTAAATACATTCTAACGACCATGTCAAATAAGAATAAAAATACTACGACGTCCAAAAATAACACAAGAATTCGAAGGGAACAATGAATATTGAAAATTAAATTTATAAATAACTGTTAACCAGTTATTTAAATTTATTTTTCTGTTGTTTGATATTCTTCAATAGGAGTACAAGTACAGATTAAATTACGATCCCCAAAGGCTTCATCCGTTCGTCTTATACTTGGCCAAAATTTATTTTGCCTCACAAAATCAAGCGGATATGCTGCCTCACTACGACTGTAGGGAAGTTCCCATTCATCGGCTGTGAGCAGTGCCATTGTGTGCGGAGCATTGTGCAAAATATTATCTTTTTGGTCAGAATCACTTCCTTCAATTTCGAAACGAATCGAAATCATCGCATCGCAGAATCGATCCAATTCGGACTTGTCTTCGCTTTCAGTTGGCTCTATCATCATCGTACCAACCACTGGAAACGAAACCGTAGGAGAATGGAATCCATAGTCCATTAATCGTTTCGCGATATCTACGACTTCAATGCCCTTTTCCTTAAATGGCCTGCAGTCGATGATAAACTCATGCGCTGCTCGTCCAGACTCTCCTTTGTATAAAATCTCATAGTGTTTATCCAATCTTGCTTTGATATAATTTGCATTGAGAATCGCAATTTCTGTTGCTCTTTTCAGGCCTTTTGCGCCAAGCATTCGAATGTAGGCATAGGAGATGAGGCAAATCATAGCTGAGCCCCAAGGAGCGCCAGAAATTGTGACGGATTGGTCACCCTTTGAGAGAAAAGGATGCGAAGGTAAAAATGGTGCTAAGTGTTTTGCCACACAAATCGGTCCAACTCCAGGACCACCACCACCGTGCGGAATGGCAAAGGTCTTGTGTAAGTTGAGATGGCATACATCCGCTCCAATCAAGGCGGGGTTTGTGAGTCCTACTTGCGCATTCATATTTGCACCATCCATATACACTTGTCCACCACAGTCGTGAATCACTTTGGTAATCCGCTGGATGGAGGATTCAAAGACCCCATGGGTTGAGGGATAGGTAATCATCAGGGCAGCTAGATTTCCGGCATGTGTCATGGCCTTTTCGCGTAACTCATCCTCATTGATATTCCCGTGTTTGTCGGTACCCACAACAACGACACGCATACCTGCCATGACTGCTGAGGCGGGATTGGTTCCGTGAGCAGAGGAAGGGATCAAGCATATATTTCGGTGTTGATCACCACGTGCCTCGTGATAGGACCGAATGACCATCAGACCGCTAAATTCCCCTTGGGCACCTGAGTTGGGCTGGAGTGAAGTAGCAGCAAAGCCAGTAATTTCGGATAAATCGTTTTCGAGCTCCTTCAAAATATGCTGATAGCCCTGCACCTGATCCAAGGGAGCAAAAGGATGAATATTTCCCCATTCTGGCCTACTGAGCGGGAGCAATTCTGCAGCTGCATTCAGCTTCATCGTGCAAGAACCCAAAGCGATCATACTATGGGTAAGGGATAAATCTTTTCTTTCGAGTTGTTTGATGTAGCGCATCAAAGCTGACTCGGACTGATGGTTATAAAATACGTCTTGTGTGAGGTAGGGGGTAGAACGCTGCATGGAAGCTGGGATTCCAACTGGTTCTGAGGGAACTTTCGGAGAATTTGCTTTACTACTGCTAAAAATATCAATTAGCTCCTCAATGTCAGAATCGGTTGTGAGCTCACTGATCGATATGCTCAGACGATGATCATTAATGATATTCAGATTTACTCCTCGACTGAGTGCTTTCTTTTGAACGACTCCAGTCGAACAATTGATCTGCAAAGTATCAAAAAAGGTAGTGTTGCTCACATCAACGCCCAGTTTAACCAAGCCGTTATAGAGTGTAAGGGTGTGATTGTGTATGCGTCTCGCGAGTTGACGAAGACCTTCAGGTCCATGATGAACAGCATACATCCCAGCCATCACAGCCAAAAGGACTTGTGCGGTACAGATGTTGGATGTCGCACGATCTCGTTTAATATGTTGCTCACGAGTCTGCAATGCCATTCGCAAGGCACGATTTCCCTGCTTGTCTTGCGTAACGCCAATAATACGACCAGGAACACTTCGTTTATACTCTGTTTTGGTTGCAAAATAACCAGCATGTGGACCGCCATAACCCATCGGAATACCAAAGCGTTGGGTACTTCCAACAACCACATCTGCACCATAAGTCCCGGGCGCTTCAAGTAGTACTAAGCTCATAATATCAGCGGCTACTGTGGTTTTAACGTCTAGACCCTTTGCTTTGTCGATTGCAGCTTGCAAGTCAATGAGTTGTCCGTATTTGCCAGGGTATTGAAAGATTGCACCAAAACAACCAGACGTTGGTTGCCAGTCATCAACTTCTCCTTGGATCAATTCAATGCCGATAGGGGTCGCTCGGCTTTGTAAGACAGCAAGGGTTTGCGGAAAAATATTGTTGTCAACAAAAAACTGATTTGCTTCCGCTTTTTTTTGTGCAGATGTTCGGAGACTATACAGCATGCTCATCGCCTCAGCTGCAGCTGTACTCTCATCCAACAAGGAGGCATTTGCAAGGGGCATGGCTGTCAACTCACAAACCATCGTTTGGAAGTTGAGAACGGCCTCAAGTCGTCCTTGTGCGATTTCGGCTTGATAGGGTGTATAGGCAGTGTACCATCCAGGGTTCTCAAGAATATTTCGCTGGATTGCAGCAGGAAGATGGGTGGGGTGATACCCCATGCCGATATAGCTTTTGTGAACTTTGTTTTTTGAGCCCAATGCAGCAATGTGTTGGATACAGTTGGCCTCACTCATTGCATCGGGAAGATTCATTTGACTTTGGAGTCGAATATTGGCAGGAATCGTTTCTGCACAAAGCTCGTCCAATGAATTCGCTTTGATGGTTTGGAGCATATCTTCTACCTCATCTACCCTAGGACCAATATGACGGTAAGCAAAGTTTTCGGTTTTCAATACAAAATTCTTATCCCTACAAATTTAATGTTAACTACACAGCTTTTATGTTTTTCTAAGCTGGATATTCACAAAGTTTTTAACCATCATATCCCTATATTTGTCAATAAAGCTTGTCTCATTGATTACAAAACTTTTTCGCTTTTATGTTCTGTCGAGTACTCATGTTGCCCTTGCTGTACTTTCACTGTCGTATTTAACTCATTTTCAATTTGATGTATCGTTGCAAACAGATTTGTTTGCCTTTATCTTCTGTGCAACGGTGGGGACTTATAACTTTATTCGTTATTATGCTTCTACAGACATAAAGTCAAGTTTCAATACGCCGATTTTGGTTTTTTCATTACTGTCTGTCTTGGGCATGGGCTTATCAGCAACTAAACTCACTTCTCAAACTCTCCTCGTTGCTTTGCTGTTTGGAACGATGAGTTTGACCTACGTACTTCCTAGCAATCGTTTTTTTGGGGGATTGCGCTACTTACCTTACCTCAAGTCGTTTATCGTAGCAGCTTGTTGGGCTTCAGTGGTTGTGATCTTACCATTACTCAATCATCAAGTAGAGTTTGACCGAGTGGCTTGGCTTATCTGGTTGCAAATGGCATTGTGGACTTTTTCCACCATGATTCCATTTGAAATCCGTGATATCTCCAATGATAGCGAAAGCATGAAAACGATCCCGCAGGTATTTGGTGTACGAGGTGCTAAAATGATTGGCACTTTGATGTTGTTTGGGGTTGTTATCCTGTCTTATTTTTTATCGCTACAGAGCTATGATATGATTCCAACCTTAATAGCTTGTGCTTTGGCACTCGTCTGTTTATGGAAGTCAACCATTCAACAAAGCACTTATTATGCTTCGTTTTGGGTGGAGGCACTTCCCATGGCCTGGTTGTTGACGGTTGTTGTTTGGGAATGGGTTTAAGACTTGATATCCTTTCGAGATGCCTCTACTTTTTCAGCAAGCCCATCTTTATACGCAACGATCTTTTTTTGGAGCTCTTTATCGGTGGTTGCAAGAATCTGAGCAGCAAGAATCCCAGCATTTTCTGCGCCATTCAACGCCACAGTCGCCACAGGAACACCACTTGGCATTTGCAAAATCGATAGCACAGAGTCCCAACCATCAATCGAATTTCTCGATTTGACAGGTACCCCAATTACAGGAAGTGGACTTGCAGCAGCGACCATACCAGGAAGATGTGCAGCACCACCAGCTCCAGCGATAATTACGCCGATATTGTTTTGGTGGGCAGCAGTCGCAAAGCGCATCATATAGGAAGGTGTTCTATGAGCAGAAACGATATCTACTTGGGTTTCTACACCAAACTCTTGTAAGATTTTGATCGCGCCCTCCATGACAGGCATGTCGGAGGCACTTCCCATGATGATGGCTACTTTCATAAGTTTCTTTTTACAAAGATAACGAAAAGGGGATTATCCCTTTATGACTCGTCAGAGCGGACTGTAACCTGCTGTTTGACCTGTTTTGCAGTTTGACGAAGTAAATCAATATCAGAACCGACCAACGTAATATGTCCCATTTTTCGCATTGGTCTTGTTTCCGCTTTGCCATACAAATGAACATGAAGTCCAGAAACATTCAACAAATCATCCATACCCTCATATAGAACAGGACCTTGAAAATCTTTTGCGCCTACTAAGTTTATCATAATCGCATCATGGAAAAAACGGCAGTCACCAAAAGGCAAGCCAAGTATGGTTCGGAGATGCTGTTCAAATTGGGAGGTCATAGCAGCTTCAATCGTGAGGTGACCACTGTTATGTGGGCGAGGAGCAACTTCGTTGACTAATAATGCACCTTCATCATTGAGAAAGAGCTCAACGGCCAAAAGTCCAACATGCTCAAGTCCATGAGCGACTTGCTCTGCCAATTTCTGCGAATCCGCCAATTGCTTCTCATTCAAGGTAGAGGGTGTAAACACAAATTCTACCTGGTTCGCTTCTGGATGGAACTCCATTTCTACTGGACGATAACTCACACATTCTCCTTTATCATTTCGCGCAACGATGACCGCAATCTCTTTCGCTATGGGAACACAGTCTTCAAGGATACAAGGTACATCTGGAATGGATTCCCATTCTGATTGGGTTTCAATTTTTTTCACACCAAAACCGTCATAACCAAATCGGCTGGCTTTCCAGATGCACGGGGTTTCAATGTCCCTCCAGTCAGGTTTATCCGCAAACATTTTATGTGTTGAGGTTGGGAATTGGTTATTGGCATAAAATTGCTTTTGCCGGGCTTTACTTTGTATAATTTCCAGAGTAGCAGGTTTAGGATAAACCTTTTTTCCTTGCTTTTCTAGGGTGTACAAGGCCTCAATATTGACATTTTCAATTTCGATGGTGACAACATCTGCCTGTTGCCCAAAGTCAACGACAGTTTGATAATCCATCAAGTCTCCAACAATAAAATCGTCTGCTAGAAGGCGTGCAGGGGCTGCTGGACTCGGGTCGAGAACCTTGGTAAACACATCCCACTGCCGACATTTGACGAGCATCATTTTTCCCAGTTGACCACCTCCCAATATGGCTAGCTTTTGCTTGGACGAAAAAACGGCGTTACCCATGCGTGCAAAAGTAGGGTTTTTCACAATATGCTAAACACTTCTCTTTGATCATATTTGGGGATTTTATATCTTATCAAATTGATATTATGGTATCTTTGCCTGTCTAAAACTGATGATGAAAAATATAATACTTTTCGGAAAACCCGGTGCTGGAAAAGGAACACAAGCCGCTTTGCTGCGTGATGCTTTTCAATTGGTTCATATTTCAACAGGTGATTTGTTTCGCTACAACATTGGCAATAATACCTCTTTGGGAGCCTTGGCCAAATCCTATATGGATCAAGGTGATCTTGTACCCGATGAGGTAACAATCAAGATGTTGGAAGCAGAAGTCGATGCGAACCCAGATGCAGGGGGGTTTATTTTTGACGGCTTCCCTCGCACTGCCAAGCAAGCGGAGGCACTCGACGAGTTTCTGCATGGCAAAGAGATGAGTATTCAGGCAACAATTGCTCTGGAAGTGGATGAGGAGGTTCTGATCAAACGCCTTTTGAATAGGGGAAAGGATAGCGGTCGCGCAGACGATCAAGATGAGGAAAAGATTCGCAATCGCTTTGAAGAGTACAATAATAAAACTGCTCCTTTGATTAACTACTACAAAGCACAAAACAAATTCCACAGCATTACAGGAGTAGGAACAGTGACAGAAATATCTGAACAACTCATTGCCTTGCTAGATTCACTATAAAATGACGGAGGGTAATTTTGTCGATTATGTAAAAATTCACGCTTCCTCTGGCAAGGGTGGAAAGGGGTCGACACACCTACACCGAGAAAAATACATCACCAAAGGCGGACCTGACGGAGGAGATGGCGGGCGAGGTGGTCATGTTATTTTCAAAGGAGATCCAAACTTGTGGACTCTTTTGGATTTTAAATTCAATCGTCATT
>Ga0213865_10001951_pt1 | contig 13180 bp, 3 predicted proteins | sample PICome_6_FD_160100 | JGI IMG/M metagenome (GOLD analysis project Ga0213865, IMG submission 160100) | Coastal seawater microbial communities near Pivers Island, North Carolina, United States - PICO282 | ecosystem: Environmental > Aquatic > Marine > Coastal | place: USA: North Carolina | collected...
GAGGACATCGGCAAGGAAATCCAGTTCAACATCTGGGATGCCTCCAAGGGCATGACCCGTGCGCAAGTATCCACGCATTGGCCCACCCTCGAGCAACAGATCGAAGTGACACCCAACGAGAACGGCATCGGCAACCTCTTCGAGCCATTGCTGCTCAAGGCCACCAGCCGCGTCGCCATCAGCACCAAGTTGGTGCCGGGTTGGAACTGGATCAGCGTGAACGTGGTGGACACCCCTGCCACCTTCTCCTTGGAGCAGGCGTTTGACCAAGTGCCCGCCGAGGACATCTTGCAAGTGAAGTCCCACTTCACGCCGTACAAGCTGCCAAGCGATGTGGACCACGGCTGGACCATCCACGCTGCGGAGGGAACCGACGTGCAGATGCGCTACATGGTGGAAATGAAGGCAGACCAACCGGATGCCACTTGGACCATGAACAACATCGGTTTCGCTCCGAACCCCACCGAGGAGGAATTCATGAAGCCCTTGGTCTACGGTTGGAACGAGCTTGGATACATCCCGCAACAGTCCTTCAATTTGGACCTCGCGCTGCGGAGCGTCTCCGATGCGGATTCCATCCTGAGCTTCAACGACCTCGTCCAAAGCCGACACGACGGATTTGCCATGTACGCCGGCGACGGCAACTGGATCGGTTCGCTGAACACCATGCGCCCAGGACAGGGTTACCGCATGCGCTTGGGCCTCACGAGTGCTTCAAACGTGGGTCAGCCCGCCGGTACCCTCGAGTGGCCCATGTCACTCGGCATGGAATACCTCGTGCGCTCCGATGAGGAAGAGAAGACCTGGCCGATGGACGTCGCGACGCTCGAGTCCACCATGTTGGCGGTGATCCGGCTCGAGGTACCGAGCAGCCAGCCGCAATCGCTCATCGATGCACTCGGCGCCTTTGTGGACGGGCCTCAAGGCCCCATCTGCATCGGCCAAGCGCGCCCGATGGATACCGACGAAGGCTTGCTCTACTTCCTGACCGCTTTCGGGGAAACCGATGCTGCGCTCTTCCAAGGCGATGTGCACTTCAGGTGGTTGTCTGGATTGACGGAGCTGGAGTTCACCGCAGATGAAACGGTCGAGTTTGAGGCGAACCAACTTCATGGAGACCTCGAATCTCCCATGCTGTTGCACTTCAAAGAGGCTTTGGCCATGCCGGAAACGAGCATGGATGAGAACCTGGTGGCCTTCCCGAACCCGTTCCGCAACGAGCTCTCCATCCATTGGCACGGTGAGCAGGAGGTGTTGGAGCTGCGTGTGGAAGACGCCAGTGGCAAGACCATCGATGTGCTCGATTGCAAGGGCATCGCCGAAGGGCCATGTCGCTGGGTGACCCACAACCTCGCATCGGGTGTCTACTTCATTCACGCCATCACAGCCACTGGACATCACGCCGTCAGGGTGATCAAATAATCGGAAGCCCCCGCCCTGGTGCGGGGGCCTCCTGCCCCACTTGAACCAACCCCACCGACCCCAAACTGCTCCATGCGCTCCGGATTCCTTTTGCACTGGCCTCTCACTTTCAGCTTGCTGATAGTGTGCTTGGTCTTGCCCATAGGAGATATGGTCGGACAGTGCCCGAATCCATCCGCATTGGATGTCTATGAAACCCCTTGTGGGTCGGGCTTGAATACGGGCCAGAGCTTCACCGCTTATGAAACGGGATTCCTGGACACCGTGATCATCGCAAGGTGCACGGCTACAGACGCTCGGCTCGTTTTGCGCGCTTTCAATGGGACCGCCAACGATTGGGACGAAGGCAGCATCATTGGGGAGGCGGACGCCATATTGACCGGCAATGGAGACGCCGATGGGTGCTTCACCTCGGGAGGAAACGGATTCACGCATTACGCGGCAGGCACCTTCACCTTTACCGACGTCGCGGTGGAATCGGGGGTTCAGTACATTCTGCACCTGGTCGAGGGCGCGGCCGCTACCGGTTGCAACCTCAGCTATGCCGGAGGCACGGCCTTCTCGGCTTCGGGCGCCAAATCCGGTGAGGACCTGGCTTTCGCACTGTCCATCTGTCCGGGAGCACCCGCATTTGGATGCACTTCAGCCGCGGCTTGCAACTACGATTCAAACGCCACTGCGGAAGACGGCTCGTGCCTGACGCTGGACTGCGCTGGAACGTGTGGAGGCACCGCCTACGAAGACCCCAACTGCGGCTGCCTCCCTTCTGAGGCCGACGCAGGCAGCTGCTATGGATGTACCGACTCCGGCGCCTGCAATTATGAAGTTTCTGCCACCATCGACGACAACACCTGCTTTTATCCGGTGTGCAACGGAGCCTGCCCCGACATCCTCGACTACTACGAAGCCCCATGTGGAACCGGCCTGAACTACGGGCAAGGCTTCACCGCGACCATCACCGGGTTGCTCAACAGCATCACCATTGCCCGCTGCACAGGCGTGGACACCCGGATCGTGATCCGGAACTACAATGGCGATGGGGACAGTTGGGACCAGGGGTCCATCATTGGCGAAGCCGACCAGGTCATCTACGGCAACCAAAACCCGTCGGATTGCTTCATCTCCGGAGGCAACGGATTCACCAACTACGTCGAAACGACCTTCACCTTTACCAACATCGGATTGGAAGCCGGCGCGCAGTACGTCTTTCAGTTGGCTGAGGGCGTTGCCGCCACGGGCTGCAACATCCACTACCCCGGTGGAACGGCATTTGGACTGAATGCGGCCAAACCGGCAGAAGACCTGGTCTTCGAATTGTCGCTGTGTCCCATCGCCCTCACCTTCGGTTGCACCGATGCCACGGCGTGCAACTACGACGCCACCGCAGACATTGAAGACGGATCTTGCCTGGAGCTGGACTGCCAAGGCCAATGCGGCGGCAGTGCATACCTGGATCCCGACTGCGGCTGCTTGGACTCTGCCGCCGACGCTGGCCAATGTCTCGGTTGCACCGACCCTGCAGCCTGCAACTTCGACGCAGCGGCAACCGTGTCGGATGGGTCCTGCTCGCTGCCCGACTGCAACGGGGAATGCGGAGGAACAGCCATCAGCAGCAGCTGCGGCTGCGTGGGAGGAAACACCGGGATTCCCGCCTCTTCATGTGTGGACGGGTGTCTTACTAGCATCGACGCCACCGACGCCGACGCCTGCCCACCCGGCATCCTGTATGGGCAAACCATCACTCCGGCAGAAAACGGCCTGCTCAAACGGGTCCGCCTGAAGACCTGTTGTGCCCTCGACGCTCAGGTTGTCCTCCGCGAACTGACCAACACCGACCCCTGCAGCCCCGGCGGCGGTGGAACATGGAATTCGGGGACCATCCTCGGCTACAGCAATACCGTGCCCAGCTCATGCTCGAGCGTCACCTCGTGTTTGACGGGATTTGGCCTTGATGGATACCATTGGCACAACTTCGATTTCGACGACATCCCCGTTCAGGCCGGAACCACGTATGTGCTGGAACTCATCTCAGGGGTGGCCATAGCCAACTGCACTTCAGACTACGCCGGTGGTGTCGCCTTCAACGCCGCGGAGTCCCTGCCCGATTACGACCTTGTTTTTGCGCTGCACATCTGCCCTGCCTCCATGAACTGGGGTTGCACCGATCCTACAGCCTGCACATTTGATCCTGCTGCAAACCAGGACGATGGGAGCTGCCAATACCTGGATTGCAACGGCGATTGCGCAGGGTCAGCCGAAGACCTGATCGGCTGTGGCTGCGTCGGGGGCAATACGGGCATCCGAAGGGCCCAATGCGTCAATGGAGACCTGCATGAAATCACCGCCAACGACGGCACCATCTGCAACCAAACCCTCAACGGTCAGACCCTTACCGCAGACGCCCACGGCTTCCTTTCCCGCATTGGACTGCACGTCATGCCCGACGCGGCACAGACCATTCGGTTGAGTCGAGCCGATGGTCCAAATGCAGGAGATGTCCTGCTCGAATTCACCCGGTCCGCCGTCCCTTCGGCATGCGGAGGCGCAGAGCCGGAATGGGTCGAACTTGATTTTTACAACACCCCCTTGCAAGGGGGGAGCCAATACCGCTTGGACTTTGTCTCCGGCGCAGGCTATCGTACTTGTTATCCCGAGTATCCCGCCGGCGCCGCCCTGAATTCCGCCGGCACAGCTACGTCACACGACTTGGCTTTCCGCATCATTTATCGGGCGCCCGAACCGGGCGAGCTCATATGGGGCTGCATGGACAGCAATTTCTGCAATTACGACGCCACAGTGACCCACGATGACGGGTCGTGCACCACGCTGGACTGCCACGGTGACTGCGGAGGTTCCGCTTATGCGATTGAAGGATGCGGCTGTGTCGAAGGCAACACCGGCGTGACGGCCGAGAGCTGTTACGGGTGCACGGATCCCAGCGGGTGCAATTACGACGTGAATGCTTCCATTGACGACGGCTCCTGTGCTGTCGTGGACTGCCACGGCGACTGCGGTGGAACCGCCATTTCAAATGCCACCTGCGGCTGCGTGGGCGGGAACACAGGAATTGACCCGGGCACCTGTCTGGAACGTTGCCAAGGCAGCCTTTCCATTGGAACGTATGACGGGACATTCGGCTCAAACGGCTTCGCCATGGGCGGTTCTGGCCAAACCTTTACCGCGGCGGAAACCGCCCATCTCACAGCGGCACACTTCAGACAAGTCAACCTGCCCGCCACCGGAGTGACGGTGGAATTGCGGGTCTTGGACGCCCCCAACGTCCACAACGGCACACTGTTGGCTGCCGAAACGTTTGACCGCTGGACCGACACCGAAGGCGAAGGCGGCGACCTCTTCATCGAATGGAACACCCCCGCATTGCTCACCCAAGGCCAAGGGTATGCCTTGATCCTCATTGGAACGCACACCCTTGTGCTCGAAAGCGAGTCGGACATCTATGCAGGAGGAGCGAGTTTTGGAGGCCTCGATGTTGCCGCCACAGGCAATGACCTCTATTTCGAACTGTTTACTTGCGCCGATCTGTTGGGGTGCATCGACCCGTCTGCTTGCAACTACGACACTGTTTCCACAGCCGACACCGACGTTACGTCCTGCATATTCCCGGTGGGTTGCGAGACCTGCACGGGAGAAACCGATGGCACTGGCACTGTCGCCGACATCAACAATGACGTAGACAACGATGGGGTCTGCAACGCCGACGAAATACTCGGTTGCACGATCTCCAGCGCCTGCAACTATGACGCCACCCCCACCACCGACACCGACAACTCACTGTGCGTGTTTCCGAGCGGTTGCGAATCCTGTACGGGCGAAACCGACGGCACGGGCACCATCTCAAGTGTGGACAATGACACGGACAATGACGGCATCTGCAATGACGACGAAGTCACCGGTTGCACCGACCCTGCAGCCTGCAACTACGACGCCACTCCTACTACCGACACCGACAACACGCTCTGTGTTTACCCCAGCGGCTGCGAATCATGCTCTGGCGAGACCGATGGAACCGGCACGACCGACGCCAACGACGACGACGGCGACGGCGTCTGCAACGACAGTGAAGTCCTGGGGTGCACGGATCAGACGGCCTGCAACTACGACGCCACTTTCACCACGGATACCGATAACACGCTGTGCATCTACCCGGTAGGTTGCGAGGTGTGTTCTGGAGAAACCGATGGCTCCGGAACCACGGTGGTGCTGGATGAAGACAATGATGGCGTGTGCGATGGCGACGAGCTGCTCGGGTGCACCGACATCAATGCCTGCAACTACGACGCCACCCCCACCACCGACACGGACAACTCGCTTTGCATCTACGTTTCAGAAACCTGCGACACTTGCTCTGGAGAGACCGACGGAACCGGCACGGTGGTAGACAATGACACGGACAACGACGGTGTTTGCGCTTCGGATGAAGTCCTGGGCTGCACGGACATTGCGGCCTGTAACTACGACGCCACTCCCACCACTGACACGGACAACTCACTCTGCGTGTACCCCACGGGATGTCAATCATGTTCCGGCGAAACAGATGGCACCGGAACCGTCCTCAGCAATGATGCCGACAATGACGGGGTTTGCGATGCCGATGAAGTCTCGAGATGCACTGATTCAAACGCCTGCAATTACGACGCCACACCCACCACTGACACCGACAATTCGGTCTGCATATTCTCGACGGGTTGTGAAAGCTGTTCTGGTCACCTGGATGGCACCGGATTCATCGTGGAAAACGACGACGATGGTGATGGCGTCTGCAACGCCGTTGAAATCACAGGGTGTACCAACCCACTGGCCTGCAACTACGACGCCACGCCCACCACCGACACCGACAACACCCTCTGCATATTCAAGGTCGACGCCTGCGATACCTGCTCTGGAGAAACCGATGGCAGCGGAACCGTGGTCGACAACGACGCCGACGACGATGGCGTCTGCGATGACGACGAAATCAAGGGATGTACCGACCCGCTGGCCTGCAACTACGACGCTACGTCCACCACCGACACCGACAACACCCTCTGCATTTTCAAGGTCGACGCCTGCGACACCTGCTCCGGGGAAACCGACGGAACCGGAACCGTCGTCGACAACGACGCCGACGACGATGGTGTCTGCGATGACGACGAAGTGATCGGGTGCACCAACCCCCTGGCCTGCAACTACGACGCCACCTCCACCACCGACACCGATAACACCCTCTGCATTTTCAAGGTCGACGCCTGCGACACCTGCTCTGGAGAAACCGACGGAACAGGAACGGTGGTCGACAACGATGCCGACGACGATGGCGTCTGCGATGACGACGAAATCACAGGGTGCACCAACCCCCTCGCCTGCAACTACGACGCCACGTCCACCACCGACACCGAAAACACCCTTTGCGCATTCAAGGTCGATGCTTGCGACACCTGCTCTGGAGAAACCGACGGAACCGGAACGGTCGTCGACAATGACGAAGACGACGATGGCGTCTGCGATGACGACGAAATCACAGGGTGCACCAACCCACTGGCCTGCAACTACGACGCCACCGCCACCACCGACACCGACAACACCCTCTGCATATTCAAGGTCGACGCCTGCGACACCTGCTCTGGAGAAACCGACGGAACCGGAACGGTCGTCGACAACGATGCCGACGACGATGGCGTCTGCGATGACGACGAAGTCACCGGATGCACCAACCCGCTGGCCTGCAACTATGACGCCACCTCCACCACCAACACCGACAACACCCTCTGCGCATTTAAGGTCGATGCTTGCGACACCTGCTCGGGTGAGACGGATGGCACAGGCTCCGTGGTCGACAACGACGACGACGACGACGGGGTCTGCGATGACGATGAGGTCACAGGTTGCACCAACCCCACCGCCTGCAACTACGACGCCACCTCCACCACCGACACCGACAACACGCTCTGTGCCTTCAAAGTCGGCGCTTGCGACACATGCACTGGAGAAACCGATGGCAGTGGAACGGTCGTCGACAACGATGCCGACGACGATGGCGTCTGCGATGACGACGAAATCAAGGGGTGCACCAATCCCCTGGCCTGCAACTACGACGCCACCTCCACCACCGACACCGACAACACGCTCTGCGTCTTCAAACTCGACGCCTGCGACACCTGCTCTGGAGAAACCGACGGAACCGGAACCGTGGTAGACAACGACGCCGACAACGACGGCGTCTGCAATGACGATGAGGTCACCGGATGCACCGACCCCACGGCCTGCAACTATGACGCCACCTCCACCACCGACACCGACAACACACTCTGCGCATTTAAGGTCGATGCTTGCGACACCTGCTCGGGTGAGACGGATGGCACAGGCTCCGTGGTCGACAATGACGCCGACGACGACGGCGTCTGCGATGACGATGAGGTCACCGGATGCACCGACCCTGCGGCCTGCAACTACGACGCCACCTCCACCACCGACACCGACAACACCCTGTGCCTGATCCCTGCGGGGTGTGACACCTGCACTGGCGAGACCGATGGAACTGGGTCCGTGGTCGACAACGACGCCGACAATGATGGCGTCTGTAATGACGATGAAGTCACAGGTTGCACCAACCCCTTGGCCTGCAATTACGACGCCACCTCCACCACCGACACCGACAACACGCTCTGCGTCTTCAAGGTCGATGCCTGCGACACGTGCTCTGGAGAGACCGATGGCACAGGAACGGTCACAGAAAACGATGCCGACGACGATGGTGTCTGCGATGGCGATGAGATTACCGGTTGCACCGACTCCACGGCCTGCAACTACGACGCCACCTCCACCACCAACACCGACAACACGCTCTGCGTCTTCAAGGTCGATGCTTGCGACACCTGCTCGGGCCAGACCGATGGCACAGGAACCGTCGTGGACAACGACGCCGACGACGATGGGGTCTGCGATGACGATGAGGTCACCGGTTGCACCAACCCAACGGCCTGCAACTACGACGCTACCTCTACCACAGACACCGACAATTCACAGTGCATCTTCAAGGTCGAAGCCTGCGATACTTGCTCTGGCGAGACCGATGGTACAGGCTCCGTAGTAGACAACGACACCGACAACGACGGGGTTTGCGACGACGATGAAGTCACCGGCTGCACAAACCCCGAAGCCTGCAACTACGACGCCACCTCCACCACCGACACCGACAACACGCTCTGCGTCTTTAAAGTCGACGCCTGCGACACTTGCTCTGGCGAGACCGACGGCACAGGAAGCGTCATCGACAACGACACCAACAACGATGGCATTTGCGATTCAGACGCCGTTCAAGGCTGCATGAACATCACGGCCTGCAACTTCGATTCTAACGCCAACACTGAAGACGGAACCTGCGAATTCACCAGTTGCGCCGGTTGCATCAACCCTGCTGCTTGCAATTTCAATCCCGTCGCTGTCCTCGCCGGACCTCCGGGCACCTGCACATTCCCCAGCAACTTCTTCGTCGACTGCAATGGCCAATGCCTCAGCGGCTTCGACGCCAACAACAACGGCATTTGTGACCCCGCCGAAATCCCAGGCTGCATGAATGTCGATGCCGCCAACTTCAATGCCGACGCCAACATCCCCGATGGAAGTTGCCTGTTTGAGACCGTGGGATGTATCCAACCCGATGCGTGCAACTATAACCCCAATGCCAACATCGCAGATGTCACCGGCACCTGTGTGTTCCCCTCTGAAGTTTACTTGGACTGTGATGGCCAATGCGTAAACGACATCAATGGGAATGGCATCTGCGACGAACTTGAAGTCCACGGCTGCACTGATGACAACGCCGACAACTACAATGCGGCAGCGACCACCGACGATGGCACTTGCTTCACCAGCACTGCCCCAGGGTGCATCATTCCTTCCGCTATCAATTTCGACCCTGCAGCGACGGTCCAAGGGCTGCCAGTATCGGCATACTGCAACTTCAACTTCTCCTCCCCGCCAAGCATCATGCCCACACCCGATGATTGTGCGGACAGCTATGCGTGCAACTACAATCCCAATGCGGGTGGGTATTCAGAGTGTGAATACGCCTCGTGCTTGGGCTGCGATGTGGCCGCGGCCTGCAACTATGACGCCGCCGCCACCTACAATGATGGAAGCTGCGAGTACTCAAGCTGTGCGGGGTGCTCCAACAACGGCGCCTGCAACTTCGACGCATCTGCCACGATCGACAATGGGAGCTGCGAATACGACAGCTGTACCGGGTGTACCGAGCCGCATGCCGACAACTATGACGCAACGGCATCACTGGACGATGGGTCGTGTGAATACCTCGGATGCACCAATTACACAGCCTGCAACTACGGCTGCACGGATGCCGCCGGCTGCAGCGCGGCAGGGATAGCGGGTCCCAACACCGATGACGGGTCGTGCGAATTCAGCTCCTGTGCCGGCTGCATGAATGCAGGAGCCTGCAACTACGATGCTGCCGCCACCATTGCGAGCACCTGTGAATACAGCAGCTGCAGCGGATGCACCGACAACTCCGCCGACAATTACGATGCCACGGCGACCATCGACAATGGAGGCTGCGAATTCCATGGCTGCACCAATTACACGGCCTGCAACTACGATGCCACGGCCACCACTGACGATGGGTCCTGCACTTATCCTGCCGCGGGATTAGACTGTCAAGGGAATTGCGCTGACATCAACGGCAACGACATCTGCGACAGCACAGAGACTCCCGTACCCGGTTGCACCATATCCAGCGCGTGCAACTACGACCCCGCAGCCAACCAAAACAATGGTAGCTGCCTGATCACCTCCGCTGCAGCCCTTGACATCACGGTACAATTGGGCGCCGATGGATCGGCCACCATCTCGGCGGCTGACGTCGATGCAGGGTCAAGCGGAGGATGCACCATTGCATCCTCGACCGTGAACCCGAACACCTTTGGCTCGGGTGATATTGGAACCGTCACAGCACTGCTTTCGGTCACGGATGACCAAGGGAACACATCCTCAGATGCCTTTACAGTTTCGGTGCAAGACTTGATTTCCCCTGTGGCCAGCGCCAATGACATCACCTTGGAGATGCCCAATACATCCCAAGAAGTGGTCCTTTCTGCATTGGATGTCTCCACCTCTACAGACAATGCAGGCATCGCCTCTCAAACCCTGAGCCAAAGCACGTTTGTAGGGTGTGACGATGTGACCACCCACACCGTGACCCTGACCGTAACGGACTACGCGGGCAATGTTGACCAGGTCGATTTTACCGTCACCATCACCCACCCGGATGTCGACAACGATGGCATTTGCGACGACCAAGACAACTGTACCGACCTCACTGCGAGCAACTTCGACGACCCGGCCAATGGGGTCTGTCAGCCTTGTGGATTGGCTCCCGTGTTCCTCGGGTTCTCAAGCGTCACACCTGCAAGCACATTGGATGCGTCTGACGGGGTGGTTCAACTGAACCTGACAAGTGGCGCCGCCATCACCCTTGAACTGACCGGCCTGAATGGAACCGCTGACCTCTCGGTCGCCATTCCCAATGAACTTGGCACCATTCCGGCAGGGTTTTACAGCGCTCGCGTCCGCGACGCTGAGGGATGCTTTGGTGTCGCCACAGCACCCGGAGGTACCACCTTCGGTCAGCCGGCAGTGAGCCGCACTTTAATGGTGCCCTACGCCCTGTGCTGCAGCGGATGTGGGCAGTATGATTCGGATACCGATGGGATCTGCGATGGGTCCGACAACTGCATCGACCGCACAGCCCCGAATTTCAACGACCCTGCTAACGGTCCTTGCGAGTAGATTAGGCGCTCGTCACTAAACGGATGCAAGTGCCCTTCCCATTCTTCAAATCCCGCCGAAGCCATCGGACCCGCATGTCCTCGGCCCTGGCATTGGGCATGGCCTGCCTCGTCCTCGGTAGTTGCAGCCAAAGCCGCAGACTGCCCGCGTTGACAGATGCCCAAGCCGAAACATTGGATTCAACCTCGTTTTTAGGAGGTGCAGTGCCACCAGAATCCCTCCTTGGGAAATTCTCCCAGCACCAATGCACCGTGCGAACAGACAGCCTTTTGGGCATAGACATTCTGCACCTTACTTGGTGGAAAGGGCCCGCACTGAGTGAACGAAAGTCCTTTCCATGGCCCGCTGAAAAGCCCAACAACCTCGATTCGGTAGAGGCCCTAGGCGGCATCAGCGTTTGGCTCAAAAAAACAGGCCCCAGCCAATCTGACCCGGTCATGGTCTTTGAACTGGAAGACCGCAATGGCATGCGAAGCTCCACATCGCTGGCACCGCATCACATCCCCACATTCCCCCTCGATACAGTGTGGCAGGAAGCCAGGATCCCGCTGTCCGACTTCAACAGAGGAAGGGACCAAACCGATTGGTCTGATCTGGTCGCATTCAACCTGCGCATGGAGCATTTCGGCGACATCGAAATAGGGGCATGCATCCTTGTGCCCCATGCTCCCATAAAAAAGGTGGTGCGCCGCGCATCCAAAAGACCCCTTGCAGACATCGCACCGGGCCGGTTCATCGTGTTTGAAGAAAATGCAGACCACGAGTGGGGATTGGGACAATTCGGGCCAGACCGACAGTTCATCGTCAAGGAAAAGCGCGGCAGAAGCAAAAGCCAAGCGTTGGACTTCGAGTGGGATTTTAGCCCGAATCCCCTCACCCTTGAAGCACCGGAATTTCCGACCCACACAGTTGGCTTCAGCTGGAACCGATGGCAGGCCATGGCCCAACCTGCCCAACCCGATGCCGCCTTCATCGTCTTCAAGCTGCGCAACATCGGGGTCAACCCTGGCCCGACGGCGCCACTGCCCATTCAAGTAGGTCTGGCCGACGCCGATGGCCATACTTCGACCATCACGCTGACACAGGATCTCATTCCCGCCACAGGCTTCGGCAAATGGATGGAGTGCCGCATCCCGTTCAGCGCCTTCGATTGGGCGACGGAGGAGGATCCCGATGGCTTGGGTTCCATCGGCTATCTCTTTTTCGAGTTCAGCGAGAAGGGCCACATTTACATCGACGACCTGTACGTCCGGTTCTAACCCCCGGATGCGCCGTATTTTCGGTCCATGACTGGAAATCCCGCTTCACGCCCCGCTTCCTCCCAGGAGGCCATGGACATGGAAAACCGCTATGGTGCGCACAACTATCATCCCCTGCCGGTCGTGTTGGACCGGGCCGAAGGTGTCTTCTGCTGGGACATTGAGGGCAAGCGTTACTATGATTTCCTGAGCGCCTACAGCGCCGTCAACCAAGGACACTGCCATCCCCGCATCGTGGGGGCCATGACCGAGCAAGCGCAGAAGTTGACGCTCACCTCTCGTGCCTTTTACAACAGCGTTTTGGGCCCCTACGAGCAGTACGTCACCGAGTATTTTGGCTACGACAAGGTGCTCCCCATGAATACGGGCGCCGAAGCGGTCGAAACCGCCATCAAGATTGCGCGGAAATGGGCCTACGACGTCAAAGGCGTTCCCGCAGGACAAGCCAAAATCATCACCTGCGAGCACAACTTCCACGGCCGCACCACCACCATCGTAGGCTTCTCCACCGATCCGGATTCGACCGGCGGTTTCGGCCCCTTCACCCCGGGCTTTGAGATCATCCCCTACGATGACATCGACGCCCTTGAAGAAGCCCTGAAAGACCCCAACGTAGCTGGTTTCCTCGTGGAGCCCATCCAAGGTGAGGCCGGCGTCTACGTGCCCAGTGAAGGATACATCCAAGAAGCCCACGCCCT
>Ga0213865_10001952_pt1 | contig 13175 bp, 7 predicted proteins | sample PICome_6_FD_160100 | JGI IMG/M metagenome (GOLD analysis project Ga0213865, IMG submission 160100) | Coastal seawater microbial communities near Pivers Island, North Carolina, United States - PICO282 | ecosystem: Environmental > Aquatic > Marine > Coastal | place: USA: North Carolina | collected...
TGGTGGTGTAAGAGCAATAGCTGGAATAGTATTTTTAAAAAAACTAGAAGAAGAAAGTGGTAAAAAAGTTGCTGATTTATTTGATATGTTTATCGGTACAAGTGCTGGCGCATTAAATGCTGCATGTTTTGCGTGCGATGGTTTAAGAGCTGATGAAGTAAAACAATATTGGTCAAAAGATTACTTAGAACAGATTATGGAGACGTCTTTCTTCTGGGATCAAGCATCTTTAATTCAGGCCAGACCAAGGTATGAAAATAAAGGCAGAATAGAGCTCTTAAAAGATTTATTTGAAAATAAAAATATTAGTAGCACTAAAAAGCCACTCATAACATTGTGTTATGACATAGAAAAACGTGAACATGTAATTCATTCTTCATACAAAACTCCTGATATAAGTTTAGTTGATGCAGTTTGCGCATCAAGCGCAGCGCCTATGTATTTTCCTACCCATCAAATTAGCAATGGCTCCTGGATGATAGATGGAGGAGTTGTTACTAATAACCCATCCCTTATTGGTTATGTTGAAGCTAAGAAATTTTTCGACACAGAAAGCATAAAAGTTCTAAGCATAGGCGCTGCACTAAATAAAAATAAAATTAAAGGATCAAGTTCATCAAAATGGGGAGGTGTTGGCTGGTTAAGAAATGATATTATCGGCATGGTTCTTGATTCTGAAATTCACAATAGTATTGCTGAGAATATTATTGGCAATAATTACCTAAGAATAAACTCACCGCTTGGTGATATCAATAGAATGCTCGATGATGCATCGGAAGAAAATATTGAAAAAATTCACCGTCTTGGTCTTTATTGGTGGGAGTTATATGGCAAAGATGTAATAAAGTTTATAAATGATTAATTTTTTTACTTTTTTTACTTTTATTGTTACTTTTAATGTAAGATACGTTTTTTTTATTAATCATTAAAATATGAACATATACGTTGGAAACATATCTTGGGGCATGACTGACCAAGATTTAGAAAATCTTTTTGCCGAACACGGCACTGTAACATCTGCAAAAATTATTACTGATAGAATGACAAATCGCTCCAGAGGATTTGGATTTGTTGAGATGAGTGATGGAGCAGAAAATGCAATTACTGCTTTAAATGATACTGAAGTTGAGGGTAGAAAGTTGGTAGTAAACGAATCTAAACCTCGCGAATCACGATAGAATAAGCGTATATTTCTAATTAAAAAATAAGACTATTTATAGGTCTTTTTATTAGATATATTTTTATATTTTATTAATATATGTTCTGTAAATTATTTACAAAATATATATTTTTAATAAATTCTTGACGTTTTTCTTACAATGTTGTCTAATTAAAAAGTTTTTACTTATATAAAGGGGAAAATTCCGTGAATAAATATTTATTATCATTGCTATTGCTTTTACCTATAGCTTTTGTAACAGCTGATGAAGAGGCTGAAAACTCAGAAGAAGAGGTTGAAGAAATAGTAGTAACAGGTATCAAAAAGAGTCTTCTTGACGCTATTGATATTAAAAGAAGCAAAGTCGGTATTTCTGAAGCATTAAGTGCAGAGGATATCGGTAAGTTTCCTGATGAAAACCTTGCTGAAGCACTTGGTAGAGTAGCTGGTGTCAGTATTATTAGAAGTAATGTTGAAGGTCAGCAAATTATTGTTAGAGGTTTAGGACCAGAATTCAATTTGGTTACCTTAAACGGCAGACAAATGCCTACAGCTCCGTGGTTATATGAATCAGGAAGATCATTTAATTGGGGTGATATATCCGCTCATGGTGTTGCAGCTATCGAAATTTTTAAATCTTCAGACAGTTCACTACCGACTGGTGGTATTGGCTCAACAATTAATATGATAACAACTAAACCATTAAACATTGATAAAGATACAGTTGGGTCATTTAGTTATAACTATGTTCATGACACAACTTCAGAGCTTGACAATGATTTAGAGTCAGAAGTTGATTTTTCTTTTGCAACAAAAGGAAATTATGTTTTTGGTGATTATATAAATCAATATGGTTTCTCTTTAACTGGTTCTTATCAACATAGAACTAATAGAGAAGTTGGCATGAGAGAAAGTAACTATAAAAATGCTGATGCTGGCAATTTTTATGACTTTAATCCAGTTATTACTGGTGGTTCGCAAAGAGCTGATGCGAATATCTTTTTAGGTGAGCCAGCTGCAAGACAGTTTAAAGATAACGACAGACTAAGAGAAAACTTACAAGCAACATTTCAAACTACAATTGGTGATGACATTGTTGTAACAGTTGATAACACTCTTTCAATATTAGACATATCTACTCAAGGCCAAATGTTTGGTTCGTGGTATGGTGGTTGGGACACAACTGCAGCTACTGTTGCTGCTGACGGCTCAGTTCTTGAAGCAACTGTGCCATTAAGACGATATGATCACCAAGTAATATGGGGTGCAACTAAATCAACTAACAAATCACTTGGTGGTAATATAGAGTGGGATGTAACTGATAACTTTGTCTTAACTTTTGATAGTCATAATTCATCTGCTTTAATTGATGGTGCTCAAATACCAAATGAAATTGGTATGTCTCCTAGCGACAATGATCAAGCAGTTATGAATGTTAACTGGTATTCAGACATGCCTTCATGGGATTATGCTGATGGTGCTGAGTTTACAGCCGATGCTTTTACATACGGTAATGGTTATGCTAGAGATGGTTATAAGCGTAATGACTTAAGTCAACATCAAATCAACGGTGAATTGACTTTGGATATGGGGCCGTTAACCTCGATAGAGTTTGGAGTATCAACATTAAATCAACATTTTGTGCAACAGCAAGCTGAAGAAATTGTAGCCGCTGATTCTAGTCTGGCTGATACTGCAGTTGATCAAAGTTTATTAACAAGAACTTCAACTGAAGGATTATTTGACTCTTTAACAGGTACTGATCCTGGTTATTACTTTCACGTAGATCCTTTAGCTATTGAGGAAGATTTTGTTGGTAAATATGGTTGGAGTGCCGGCCCTATCGATTATGATGAAGGTGTTGAAGAGCAATTAGACCAAGCATTTATTCAATTTAATTTTAATACTGATTTTAAAGGAATGCCTTTGAGTGTTGTATTAGGTGTTAGATATGAAGAAGCAGAAACCACTTCAACAAGTAATGTTACTAGACCTGCATATGTCGCTGCAGCAAACGCATTAGTATTTACAATGCAACAAGGATATAATGTTGAATCAGCAACAACTGATGCTGTCCTTCCAACATTACAGGCTTCACTTGGAATTAGTGATACAGAAGTCGTAAGATTTTCTTATAGTGAAACAATTTCAAGGCCTCACTTAGCTGATTTATCATCAGGAAGAACATATAGTAGTGGTGATTTCCAGAGGAATATAGCTAGCGGTGGTAATCCTCAGTTAAAACCTTATCGATCAACTAATATTGATTTGGCATATGAGAATTACTATAAAGAGGGTAGTTATGTTGCTTTAAATCTTTTCCACAAGGACTTAGAGGACTTTATTGGCAGAGAAACTGCTACAGATGTAGTACTCTTTGATGATTTATATAATCCTTGGACAAGAACTGACCAAGAATTCTTAGATGCATATGCATGGGCAGTTCAGCTTGTAGATAATTTTAAAGCTACTGGTGAATATGGTTATGGTTATGGCTGTTCTACTCTTGTAGCTTCAGAAGAAGACTGTGATGTAGCTCTTGACGCATATTGGACTCAGCAAAATGGTTATGATACTTATCAAACAGGTATTTCATATCAAAATCAGAGTGTTCAAGGTTGGTCATATGATGCATTTGAAAGACAAGTTGCATATATTTATTACACAGTTGCTGCTTTACAAGGTTTAACAGAAGCTGATGGCTATAACCACAATAGATGTTACGGTGGTGATTGGATTTGTAACAATGGCTTGCTAATGACAGATGGTACTGGCGGTGCAGTTGCCAGTCCAGTAACTTTCGCTGAAGTATCAAGACCTGTAAACAACTTAGATGGAAGTATTCAAGGTGTTGAGGTTGCATGGCAACATTTATTCGACAACGGATATGGTGTTCAGTTTAACTACATTGTTACTGAAGGCGATAATATCGAAGCAGACTTATACTCACTTGATGAACAATTCTATATTCCTGGTTTAGCTGATTCAGGTAACTTTGCTGCTTTCTATGAAGATAATAAGATGACAGCAAGAATTGGAATTAATTATGCAGCTGAAAGACCTTCTGGATCTGCTAACTATTTCCAACCGATATTTGTTGAAGCTAGAACACATGTTGATGCTAATTTCTCATATAACCTTGATATGGGCGGAACTGTATCGTTAGATATTCTTAACGTAACAGACGAGCCTACAAGACTATATGCAAGGAATACAAACATGTCTTTCTTAGCGCAAGACCATGGTGTTGTGTATAAGTTAGGATATAGATTTACTTTCTAGTATTTTCTAGTCTAAAAAACCGCTGCTAGTCAGCGGTTTTTTTTTGCTTAAAAAATATATATACTCAATGGATGTTAAAAAAACAAACATTGTTTCTTGCCTTTTTTCTTGTTTTCTTAACCTCTTGTGGCGGTGGCGGTGGAGCTGCTCCTTTTTCATTTCAAGTTGGACAAGATCAAATACTATCTACCAATGAAGATATAAATTTATCTGGAAGTTTTTCGACTTCAACAAACTATACCTCTAATATAAGTTCGTCGGTTTCCTCATATCCAGATAACGGTGTTGTTGTTCTGAATAGCACGTCCTCATTTACCTATACACCAGCAAGTAATTTTTTTGGTGATGATGAATTTGCATTAACTTTTACAGCTACACAAAAAGATGAAAATGGTCAAACTGTTGGAGCTCCAATTAGTTATACAAGAACCGTCACTATTACAATTAATCCAGTAAACGACAGCCCAACTATAGAAATTTTCGGTGATTTTAGTGATTATGATAGTAGAACATTAATACTTGATAGTACTTTACAAGTTTCAGCAACTATAAACGATGTTGATAATGATATTTCTGAGTTAGATGTTTATGGCGAAATATCAAATAGCACAGTATCTGCTTCGTATACTGAACCGGTTGTAGGTTTAAGAGGGGATATGAATCTACAAATGAGCGATGTTGACAATGCTGGTTATCAGGAGATTGATTTTTGTGTATCAGACGGCAGTCTATCTCAATGTGTAAATGGTTTTAGCGCATACTTTATTGCAGATAAGCAACAAATTGACATCGAACACTCCTGTGATGGAGATGGTTCAAACTGTTCTTCAGATAAGCATTATTTATATTATTTAGTCGGCAATAGTTCTGATTCTGCTATGACAGATTATGTCTTTATAGGAGATAGATTAACACCAGATAATATTGAATCTTTTAGAGAAGCTGTATTGCAATCTATTGATACCCTTAATAATTCTGATGCTGGTCCGTTAATAGATGGATTTTTTACCGTTGCAGTTATAGAGGAAGTTGCTCTTACAGAACTTTCTGCTTTTGAAATTGAGATAGGTTGTTATCCTAGTACCCCAAGAGTTTTTTGTATAGGTGATATTGATAGAGAGAGAATTCGTAATGCATTTGACTATGATGTCGCTGCTTTTATTTCATCTCTGACTGCTGATGATGGAGTAGGTGGCAGAGGCGTTGCCCAAGGTGCTGTAAACGTACAATTTCTTGATAGTGGAACTGATGAAGTGGTTATGCATGAACTTGGTCATTCTCATGGATATATGGGGGATGAATATGACTCTGGCTCTGAATATGGTGAAGATTTACCTAGAGCAGATACTTATGTAAATACAACTTCTGTTTCAGATTCTAGTTTAGTTAAATGGAAACATTTTTTTGATGATCCCAACAATATTCCAGGACTTGATTATGATATTTGTTTTAACTATGCAGATGGTGATATTTATTATCGCGACCAAGTTGGCAATGGTACATATCAAGATTGTGAATGTTTTTATAATCAATTTCCAGACAATACTGAATTTGATGGAGAAAATATAGACTCTGACTGTATGAATAAAGCAGGTCTAATTCCAGGAACCTATTATTCAGAAGAAGATACCTTTAGGCCATATTACTGGACTGTAATGGAATTTGATAAAGATCAAGGCTATAACAAAGTAAATATAGAGGGCTTTGCCTTTGGCTCAATCATGAATCAAGGTTTTGGAGATTTCACAATTAATGGTGATGTCGGCACAGAAGGACTTACTTCAAGCTCTGCTTTATCAAACGATACATTAAATATTGTCATTGATGCTGAGTTTGATTCGACAAAATTAAGATTAAAGTGGTTCAAAGATGGGGTAGAACAAACCCAATTACAGAATGACACTTCGGTTCAATTTGCAAGACCAAATGATAATTCAAAAGTTACTTATTCATGGAAGGTGGAGACTATTGGAGCTCTTGCAGGAGTAGTAACAGCACCAAATGATATTGAAAACCCTATAGATTTCTACGAGGGATGGTTTGAGCAGTATTATTATTATGAAAGTGATTCAGAACAATTGCCATATGCAGCTCAACAACCCTATGTCGGTTCATGGTTATGGTATTCATCTCAAGATGGGTATTTAACTGATGATCAAATAAGCTCTAATCAAGAATATATGTTTGCTGAGATATGTTGCTCTATGGGCGCAGCTATAAAAATTGATTGGAGTAAATATAACCAATCGTCTTCAACATCAAATAATTTTAATAACAACAAAAAAAATAAATCAAATATTTTTATGTCACCTAGCACAAATAAAAATGAGAAAGTGCTTTCTTTTGATTTAACAAAAGAATCAATCGTTTTAAATAAAATTGATATTAAACAACCTAATAAGAAAGATATTAGACGCCCATTTATCAAAAAAACTGATAGATATGTTGTTAATTTTTTCAACCAAGAGAATGAATTAATTTATCAATTAGGTATAGGCAATCCTTTTGAAATAAAAATTCAACATATAGGTTATGTAGATAAACATTCACATACCCATAATCACGATGAATTTATTTTAGAGGATTCTAGTGTTTCTAACCTGAAATTAGTAATACCATCATACATAAATCCACAATCTGTATCTTTATCAAAGAGAGATGCTAATAACGCTTTTAAAGAAATCGTAAGAATACCGATAAATTAGTTATTTACTTAATAATTCTAAGGATTTTTATAATATAATATCGTCCTTCAAACACGGATTGCGGTACTAGCTCAGTTGGTAGAGCGTCTGCTTGCCAAGCAGAAGGCCGCCGGTTCGAGACCGGCGTACCGCACCAATTTGAAGCGATTTTTACCTAAAAAAGATGCGTTTCAAGTCAGCTTACCTAATTACTATAATTTTTTTAATATCATCTTGTGGCAATGAAACAACGACTCCATCAAATGTAGGTGACAATACTTCAACTTCTTTTGAAGAAACATGCACATCTTATGGGAAGAATACTCAAAGATGTAATTTTATACATGATGGGTTGGATAGATATTATTTAATTTACAGACCAACCTTTATAGCAAATAATAATGTACCAATACTATTTGCGTTACATGGATACGGTTCTTCTGCAGCATTCCATAAGTCATATACTCAGTACGAGCAAATTGCTGATGAAAATAATTTTATTGTAATATATCCACAAGGATATAAATTTGAATCACTGCTAGCAAATAGCTCCTCCCATTGGAATGTTGGCGCATGGACTGTTGCAAGTGATATTGATGACGTTGATTTTATAGATACAATTATTGATCTTGTATCGAGCAAAGAACAAATTAATCAAAATCGCATTTATTCTTCAGGCATGTCTAATGGAGGATTTATGAGCTACCATTTAGCTTGTAACTTAAGTAGTAGAATTGCAGCCATAGCTTCTGTTACTGGATCTATGAGTAGAGAGACATTAGCTAACTGCTCTCCAAATCACCCAACATCCGTTCTGCAAATACATGGTTTAGAGGATGCCGTAGTTCCTTATTCTGGTATAGAAGCTTTAGGTATGGAGCCGATTGATGATGTTTTATCTTTTTGGGCTAATGCCAACAATTGCAATCCTGAAAGAGTAATAGCTATTGTTGATTTTTTTACTAATAACAATTCAGCAGACTATATTAACTATGAGTCTTGTGAAAATGATGTTGATGTAAAATTAATCAGAATTCCATCCATGGGTCATACTTGGCCAGATTTAAATAACTTTAATATCTCAGCTACAGAAGAGATTTGGAGTTTTTTGTCACAATATGATTTAAATGGAAAAATTGCTAATTAATAATATTTTAATGTATATTCAATTTAATATTTTTTAATAAAAAATATCATGAGCAATCCTGTAAATATAATTTGTATGAAATGGGGCAATAAATTCCCTGTTTCCTATGTAAACCGACTTTACGGAATGATTTCACGTAACATCACATTACCTTTTAAGCTTGTTTGCTTTACTGAGATAAGTGAGGGTATTCGTGATGAGGTGGTTATAAAGCCTTTACCAGAATTAGATTTGCCTCACGGCTCACCTGAAAGGGGTTGGAGAAAACTTACAATATTGTCTGACAATCTTAATGATCTATCTGGCCCAGCTCTATTTTTAGATTTAGATATATTAATTGTAAGTAATATCGATAGCTTTTTTGATTATTCTGGTAATTTTTTGATAGCTCATGATAAAAAAAGACCAAAAAAAATAGAAGGTAATTCATCAGTTTTTCGTTTTAATATTGGCGAACATAATGATATTTTAGAATTCTTTGTACAAAACTTTAATTCAATTAAAAATGAATTTAGGCATGAACAAGCTTATTTATCAAATAAAGTTCACCAAAAAAAATTATTAAATTACTGGCCTGATGAGTGGGTGCCGAGTTTCAAATATCACTGTGTTCCAAAGTTTCCCTATAATTTTATTAAGACACCTAGCATTCCTCTAAATGCAAAAATTATATTATTTCATGGCTTACCCAATCCTCCTGATGCAATAGAAGGAAGAAGTGGTAAATGGTATCGATATATAAGGCCTGCACCTTGGATAGAAAATTATTGGCTTGAATAAATTATATTTATAATTCAATTTAATTAATGCGTTTGAAAAACACATAACTTAATGTATATTTAAATTATTAATTAATAGGGAGTCAAAATGAAACAATTATTTACGGTTTTACTAACCATGAGTTTTGTTGCTTACGCACAGGACGATGTTCAATATAAATATGAACCTGAAGTCAACAAAGCAGAGTACTATATTGGAACTTTTAACAAAGGCAAAGATGTAGAAGATTTATCAGCTTGGTATGGTAAGTTTGCAAAGTGGGCTGAAACAAAAGATGGAATATATGATTCAATGTCAGTTGCAATTTTACAACCATACTTTCATTCTAACTTAGCTGGTATTGATGTAATGTGGGTCAATACATGGCCTACACCTGGTGAACAATTTCAAGGTTTAGAAACATGGATCACAGGCGGCGGTGCTGAATTATTAAAATCTCTTCCGGTAACAAATTCTCAGCAAATTGATACATGGCAATGGACTATATCCCAACCTGCTAGCATGCAAGCTGGCAACATGATGTATGCAACTTATGCAGACTGCAGTTTAGAGGAGGGTTATGACCTAAGACAGGTATATGATTTATATAAAGATTTTGCTATTTATGCTCAATCACAAGGTGACACCGTAGGAAGAAAAATTATTGTTCCTGATTCAGGGGTTCAGTTAGCAGACGGAGTAGATTTTGTAAGACTTATGTTCTCATCTTCAATCTCAGAAAGAGGCTCTAATGCTGATTTATTCTTTTCTAAAATTGTTGACTCTGAGGCAGCTCAAAATCTAAAAGGGTTTTCTTGCACTAATGCTCGATCATATTTTGGTGCAGCAATGAGGGCTCCTAGTTAAAATAAATTAGTTATTTTTAATGGGAGCAGTAGCTCCCATTTTTTTTATTTCATGCATAATAATCCTGTGGATTATGCAAATCATATAGCAATAATTGGTGGTGGAATATCAGGGTTAACCTTGGGTTGTGTTTTAAAAAATGCAAAAATCCCAGTAATTATTTTTGAAAAATCAAATGATGTAAGCGATTATGGCGCAGGAATCTCAATCTCTCCAAATGGAATAAGAGTTCTTAAATATTTAGATATATATAATGAGCTTATTTCTGTATCTGCAAACCCAAAAGAAGCAATTTATTCATCTATTAAAAAAAAGATCGCTAGCTTCAATGTAGATGTTGTCACAACTTCCAGAAAGGTTTTATATGAAGTTTTATACAAAAAATTTATAGGTATGGGAGGTGAAGTTTTATTTAATCATGAATTATTAAAAGCAGATGTTGAAAATTTAAAATTACACTTTAGTAATAATAATTCATACAAGGTAAGACATATTGCAGCTTGTGACGGCATTAAATCTGTATGTAGACATAGTATTGAATTTCAAACTGATCCCGTATACAGCGGATATTCTGTATGGCGAGCAATTATTAATAAAAATCAAAAAAATATTAGAACTTATTTAGGGCCAAATCATCATATTGTTACTTATCCAATTTCTGCTTCTCAGATTAGTTTTGTTGCGGCAATTAAAACTGATAAAAAATATAAGGAATCATGGAGAATAGAGGGATCATTAAATGAGCTTAAAGAGGACTTAGTTTTAAGTGATATTAATGATTTTTCTTTTATTACCGATAAAACTCCTTTATTCAAATGGGGAATTTATATAAGACCAATGATTAAAAATATTCAATATAAAAATCTAACGTTATTGGGTGATGCTGCTCATCCCATTGTCCCATTTATCGGTCAAGGAGGATGCTTGGCAATGGAAGATGCATTCATATTTGGTAATCTAATAATTAAATGTAATTCTGATATTAGTTCTGCACAAAGTTCATATGAAAAATTAAGAATGCAAAGAATTAAAATGATTTCAAAATTATCTTTAAGACAAGGTTATTTAAATCATCTTTCAAACCCATTAATAGTTTTTATTAGAAATCTAATTATGAAGTATTTTTCTTTTTTGGCCATGAGATCAATTAAATCAAATGTATGGAATTATGACCCACAAAAAGACATATAGTTTTTTAGCAATACTTGATAGTTAATGGTATTGGTTATTTGATTCAACTTGCTATAATCCAACAATGAATATTTTTACCAAACTAACCTCTTTTTTTAACCACAAAAAACCTAAAAATATGACAACTCAAACAAATTCATCATCCTTGGTAATCTCAAAAGATCTCAAAAATTTTTTAGAAAATGAAGTGCTTATTGGTCTTGATATCTCAAAAGATCATTTCTGGTCTTCTTTTGAAGCAATCGTTAATGAATTCTCGCCAAGAAATAAGGATTTATTAGAAAAAAGAGACAATATTCAAGCTAAAATTGACACCTGGCATATAAATCGCAAAGGCCAAGATTTTAACTTTACTGAGTACAAATCATTTTTAACAGAGATTGGTTATATTGCTCCTAGAAGTAAAGATTTTAAAATTTCTACAGATAATGTAGATCCTGAAATAAAAACTATAGCCGGTCCACAACTGGTTGTTCCAGTAATGAATGCAAGATTTGCTTTAAATGCTGCTAATGCAAGATGGGGCAGTCTCTTCGATGCTTTATACGGTACAGATGTTATAAGTGAAAGTGATGGAGCAGAAAAAGTCGGTGGTTACAACCCAGTTAGAGGAGATAAAGTTATAGATTTTGCTAAGAATTTTCTTGATGAAACTATACCTCTTGTTGAGGGAAGTTACAAAGACGTTTTAGGGTTTGAATTCGTTGATGGAAATATTCAAGCCGTTCTCCCTGATTCATTAAAAGTCCAGTTAAAAAATCCAGCCCAATATATCGGATATAGAGATGATAACAATGATGCTTATTCTCTTTTATTTAAAAATAATAATTTACATTTTGAAATACAAATTGATTCTAACCATCCTATTGGCCAGACTGATAAAGCTGGTATCAAAGACATTTTGATGGAATCAGCAATAACTACAATACAAGATTGCGAGGACTCAGTTGCAGCTGTTGATGGAGAAGACAAAACGGCAGTTTATAGGAATTGGTTGGGTTTAATGAAAGGAGATTTACAAGAATCCTTTACCAAAAATGATTCTGTTATGACTAGAAAGCTAAATCCTGATAAAAACTATATATCCAAAGACGGTCATCAAATAACTCTTCCAGGCAGAAGTTTAATGTTGGTAAGGAACGTTGGTCATTTGATGACAAATCCTGGTGTTTTAGATGCTCAGGGTAATGAAGTACCTGAAGGCATTATTGATGCAATGTTTACAATTTGTATTGCTATGCATGATTTAAATAAGAATGGTTTATATCAAAATTCAAAAACTGGCAGCGTATATATTGTTAAACCTAAAATGCATGGACCAGAAGAAGTTCAATTTACTTGTGATTTATTTTCAGCCATTGAAAAAGCATTAGACTTACCTCATCTAACCGTCAAAGTTGGAATTATGGATGAAGAAAGAAGAACAACGGTTAATCTAAAAGAGTGTATTGAAGTCGCAAAAGACAGAGTAATTTTTATTAATACTGGCTTTCTTGATAGAACAGGCGACGAAATTCATACCAGCATGGAAGCTGGCCCAATGATCACTAAAGCAGACATGAAGTTACATCAATGGATAGCGCAATACGAAAATTGGAATGTTGATATAGGTCTAGAAACAGGTTTTAAGGGAAGAGCACAAATTGGTAAAGGAATGTGGCCAATGCCTGATGAAATGCTAGGAATGTACAATACAAAAACTATGCATCCTAAAGCTGGAGCTAATTGTGCATGGGTACCTTCTCCAACTGCAGCAACTCTTCATGCAATTCACTATCACCAGATTTTAGTAAGTGATGAGCAAGATTTAATCATGAATAGAGAAAAAGCTAGTCTCGATGCTATTTTAGACATACCTATTCATAAAAACCCTTCTGAGATATCTGCTGAAGAAATTCAAGCAGAACTTGAAAATAATTGTCAGGGTATATTAGGTTATGTTGTGAGATGGGTTGATCAAGGAGTTGGGTGTTCTAAAGTACCAGATATAAATAATGTTGGATTAATGGAAGATAGAGCAACATGCAGAATATCTAGTCAGCATATAGCTAATTGGCTCCATCATAATTTAGTCAGTAAGGATGAG
>Ga0213865_10001953_pt1 | contig 13172 bp, 8 predicted proteins | sample PICome_6_FD_160100 | JGI IMG/M metagenome (GOLD analysis project Ga0213865, IMG submission 160100) | Coastal seawater microbial communities near Pivers Island, North Carolina, United States - PICO282 | ecosystem: Environmental > Aquatic > Marine > Coastal | place: USA: North Carolina | collected...
TGAGGGAAGCAGGGATGATTCCAGCATTGGTCGCACTGGATGACCCTTCATTGCAGGCGGAATTCCTCGCTGAGCGCATTGACGAACTGATCGGTGAGGGGGTCAGCCCGGATGAGATAGCGGTTCTTTACCGCGCTCATTACCAGAGCATGGAAATCCAGATGGAGCTCACGCGCCGTGATTTAGCGTTTCAGATCACGAGTGGATTGCGGTTTTTTGAACAAGCCCATATTAAGGATGTCTCTGCGATGATACGCTTTGTAGTCAACGGGCGGGATGAAGTGAGCTTCAAAAGAATGGTATTGTTGCTGCCCGGTATAGGCGCAAGAACCGCCGATAACCTCTGGCAGGCGTGGGCAAATTCCGCCCCAGGTCGGAGTGTTGAGGTGCCCGAGTCTTTTTCCAACACGCTGCTTAACTTTCGAGTTCCCGCTAAGGCGAAAGATTCTTGGGAGCAGCTTTGCCACACACTTGATGAGCTTGCACCTGAGGGTAAGTTTGAACGTCCCTCCAATATGATCTTCAGTATTCTGGAAGGGGTCTATGAGGATTACATGCTAGCGACCTTTGATAATTACGAGCACCGGAAGCAGGACATCGAGCAGCTGATGCAGTATGGCGAGAACTATGAGGATATTCTTGAATTTCTGGCTCAGCTCTCATTGATGTCATCGGTAGACGGTGATCCTGTGGAGGGAGATCAGCAAAAGCAAGACAGCAGTGACAGTGTCATGCTTTCATCCATTCATCAGGCGAAGGGCTTGGAATGGAAGGTTGTTTTTGTCGTCTGGCTTGCCGATGGCATGTTCCCCAACCGACGGGTGCTGGATTCCGGTGACAACGATATGTTTGAGGAGGAAAGGCGCTTGTTTTATGTGGCTACCACGCGTGCCAAGGACCAGCTTTATCTTACTTATCCGATGACCAACCCGAAAAGCTACACGGGTGAGTACATGACCAAACCATCACGTTTTCTTGAGGCGATTCCGACTGAGCTGACCGAAGAGTGGGAAGTTTCCACCTGGTAAATTCAGGGCACAAAAAAGCCTCCCGCCACGAGACAGGAGGCTTTGTTTGAGGCGTTGTATCAATTAGTGAGCGTGCCCGTGGTCACAGGTGCAGGCGTATTCTTGGTAATCGCAGCTTGGGCAGTCGCTTAGATCGAGTGCGAATTTCCCCCTGATGGGAGCCGCATCTGGACTGGTTTTAAACGTCAGAATAACGGGGAATTTGTTTCCTACAGGCAGAGTGCCATCAGAGATGAGGCTGTTGCCGTCGGTGTCCTTAGCGAAGCTCAGTATGGTTGGGTTACTGCGATCACCACAGATGACATCCACTGTTTGATCGGCTACGGCCATTGCTGTATTTTGCTCGTCGAGAAATGTAATGCGCACCTTGTGTTCAGGAGTCACGTAAAACTCAGCATGCGGCTCTACAGCGGTGATGATCTTCCCTCCGTTTGGGCCGGCTATTTTTTTGGCATGCACATCAGCACCGTGATCATGGTGAGCACCAGGTCCATGATCTGCTACTCCGTCACCGTCATGATCATGAGGGACAGGTGCATTATGCTCTCCAGGTCCGTGGTCTGCTACTCCGTCACCGTCATGGTCGTGGGGGACATGGGCATGTTTGTCTTCGCAAGAGGCGAATAGGAATACTGATGCTATGGCACTTAATCCGGCGGCTAGTCTATTGGTTTGTTTCATGATGATTTTTTGATGAGCTATGAGTGACTGGTTATTAAACGATTTTAAAGGTAGAATTTGTCCAATTATTAGTTGTCACAATTATTGTGATGCTGGCGACTGTTTCTTGATCGATTGCAGCGCTGCTTTTTTGCCAAAGAGCCAAAATACGGCAGGAGTAACACCGAGTCCAAGAATAGTCGAGGTGACCAGGCCTCCCACAATGACAATCGCTACAGGATTGAGTATTTCTTTGCCCGGAGCATCTGCTGGGTGTGAGTCAGGCAGGCCCGGGATGAAGCCTAGGTTAGCAACCAAAGGCAGTAATGCGATTCCCGCTGAAAGCGCGGTCATCAAAACCGGCACAAGGCGTTCCAGCGTGCCCCGCTCGATCATGGCTTTACTGAACTCCTCTCCCTCATGGCGCATCAGGTGGAGGTAGTGCGATATCATCATGATGCTATTGCGGGCAGCGATACCCGCGATTGCAATAAAGCCGACCAGAGTTGCGATGCTGATATTTTCCAGTGTCAGGTAGGTCAGGAAAATGCCCCCTATGAGAGCCATCGGAATGTCTGCAAGCACCTGGATGGTGAACACGGAGGTGCTGAAGTAGTTGTAGAGTAAGAAGGCGATGAGCAGCAATACAACCACTGACATGATAGCGATGCGCTTGCTGGCTTCCTGCTGTGCGACATATTCTCCTTCAAAGCTAATGTGGTAGCCATCTGGAAGGTTTATTTCTTCGTCCACCTTAGCCTTGAGCTGCTCAACAAGCTCAACGAGGTTATCGGTTGTTGGGTTAATACTGACCACAAAACGACGCTGGCTGTTTTCGCGCTGAATGGTGTTGGGGCCTTTTGCCTGACGAATGTCAGCGAGGTTTTTGAGTTGGACGCGTTGCCCACTTGAGGTTTGGAAATAGATATTGGCAAGGCGTTCAGGTGATTCCCTCCATGCGAGAGGCAAGCGCACTACCACATCGTAAATGCGCTGGTTTTCATAGATTTCAGTTACCGATTCACCGCCCAAGAGTGTAGCAAGGCGGTTGTTTAAATCCCCGGGAGTAATGCCATATGCTCGAGCACGCTCACGATCGACCTCGATGCGTAGCTGTGCGATGGGGGCTTGCTGTTCGGCGCGGGCTTCCTCAAGTCCGGGTATCTCACGGGCTAGGTCTTGGATAAGTGTGCCAATACGGCGAAGCTCCTGCAAGTCATCACCTTTTATCTTAATCGCTATTTTGGCTGAGACACCACTGAGCATATGACCGATGCGGTCTGCAAGGGGGCTGCTCACTGCGGAGAACGTGCCCGGCAGATTAGTGGGGTGCATGACGCGCCTGATATTTTTGAGAATGTCTGTGCGGGAACGAGATGATTCGGGGTCAAAGTCCACTTCAAACTCAACCGTGGATACGGGCACGACATGGTCGCCACGCTCGGCTCGGCCTGCACGATATCCCACCGTTTTAACACCATCGATCTGCATTAGCATCTGGCTGGCAGTGTCTGCGAGTTCGGTGGTTTGTTTGAGCGAGGTGCCAGGAGCCGTGGCGGCTGCGATGACTGCAGTTGGCTCTCTGAATGCTGGTAGGAAATTTCGACTCATCGTGGGGTAGAGTGCCGCAGCTCCAACGAGCAGAATAGCGGCTATGGCGAGCACCGCAAAAGGGTGGCAGAGCGCTAGCTTTAGCCAGGTTCTTTGCAGCAACCACTTCATCGAGCTGACGATTTTACTGTCTTGGTGCTCCTCGTTTTCTTTTGGATGAAGCAGGTATGAGGACAAGACCGGTATGACGGTAAGTGACACCAAGAAGGAGGCCGCCATGCTGACAATCGTGGCGATGGCGATGGGAGTAAACAACCTGCCCTCAACTCCACTCAGTGCGAGTAGGGGGATGAAGACTAGGATGATCAAAATAGTGGCGTAAAGGATCGAGCTACGCACTTCCGAAGACGCCTTGGCAATGACCTCTAGGCGTGGCAATGGTGAGGCTAGCACCGCATTTTCTTTGAGTCTTCGGAAGACGTTTTCAACATCAACAATTGCATCATCAACGACAATGCCGATGGCGACGGCAAGTCCACCCAAGGTCATCGAGTTGACACTGAGATTGAAGAAGTCAAAGACTAGAATGGCGATGCCCAGTGACAGGGGGATGGATGTCAGGGTGATGAAGGTCACACGGAAGTTCATCAGGAAGAGCAATAAAACGAGGCAGACCATGATGCCCCCAAGCCAGAGGGCTTCGGTGAGGTTATGATAAGAGAGATTGATGAAATCTGATTGTTTGTAAATAGGCGTCAGCACCACACCCTGCGGTAGGCTGCCACGCAGATCGGCAAGTGCATCATCAATGTTTTGAGTGAGGCTCAAGGTGTCAAAGCCCGGTGACTTGGTAATGCTTAAAACAACACCTCGGTGGCCATTGGCAGAGGCATCGCCACGCATCGGCTCCGTGTCCCAAACGATATTGGCGACATCCTTAATGCGGATAGAGCGGTCATGCACGCGGCGAACCTCGGTGTTGCCAATTTCATCCAGGTCGGTTGTCATCGCTAGGTTTCGAACCATGATTTCCTGTGCGCTTTGGGTAAGGAAGCCGCCGGTGGTGTTACTCACGACCTTGCCTGATGCTTCTCTGAGTTCGTCGAAACTAACTCCATGTGATAGCATGCGCTCTGGGTCTGGTTGAATCTGCAGCTGCTTAATGCCGCCTCCCATGGAGAGCACTTCAGCGATGCCTCGGATCCCCTGAATGCGTCTGGAGATTGTCCAGTCCGCTAAGGAGCGCAAATCACGGGGGTGAATTTCACCTGTTGGGTCAGTGACGCCAAGTAACATGATGTTGCCCATAAGTGATGCAACGGGAGTCATATAAGGAACGACGTCTTGAGGGAGGTTGTCGGTTACGCCGAGTAGACGTTCTTGAACAAATTGGCGGGCTTGGTAAATGTCGGTGCCCCAGTCAAATTCGACAAAAATTAGCGAGAGTCCAACATCACTGGTTGCGCGCAATCGAGTCACGCCAGTCACTCCCATGAGACTATTCTCAAGGGGAACTGTAACCAATGTCTCTACCTCCTCGGGCGCTAGACCAGGAGACTCGGTAAGAATAGTGACTGTAGGCTTGGTGAGATCTGGCAGCACTTCTACGGGCAGCTGAGTGCTCCGGTAATAACCTACACCGAGCAAGGTGAGTGCAATGGTCAGAATTAGCCCTCTTTGAGCGAGGGAGAAGCGGATGAGCGAGTTTAGCATAATGAGTCTATAGCGTACGTTCCTCGTCTAGAGATTCGTTGGTTGAGTATCTTTGTTCCTCCGTGAGTTTCGGATGCCGCTGGTGATCAGTAGCACTAACAACACAATAGTGGATGCGGAGAGGAATAGAACGAGTGCGCTGCTCTCAGCGTGCTGATGCGTGGTTTCAGAGTCAGGGGCGCTCTGTTTTTGAGCCTCGTTCATTTCAGAGCCATCTGCATTATGTTCGTGGCCATGCGCGGCATCGAGTGCGTCCTTGAGTGATAGTCCGGAGCCACTGGCAAAGCTCAGAGCGTATGAGCCCGCCGTGACAACTTCATCACCGGGGAAGAGGCCGCTAATGATCTCAACATAGCGGTCATTCTTTTCACCAGTCTGAACCGGCAAGCGAGTGAATGCATGAGGGATTTCAAGGTGCTTGACGTAAACCACTCGGTGGGCAGCGTCGCCTTGCAGTGCTTCTCGGGGCACGGCCATCACGTTCTCTCGGCTAGAGGTTACAATAGAAAATTCTGCCCGCATGCCCGGGCGCAGTAGATTGCCATTGTTGGGAACCTTGAAGATAGCTCCGATGGTGCCGCCTTCCTGGTTGGCCTTGGGCTGAAATCGTAACAACTCGCCATCAATAATCGTGCCGCCGAGGGCGGGGATGCGGATGTGGGCTTTGGTTCCTGGTTTGATTTTACTAATGACATCCTCGGGCACTTGAGCGGTAGCCCAGACCTCAGTGAGATTCATAATGTCGAGTAGTTCTTTTTCAGGTTCTACTGGTTCACCTAGGCGGATGTGACTGGCTACGATGAGTCCATCACGCGGGGCCCGCAGATCGATAACGGGGGGAGGGCTGCCTGGTTGCCGGCTCTCTACCTGAACGACAACATCACCCTTTTTTACCATGTCTCCCTCAAAGGCGTTGACCTTGATGATCCTCCCAGAAATACGACTACTGAGGACCGAGTGGTTTTGTGGAATTTCTCGAATATGGCCGATGGCAAAGATCGTGCTCTCAAAGTCTTTGCGTTCAACGACGGCGTATTCAATGCCCAGGTTTTTGATGCCTTCGGGTTTCAAGGGGATAAAACCATCAGAGGAGCTGTCTGTTTGTCCTGCATCGATCATCATGCAGCCCATCACGCAGAGTGAGAGAGCTAAGGAAGTGCGTATTGGTAAATTTTTCATGGTGTTAGCTGTTTAGAAAATAAGATGAAGTTACTGGTTGAGAGCGGCTTGATAGCGGGTCTTTGCTAGATGAAAGTCACGAAGCGCTTTGAGTTCGGCAGAGCTAAGGTCGAGGACCTGTTCTCTGGCACGAAGTGTCGCCTGGAGGTCTCCTTGTCCCTCGTGGTAGGCTTTGACGGCGAGCTCTGCTTGCTTGCGAGCCATGGGTAGTAGATTGAGGGATATTTCCCGTCCTATTTTTGCCCACTCTGACATTTCCGTGTATGCGGTAGAGGCTTGGTGTTGGATCTTGTGATCGAGCGCGCTGGCTTCCAGATGCTTACGCTCAGAGCGTGCGTCTGCTGCATCGATAGCTCCTTTGTTTTTATTCCAGAGGGGAAGGGGAATGCGAAAGCCAATGCCAAAATGCTTCTCGGAGTCGTATCCCACTGGGACATCTTCCGTGCGCTCTACTCCTGCAGTGAAGGTGAGCTCTATATCGTCACGTGATTTGGCACGCTCCAGTGCGGCTGACTGAGTGGCAGCGGTAGCGTGAAGTTTGGCGGCTTGCAGATCTGGACGCTGGTTTGTGTGCGCTGAGCTTGATGGCAGATGAAAGCCCGATAAGTTGCCGGTTACTGAGAGCAGCTCTGTGGTGCCCATGCCGAGCAGGGGCTTGAGCTGGCCATGAAAAGAGGCTGACCTAGCGCTGAGCTGGCGAAGTTTATTGGTGAATTGCGCAGCCTCTAGTTTAGCTTGGCCAGCATCGAGAACTGAGCCTTCGCCCTTATCTGCTGAGTCGCTTAAATGTGTGGCGAATTGATGGGCAAGAGTCTGCTGTTTTTTGAGCAGCTGCCAGTGCTGTTGATTCGCTAGAATTTGAATGACTAGCTGCTTGGCCGTTGCGCTAAGGCGCCGCTCGACATCAAGCACTTCGGCTTCTGCCGCTTGTAAGGAGGTCTGAGATATGGCACGTGCGAGAGCTAGCCGCTTAGTAATAGGGAATTTCTGGGCAATGCTGACACTCAGCGTGTGCTCATCAAAACTAGGGTCCTGTGAGGCCTCGATTCCAAATACGGGGTTACTCAAGCGCCCTGATTGATCAAGCCTGCCCTTGGCCTCAGCAATGCGCTTGCGTGCAGCAGCTAGGTCTGGGTTTTGTTTTTGAATTCGGTCTTCGATAGAGTCCAGTGAGATGATCAGTGACTCCTGGGCATGCAGTGATGCGGCTGATAGGGTTAAGAGGGTCATTATGGACACTATCAATGGTGTTTTTAGATGGCCGATGAAAGGTAGGCGATGTTGCGATGGCATGTGAGAAAATAACTTAGTGTTTCGAAATAGAAATCGAGATGGATATACCCAATTCTCGAGAGTGAATGCCGTGGGCTCATAAACGACCTCGGCAAATGGCATCACGAACTCACACAAAAAAGCTGCTCAAGAATGGGCAGGTTGTGGGAGCGTGCGCATCAGGCAACTGAAGGGCCTCGAACGGGAGTCGCTTTGCCGCAAGTGAGCAATAAACGCGAGTGCTGTTCAATAGCAGGGCCCGTTTGGCCCGAGCTTCGGAGTATGAAATCTGACAGTCCAAAGTGGCTGTGCAAGGTGTGTGTCGAAAATAAAGTGTAAGCGAGACTATCAGGGTAGTCATGGAAATGCGGCGTGGGCATTTTCATTTCGGCCCCCAACATGACACTGTCTGTGTCGAGAATGAAACAGAGCTGGCAGGGTGCGGGTTCATTCTCGTCTGCAGGGTGGTGCGGTTGCTGAGTTTCTGTAGCCTCGGTTTCTGGGCATTGCACGCAGCTGAGATCAACATCCTCACATACGACGGTGCAACAGGCAGTGCCGCTGGTGTGCAAAATACCCAATTGATCAGCCACACAGCGCCCATAGGCGGTGAGAAATGTCAGAATTAAAAGGTATGAGCAAAGCTTACGCACGCAAACACTCTCCATTAGTGAGCCGAAATGTCAATGTAAATGAAATGATGGCATGCGCAGATGAGGGCTGAATCAAGAGGGTGAGAGGTGACTGATGGAGCCTATTTCTCGAACATACTGGAGAGGGGGATTAGCTTTGGCAGCGTCATTTTTTGGCTGCAAAAAATGTCGCAATCGCTTGCCATTGAGTTATATTTAGTCATTGTCGGGTAGCTATACAATATGTTTTCCCCCCAGTGGAGATGGCCCCTTCACGCTTACAACGCCATATGAAAAAGAGGACAGATAAGGATAATTCAACATCAGGTGCAGAGAGTGCTGAGACTGTACATATTGCTGAAATTTCAGAAGATGAGCTTCTTCCGGATTCAAGGTCATTATGGCTCAAAGCCCAAAGTGCCTACGAGTTGGGTCATCATGCTTACGCGATCAAGTTGTGTCATGCGGTCTTACAGGCCCACCCTGGCTTTATTGATGCACGCAGGTTGGCCAGGAGCTCGGCCGTCGCTGCCAATTCCGGTAAGAAGGCAAAGAAGAGTTTTTTCGGTGGGGGTGGCCTTGGGTTGATGAAAATCGCCTCGCAGGGCAAGAAGGATCCTCTGAGTGCCATGATGGCTGTGGAACAGGAGTTGGCCAAGGACCCTCATGACGACCAGGCAAATGATATTCTCTATGACTGCGCGATGCGACTCAATATGCTGAACACGGCTGCTTATGCCCTGGAAAATGTGAGATTGAGTGCATCCGCAAACACTGCCTTGCTACACAAACTTGCTGAGCACTATCTCGCACGTGATTTTCCTGACAAAGCGGCAGACGTATACAGCGACATCATCAAACTTGATCCCAGTGACACGGATGCCATCAAGGGTGGCAAGGATGCAACAGCCCGGGCATCGATGAAGAAGCAGAACTGGGAAGATGCCAAAGGATTTCGCGATGTGATGAAGGACTCAGAGCAGGCGGCTCAGTTAGAGGCTGCTAACCGGGCGGCGATGACGCGCGAGCAGATGCAGGAAAAATTAGTCGATCTCAATGAGAAGTTTGCTGCAGACCAGAAGAACCTTTTGCTGACAAAAGAAATAGCCAATATCTGCGAGCAACTTGAAGATTGGACCAACGCGCACGCATTCTATGCTCATGCTTATGAGCTCAGCAGCATGGATGTCGCACTACAAAGCAAAGCCGCCTACATGAAGTCCAAGGCAGCCGAATGGGATCTCGCTCAGCTCAAAAAAGCTTCTGATGAGGACCCTGAGAATGTTGAGCTGCGCCAAAACTATGAAACCATGCTCAAAGAGCGCACGGCCCAGCAAGTAAAAGACTCCAGAGAAAGGGTGGAGAGGAACCCTACCGATCCACAACTGAGATATGAGCTCGGTCTAGCACTCTATAATTCCGGTAACTACAGTGATGCCATCCCGCACCTCCAGCAAGCGACCAGAAATCCTCATATACGAACCCGCGTCTTGCTGCTGCTCGGTAAGACTTTCCGAGCCAAGGGGATGTATGATCTTGCCATCAAGCAATTGTCCGATGCTCTGGATGATTTGCATGGTATGGATGGTACCAAGAAAGAGGTGCTGTATGAAAAAGGGCTGGTCCACCTTGATATGAACGACAAGGTTGCAGCACTAGAGAGCTTTAAGCAGATCTATGAGGTGGACTACGGCTACCTGGATGTTGCGAAGCGTGTCGAGGAGTCCTATAGTATGTAAGCCTGCTGCTTCTTTGGAGGCAGTTTGCACACTATGGGTTCATCATACTATTTGCAAACTCCCGCCACATCAGGCGGGTAATGTGATAGTGGATAAGGTCATCAGGCTCAGCCCTGTCAGGTTTTTCCGGTAAGGGTGAGAAGTTCGTCGTTCTTGCCAGCTGGCTGCGAATGAGCTCATAGGTTCCGCTCTGAATCTTGTCTCTCAGTTTGCTCACATCAGCGGGGTCTGCCATGAATGAGACGGGGTCCGTATCTATACTGCCAGTCTGCTGTGTTTTACTTTTCTTTGAGACCCAGAGCGCAACAGGAACAGATTTTGTCTCATCACCAGAGTGTTTGCCAAGAGACAACTGGGTTTTAACACTTAGGATGCCGCCCGAGGCGGCGTTTATGCTCTCTGCTGCTTCTTGAAGCGCTTTCTCCAGATGCTCCTTAACTTTGACACCGGCTCCTATGTGTAAGGTGAGTGGAATTGCATCATTAAGATTCGTGTTCGAGGGTGTTTGGTCTGCTTTGAGTCTTCTGATTGCTTCAATAGCTAGTTGGCGATCGAGTGCATTTGGATTGGCCATATCAACAACACGCTCCCAGGCCAGCAAAGCATGCTGCGGGTGTTCGGTTGATTCAAGATGCCGGGCGAAGCTGATCAGGAATTCAGCCCCTTTGGTTCCCATAGTACCATATTCAGACAGAGAAGGTTCTTGATCTGACTTGATTTGGGGAAATGCATCACGCTGCTTTTTCAAACGGTTGATGACGACATCCTGGAGATCTTTGTTGCTGGAGTTTAGTGCCCCGGCTGAGGCATCAGGTGCGCTGAAAATATGAGGTTTGCTTTTTTCCCATTGCTCGGTGATTTGCACATACTCTTCAGGCGTGGGTGCCTTGGAGAAATCCATGTGTCGAGTACCGATGAACCATGTCGTCAGTGCGACGGATATAGATAGGGTGACAACGGCTGGAATGGAAACATACATTATCTGAAGTGTTAACAACTTGGGTATCGGATTCTATGGTGAATCGCTAGTTCCTGACACAAAAAAAGCCACCTGATTAGGAGGCTTTTTGAAAATGAAATGTGCGTAGAACACAAATAAGGCTAATCGCTCTGGTTGGAGTCGGCAGGCTTGACGTAGAGTGCACTCTTGCCAATACGGTCACGTAGGTAATTGAGTTTGGCGCGTCTGACCTTGCCGCGGCGAGTGACCTCGATTTTAGCAACACGTGGTGTGTGCAGAGGGAAAACACGCTCCACTCCTACACCGGATGAGATTTTACGCACAGTGTAAGAGGTGTTGAGACCACTTCCTTTCTTGCTGATGCAGAGGCCAGCAAAAATCTGGAGGCGCTCTTTTCCGCCCTCAACCACGCGAGTGTGGACTTTCAGGCTGTCTCCGACGTTGAAGTCTGCGACGTCTTTGAGCTGTTCGTTTTCGATTTTGTCGATGATGTTCATGATTACCTCGGGTTGGGAAATTTTTCGGAAATCCGCCTTGGCTGAGCCTTGAAGGACTCGGCGGGCGGGAGAACTAGCTCATTCCATATGGGATTGCAACTGTTTTTCGAAGAATAATGCTGAAAAATGATCGTTAATCACCCATTTTTCGTCGTTGAATTTATTCTTGTTTGTAATCAAGCCGCTCACCGACGGGTAATCCGAGGTCACTCTAGATGACTCATGATGAATGCCTCAATGGAAATAGTGTCAGGCAAGCAGCGCTTGCTAATGGGGCACGTCCTTGCTAAGTGGACCTCACGATGCAGTTGGGCTTAGCTGAGACCAGAGACGCTTTTCACTGGCAACACCTTGTAGCTTGGCTGGGGGGAATGTTGTGTTTCATGGCGCCTTTTGTTCACGGCTGGGAATTGGTGTTTCTCAATGCACCCTTGCGTCACGGCGCAGGAAACTTCGGGTTCAACCTTCTCAGTGGCATTGGCCTAGCATCGTTAGGCGCGATCATTGCCGGTTATTGGTGGAGATTAGGCAAGTGGCTATCTGGTAAGCGTGACAAGCTGATCTCAGTTTTTGCAGTTTTGCTATTGGGGCTAGGTTTGCTGGGACTCTATGATGCAGGATTGCAATCAGTATATCCTTATTTAGTCGTGGGGCTGATGTTTTCAGCCATCATTTTCGCACTATGTAGCCGAAATGTGAGAAAGCGCGAATGCTTAAGGTGGAGTCCGTTTTTAGGTTGGTTGTGCAAAAAGAAAGGGGTTAATGTCGTCTTTTTTCTTTTGTTGCTTATCACCCTCGCGGCGAATGACTTTAGCTTGGTTGCGAGTATGGATTGTAACTTGAGTGAGAAGCTTAGTATTTTTACTGGGCGTGTCTTCACTCATATGTTTTTGGTGTTGTTGACCTGCATGTGGACCGAGCTCGTGATGGGATCTGCTCCTCGTTATTTACGCTGGAGCCCATGGTTGATTTTATCGATTGTTCCAGTTTTAGTAATTCTTGATCAATTGCTTGGTTTGACATGGAGCCGGACTTTGTTTGATGTCGTCAACTCCCTGACATCGTCTGGTAGCCTGGATTTGGCAGTTGAGCTTGAAACCAGCGGTTTGGACATTGGGCCAGTGGGCGCCTGGCTCGTTGTGATAAGTGTTTATCTTCTCGCACTTGGTGTTGCTTCTTTATGTTGGTTAATCTCACGGAAGTTAGGGATGGGCTTGTCAATGGGCTTCTGCCTGGTCTTAACAACTATTTGCTGGCTGGCAGTAGTCACGGAACAAGGGCTGGGTTCACAGTGGAAAAGAGTTCCGGTATGGCAGGAGGAGAGAAGGCATTTCGATTTGCACGTGGGCTTGTTTGCCCCGCCTCAAGGCCTGGGGACATACCGGGTGGTCTTTCACGATGGCCAGGCTGACTATGCTCAGGCGGCACCATCACTTGGTAAGAAGCCGGACGTCTATATTTTCATTTTAGAGAGTGTCCGCAGTGATGCTATCAGGCCGGATATTGCTCCATTCATGAGCCGCTTCCGTGATGAGGAGTGTCAGCCTTTCAAGCGCACTTGGGCAGTATCAAACGCTACCCATCTCTCATGGTTCGGGCTGTTTCATAGCCGCGTGCCTGTTTTCTGGCGGGAAGCCATGGAAGAAATTTCTCAGCGGGAGCAATTTCAAGGTGCGTATCCTCTGCAGCAGTTGAAGCATGCCGGTTATGAAATCGAGGTGCGTGCCGTTTGTGATCTTGGTTACAAGGACTTTGGTTTTTCTAACTTTGGTTATAAGAAGAATTTATTACACGTCTTGGAGCAGGCTCGGGGCGGCAATGAGCTTTCAAAGCTCAACATTGCTGAGCGTGAGGTGGTAACCATGGAGAAGCTGCGTGCGGCAGTGCTCTCCCGCCCCGACGGGGGGTTATACATCACGGCACTGGACGCGCCCCATTAT
>Ga0213865_10001957_pt1 | contig 13159 bp, 11 predicted proteins | sample PICome_6_FD_160100 | JGI IMG/M metagenome (GOLD analysis project Ga0213865, IMG submission 160100) | Coastal seawater microbial communities near Pivers Island, North Carolina, United States - PICO282 | ecosystem: Environmental > Aquatic > Marine > Coastal | place: USA: North Carolina...
GAAATCATTTTATTCCTGTAGATGAATCCATCCTAAACTTAATGACAAATAAAAAATCACCTCAACACCTCCCTCGCATTTCGCTCTCAATATTTTGGAGAATAGCACGCTACAATAGGATAGTAACATCATGAGTCGTTCCGCACGTAAAGCAGGTGGACGGGAATTAACTGTAACTATCGCGGAGATGGGAGCCAGGGGCGATGGGCTATCTAACTTAGAAGATGGAACGCCATTGTTCGTTCCGCACGCGCTCCCAGGCGAAGTGGTGCGAATCAGAACCGCCTCAAAAACTGACGCGGGCATGCGTGGCGATGTTATCGAGCTCATAAGCGCAAGCGCTGAGCGAAACGAACCAACCTGCAATAACTCCCCTCGATGTGGTGGGTGCGTATTTCAAAATTGGAATCTACAGGCGCAAACTAAGTGGAAGCTAGAGCAGGTTAAATCTGCTGTGAAGCGATCTGGCTTCGATGTTTCTAGCGTGCAGCCCTTAATTACACCAACGGAGGCGGGGCGTCGGCGTGCACGGTTCGCTTCAGATCGAAATGTAATTGGCTTCCGTGAACGGCGCAGTCATGATATCATCTCTCAAGGCCCCTGTATGACGCTTGGTCCAGAGTTAATTTCTTTCTGGCAAATGATTCAAAACCACCCATTGCTGAAAACTACTGGAGATTGGACTGTAACACATACTCCGGCAGGTTTTGATGTGAACATCACAAGCAAAGCAAACCCTCCAGACCCACTAACGATCGAGCGTCTTCCATTAGGGCCAGAGAAAATCATCCGACTATCGTGGAACGGAGATGTGCTGATAGAATTGGAGGCACCTCGTGTGAATCTGGGTGGATTGGAACCCGTATTGCCTCCTGGTGGCTTCCTACAACCATCAATTGGAGGGCAGAAAACCCTCCAGGACCTAGTGCTAAAAGCAATTCCAAATGAGGTTGATTGGGTAGCCGACCTATTCTGTGGCCTTGGAACATTCTCCATACCACTTGCCCAGAGAGGACATCGGGTTCAAGCCATCGAAGCGCATGAAGCATCAATTGCGGCTCTCGATGCCGCGGTCCGCCGGGATCCATCAAATAAATATAAAATCCACGTGGGCTTGCGAAACTTAGACTTATATCCAATGCTCGAACAAGAACTTAACGGATTTGGTGCCGTAGTTTTTGATCCACCTCGGGCTGGAGCGAGGTCCCAATCACGCCGACTAGCAGAATCATCTGTGCCATGCATTGTTGGCGTCTCTTGCAACCCAACCACCTGGTCTCGAGACGCCAAGCTACTCAAAGAAGGTGGTTTTCATCTCTCTAGAGTCACGCCAGTCGACCAGTTTCCTAACACTCCTCATCTCGAACTTGTATCAGTCTTTGTAAGATCATAATTCGGTAAAACTGAACCGTGACCGCGAGATTGCGGCCGCAGAGCTTTGAGTATTTAAGAAGAAGGCAACCTATCCCAAGGTCGCTGCCCAGGCAGCGGTGTGCCATCAGCCTTGGCTAGCAGAACATGATCAGCAAGAACACATGCTGTCATCGCGATCGCTACTGGAACGGCCCGAATTCCAACACATGGGTCGTGGCGGCCTTTCGTGACAATATCGATCTGTCTGCCAAATCGATCTACTGATTTACGAGACGTTAAAATCGACGAGGTGGGTTTGACAGAGAATCTGGCGACTAGGTTTTGGCCAGATGAAATACCACCAAGCACACCGCCAGCGTGGTTAGATGTGAAAACTGGCTTTCCAGATTCATCTATACGTATCTCATCTGCGTTCTGGCTACCAGTCAGCGCAGCAGCGGCCATACCCTCACCAACCTCAACACCTTTCACCGCATTGATCGACATAAACGCCGATGCAAGATCTTGGTCAATTTTTCCATAAAGTGGCTGACCAAGACCAGCTGGCATCCCAGTCACACAAACCTCTATAACAGCGCCATATGAGTCACCAGACTTTCGAGCCTTATCTAATTCATCAGCAAACAGTTTAGATGCGTTAACATCTGGACAGAAAAAAGGGTTTCTCGTCACTTCAGCCCAATCTCGATCAACAGCTATAAATGGCCCCATTTGAACTAGACCGGCAGAGATTTTTAAGGCGGGAAGTTCCGCTTTGAGAATTTTTTCTGCAACTGCTCCGGCAGCAACACGAACGGCTGTTTCTCGCGCTGAAGATCGACCTCCACCCCGATAATCGCGCAATCCATATTTCGCCCAGTAGGTATAGTCCGCATGACCAGGCCGAAATTGATCTTTTATCTCCCCATAGTCTTTAGAGCGATGATCCGTATTGTGTATGATCAAAGAAATGGATGTTCCTGTCGTTAAACCTTCAAACGTCCCAGACAGTATTTCAACCTTATCCGCCTCTTGCCGCTGGGTCGTATACTTTGACTGGCCCGGCTTGCGCATGTTCAGGGCAGGCTGAATATCGGCTTCGGTAAGAGATAGTCCTGAAGGAATGCCGTCGATTACACAACCAATGGCCTTGCCGTGACTTTCCCCGAAAGAGGTAAATCTAAAAAGATGTCCGAAAGTATTTATCATTATTTTGCATGTTGAGCCTAAGACGCTCAAGTAGGCAAGTAGAGAGAAAAAAAGAAACTCTCAATGTGCCATAAGCGTGCCTTCTTTGTCGCTGCTATTTAGCCTGCCCAGAATAAAGCTCCCCTAGAGCTTCAGCTTCATCAAAACCAGGCATCCCTACAACATTATACCCCGAATCTACATGGTGGTTTTCACCTGTTACTCCACTAGACATTTCCGAGAGCAAGTAGAGCCCAGTTTGACCAACTTCATCTATAGTAATATTCCGGCGCAAAGGAGCGACGAGTTCATTGAATTTTAACATAGTCTTGAAATCACCAATTCCTGAGGCAGCCAGCGTTCTGATAGGACCCGCAGAGAGAGCATTGACCCTTATACCCCTTGGACCCAGATCGTTGGCAAGATACATTACAGATGCTTCTAGGGCAGCCTTGGCAACACCCATTACGTTATAATTTGGCACCACTCTTTCTGAGCCTTGATAAGTTAAGGTGACCATTGACCCGCCATTAGGCATGATTTTTGCAGCGCGCTGAGCAACCGCTGTAAAAGAGAAGCAGGAAATATCCATTGTGTTGAGAAAGTTTGCGCGCGAAGTGTCAAGATACTGACCCCTGAGTTCAGATTTATCGCTAAACCCAATCGCATGGACGAGAAAATCGATTGAACCCCAGGTATTTTCAATCTCTTGAAAAGTTGCGTCCATCGCGTCGTCACTCGTAACGTCGCATTCAAAAAAGTTCTCAATGCCCAAATCAGCTGCCATTGGCTTTACGCGCTTAAGCAATGCTTCCCCCTGGTATGATAAAGCAACTTCCGCACCTTCATCAATGAGCGCTTTTGTCATGCCGTAGGCGATAGATTTATCATTAGCGAGGCCCATGACTAAACCCCGTTTTCCCTTCATCAATACACCCATTGTAAACTCCCGATTTATTTACATCTCTATAACGATGCGGCAAAGGATGGATCTATGCCACATTTTTGTACAAGTCCCTTAATGACTTCCATCAGATATTGCGAGGGTCTGGCTAAATTTCACGGGTGGCGAAAGGGAAATGATGAAACTGCCAACTAGACAGGCGATTACTGATAGGCGTCTCAACTTTTCTGAGCGTCTCGGACTTGCCCAGCCCGTTTTAGCTGCAGCCAGTCTTTGCTTTTTTTCAGCGCTATTTGTCTTTCCTATCTTATCTCTGGTCGATGATTCACTTGAATCTAATATTTCTATATCCAATGTGATGAATAACTTCGAATTGGGGAGACTGTATAGCAACCTGCTTGGCGTAGTCTCAGAGTCTATGACTCAATTAGTTGAGCCAATTGAAAACTTTAAGATTTATAGCTTAATTGCTGGGCTTGGTGTCACCTTACTGATGGTTTGGATCATAATGGCCATGCTAGTTAGTCAATGGCGATCTCAAGTTGCTATAGTTGAGCCCATTAAGCCTCTAAGATACGGAATTTCGCTACTAACAACAGTTGGGCTCCTGGGTGCTCTATTTTGGCTAATCCGTGAACTTGATACAAGCATGATGGATGCTCAAGCACTACCTGTAGCCATTCTTGTCTTTTTGTTTAGCTTTAGTACCATCTTTTGTTGGTACTTCGCCATTTCTGGAGAATTTATGTCATGGAGAGCTCTTGTCTCTAGGGCTTTTATGGTGTCTTTTTTTTCTACAGCTTTTACCTGGGGTTTTGGAACATTGGCACCTATGCTCCCCCTGGATACCGTAATACGGTTTCTGTTTGTATTAGCTCATTTATTCATGATGTGGCTTTTAGTGGTGATTGGTGTACACTCTCTGGCTTGGGAAACACTTGGGCGATCACCTTGGCTTGATTTAGATGATTTAAATCGAGGGCAACAGGTCAACCTCGGACTGGCTATTCTCAAAATAGTAGCATCATCGAGTGAGAACACGAAATGGATCTCTGAATCAAAAATTATGAACGCGCTCAGAGCTAAAAACCCGCTTATTGGGCAGGCCCTTAATCGCCTAACACAGGCCAACCTGATCCGAAAAAGCGGCCCCTTTTCCCTTAACTCTCAATGGATGCTGTCCACTGCGTCTCTAAGTGACCTTAGCCTCGCAAATTTGATGGAAGCATTTGGCGCCACGTTAAACCCTGAAGGGGATTTGCTAGCTGAAAAGCCCAATCAGGCTTTAAAAGAACTTGCTGAACAAGAACAACGTATTCTCCGAACTGACATAGAAACTCTCTTAAAGGGAGACCAGAGCTTAGCGCTAACTGAAAACTCTCCTTCTTTCATTTCTCTATTTGCAGATAGAGATCTTAACGCAGATAGTGATGGCTCAGATGGCTTGGCATCTGCATCCAAAAATGGCCCAATAACTCAGTTTGAACGGCTTCAAAAACTTATAGATAATCCGAAAAATGAATTATTAGAGAAAAAGCCACCACCAAGCCAGATCAACGATAGCTTTCCAGCTTTTTCTCCACCAAAGCCGCCGAAGAAGAACCCCTTAGCTTTGCAAGATAATCCTAATGCACTCATCGATGCTGTTGGGGCTGAACCAGTAAAAAAGAAACGGCAGAAGAAAAAATCCCGAAAGAAGTCACCGTCGAAGTCAGATGGCCTAGAAATAACATTAGAACTCAAAGCTAAAGAGGGCTAATTGGAAATGTCGCAGTGCTTGCCTATTGCAGCCGTAATATTAAACTCAGGTAAATGAAGTACCCCATAGAATACCCCTACACACTATTAGGCGAGTGGTTGAAGCAAGCAGAGACAAGTGAGATAAATGACCCGAACGCTGTATATATTGCTACAGTAGATGGAAATGGGCAACCAAGCGTCCGCACTGTCCTACTCAAGGGCCTGGATAACCGCGGCCCGGTAATCTACACCAATACAAGATCTCGCAAGGGGCAAGACATGGCAAATAGTAACAAAGTGGCGCTTCTTTTCCATTGGAAATCCTTGGAAAAACAAGTCCGAGTTGAAGGGAAAGTTGAGTTTGTTAGTAATGATGAAGCAGACATTTATTTTTCCTCTCGAAGTCGAGAAAGCCAAATTGGTGCCCATGCATCATTGCAATCCCAACCACTCGCTAAAAGGGCTGAACTTGAAACACGCTTTGCACAGATAGAAGCCGAGTTTCAAGGTAAAGAGGTCACGAGGCCAGCCCACTGGACGGGTTACAGAGTATTGGCCGAAAAATTTGAATTTTGGGAAGCTGGCAATCATCGACTTCATGACCGAGAGATTTTAACTAGGACAGAGGAAGGCTGGACGGGCCAGCGGCTTTACCCTTAAAAGAGGAATCATGAGACCTAAAAGCTACCGCCTTGCTGCCGCTTTTCTCCTGTTAGTGGGGATTGTTTTGGGCATCAGTGTGATAGTCTCAACAGGAGCCAATTCCTCAGTAAAACAGATACTTGGGTTTGCAACTCCAACACTAACTGGATTTGGGTTTGCCATAGTTTGGTGGCAAAAATCTGCAGGACTCATAAGTTAAATGAAGATTCCTCCAGCTAAAATTGATGGCTTTGTTCGCTCACCCCCCAAAAAAATACGTGCGTTCTTGCTCTTTGGCCCTGATGCTGGAATGGTCGCGGCGCACGCAAATAGTTTGGCTCTCCAGGTTGTTCCTAATGATCAAGAAAATCCATTCAATAGAGTTCGAATTTTCCCTGAAGACTTAAAAGATGAAAGTTCGCGGATAACAGACGAGCTATCTGCAACTACCTTATTGGGAGGCCAGAGGGTTATCAGCTGCGTGAACTTCACGGAAAGAGAGCGCCCCGCGGTCGAGGTTGCACTACAAGCCAAAACAGGGGTCACTAACAGGCTAATTGTATGTGCAGGTGACCTAAAACCTAGTTCCAAACTGCGGAAACTGTTTGAAATGGATGAAACCCTAGCTGCCATCGCGTGCTATGCGGACGAAAACCAAACTCTCACGGAAGTAATTCGCTCTACTTTAGCCAGTGCAGGTATGGAAGCTGATCGAGACGCTTTGGCAGCACTCAACTCTACTCTTGGTGGTGATCGTTCTGTAACCATGAGAGAGCTGGAGAAGCTAATCCTATATAAAGGGGAGCCAGGCCGAATTACATCTAACGATGTGGCAGTGATCGTTTCTGATGCGGCCCCTTTAGGGATAGATAAGTACTTGTTCGCGATAACAGCAGGAAATCTTGAGGAAGCAGATAATGCTTTGCACCGTCTATTAGAAGACGGACAATCACCTGTTCGGCTGCACAACTCCTTAGCGCAGCATTTAGCGCGTTTTTGCGAAGTGCTCGTAAACAGTAGCGATATTAACAAAGCATCTAATGCTCTGAAACCTCCCCTATTTTGGAAAGTTAAAGATAAGTTCATTTCGCAAGCTAAAAGGATGCGTCCGAATAGACTAATTGAAGCGGTCCGCTCCTCTAACAGTTGTGGAATAGATCTCCGCTTGAGCCCGTTACCGCCAGAACTGGTTCTTTCTCGACTTACACTGCGACTCTCCCAGCTTTTCAAATAACTTTTAAACTTAGTTGCCCTTGAAGGGGCTTTTTGGGCCCCCATATGCGGGGTCAGATCAAACCAGAGGCTACTCGAGTCGTGCTTATTGGCGACTACAATCGGCCTGCTAGATGAAGGAATATATTATGGGAAAAGTCATTGGAATTGACTTAGGCACAACCAACTCTTGTGTGGCTGTTATGGAAGGCAAGGATGTTCGCATTATTGAAAATGCTGAGGGGGCCCGCACTACACCGTCAATGGTAGCTTTCACTGATTCTGACGAACGGCTTGTTGGGCAATCAGCTAAAAGACAAGCTGTGACAAATCCCCAAAATACTCTCTTTGCCATCAAACGCTTAATTGGCCGACGTAATGATGACCCGGCCCTCGCCGCTAGCTCACACCCTGTGCCATACAAAATGGTAAAATCGGACAAGGGTGACGCTTGGGTAGAGGCTAGAGGTGAAAAATACTCCCCTCAGCAGATCTCTGCTTTCATTCTACAGAAGATGAAAGAAACTGCAGAGAGTTACCTCGGTGAAGATGTTACTGAGGCGGTTGTAACAGTTCCTGCTTACTTCAATGATGCTCAGCGACAAGCAACAAAGGACGCCGGCAAAATCGCTGGGCTGGAGGTTAAGCGTATCATCAACGAGCCGACCGCAGCGGCAATGGCATATGGCCTTGATCAAAAAGGTGAGGGAACGATTGTAGTTTACGACCTCGGTGGCGGAACATTCGACGTATCGGTTTTAGAGGTTGGTGACGGAGTTGTAGAAGTTAAAGCAACAAACGGCGACACGTTCCTCGGTGGCGAAGACTTCGACAACCGGATTATCGACTACCTAGCCGACGAATTTCAAAAAGATAATTCTGTAGATCTACGAAAGGACCCACTTGCTCTTCAACGACTGAAAGCAGCAGCAGAGAAGGCAAAAATTGAGCTGTCCTCATCCACTGAGACAGAAATTAATGAGCCTTATATCACGGCTGATGCCTCTGGTCCTAAGCACCTGGCTCTTAAGCTTTCTCGCGCAAAGCTCGAAAGCCTTGTCGATGACCTGCTGGATAGGACCATGATCCCAGTTAAAAAGGCGCTTGATGATGCAGGAATGAAGCCTTCTGACATCGATGAGATTGTGTTGGTAGGTGGCATGACCAGAATGCCTAAAGTAAAAGAAATTACCAAACAGTTCTTTGGTAAAGATCCAAACCAATCAGTGAACCCTGACGAAGTTGTGGCGCACGGCGCAGCGGTTCAGGGCGGCATCTTCCAAGGTGACGTAAAAGATGTGCTTCTTCTTGATGTGACACCGCTTTCACTCGGCATTGAAACGCTTGGTGGCGTGTTCACTCGGCTCATTGATCGAAATTCAACTATTCCAACAAAGCAGTCTCAGGTATTTTCTACTGCTGAAGATAATCAGTCAGCTGTAACCATCCGCGTTTTCCAAGGAGAGCGCGAAATGGCAACAGATAACAAAATACTGGGTCAGTTTAATCTGGAAGGCATCGCTCCTGCACCTCGAGGCTTACCACAAATTGAAGTGACATTTGACATTGATGCGAACGGAATTGTCAATGTTTCCGCTACCGACAAAGGCACCGGAAAAGAACAACAAATCACTATTCAAGCAAACGGTGGGCTTTCTGACGAAGAAATTGAAAAAATGCGAACCGATGCTGAGGCCAACGCTGAAGCGGACAAAGCCAAACGGGAGCTGATCGACGCAAGGAACCAGGCTGATGGTCTGTATTATTCTACAGAAAAGCAACTGAAGGAACACGAAGACAAAGTTCCTGAGGATGACAAAACTGCAATTGAAGCAGCCATGGCTGAGCTCAAAGAAGTTATGGATGGTGATGACAAAGAAGTAATCGACGCCAAAACCCAGGCTCTAGCTGAAGCCGCAATGAAAATGGGCCAAGCGATCTATGAAGCCTCTAACCCCGAAGAGGCCGCCCAGGCTGCTGCTGATGCTTCTGAGGGAGGCAAAGACGATGTAGTCGACGCTGACTTCACTGAGGTAGATCCAGAGGCTGGTGACGAGAGTAAATAAGAAACTATCTTAATCAAGCCATAAGGGTGGATAGAAGAATGTGGCCAGCTTCGGTTCCGTTTTATCCACCCTTTCGTAAAAAAGTAACTTAGAGATTAGAAAATGGCTAAACGCGATTATTATGACGTGCTGGGCGTTGCGAAAAACGCTGATGATAAGGCACTCAAATCAGCTTTTCGCAAGCAAGCCATGAAATACCATCCAGATCGTAATCCAGACGATGCAAGCGCTGAAGCCAAATTCAAAGAAGTAAACGAAGCGTACGGCATCTTATCCGATGCACAAAAAAGAGCAGCATACGATCGCATGGGCCACGCTGCTTTCGAAGGTGGAGGTGGAGGCGGTGGTTCTCCATTTGGTCAAGGTGGGTTTGAAGGCTTTGGTGATATCTTTGAGGAAATGTTCGGTGGCTTCAGTGGCGCTCGAGGGGCACGGGGGCGCCAGCGCCAGGCACAAGGGGCAGACAGCTCATTTAAGCTTGGGCTAACAATGGAAGAAGCTCACAAGGGACTTAAGAAATCCCTAAAAATTCCCACTGCTGAAGCCTGCGATACATGCAGCGGGTCGGGCGCAACACCTGGTTCACAACCTACCACATGTAAGACTTGTGGTGGGCGCGGATCAATTAGGAGGCAGCAGGGTTTTTTCGCAGTAGAGCAGACCTGCCCCTCATGTCATGGTGAAGGCAGCGTCATTTCCAACCCTTGTCGAGCTTGTAACGGCCAGGGCCTTAAGAAAACTACTAAGACTATCGAAGTTGATATTCCCGCAGGTATCGAAGAAAATATGCGCATCCGGGTAGCTGGAAAAGGTGAAGCAGGACGGCGCGGCGCTCCCTCAGGAGACCTATACATCTTCCCTGAAATCAAAAGACATAAAATCTTTGAGCGGGATGGATCTGATCTACATGTGTCAGCAACGATCCCCGTCGCCAAAGCTGCATTAGGTGGTAACCTAGAAGTACCTAGTATTGATGGGAAACGACACCGAGTGTCTATTCCAGAAGGAACAAACTCTGGAGCTACTTTCCGTTTACGGGGCCTCGGCATGAATATTTATGGTAGGCAGTCGAGGGGTGATATGTATGTAGACGTGCAAGTTGAGACACCTACAAACTTAACAGAGCGGCAAAGAGAAATTTTGGAAGAATTTCAAGTAGAGGGCGAGAATGCATCGCCAAAAGCAAAGGGATTCTTTGATCGAGTAAGCGAATTCTTTAAAACCTAGCGGTCTCTCTCTCGGCCAAGTAATCGGCCAATAGTGAATGAAGTTCGTGGCGCATAAATATAACGCGTGCGATCCTCGGGTGTCTCGCGCACTCGCATGCGATTCAATCCAAAGGCGATTAGCCCCAAATGCGCTGCGGATATAAATGCAAATAGCGCTGAAGGACCAAATCCCTCAATAAGTTTGGAGGTGGTCCAAGGAGCTGCGATAGCTCCCAGCGAATAGTAAAACATAAGAGAGGCAGATAATTCAATTCGCTCTTGCATGCTTGCAAAGTCATGCGCATGGGCAACCGCCACCGAATATACTGGAAAAGTAGCGAGCCCAAATAGCACAGCTGAGACGAGCACACCTGTGGTTCCGCTTCCTGATAAAAGAATGGTGGCACCACAAGAAACTAACGCGAAAACCGAAAGCCAAATTAGAACCCAACGCCGGTCATACTTATCTGCAAGCCAGCCTATGGGATACTGAGCTACTGCACCACCTGCCACGAAGGCAGCCAGAAACACTCCAATTTGACTAGGAGCGAGCCCAACTTCCTGACCATAAATAGGCCCCACCATTCGAAAAGAGGCACTCGAAAGCGCAGCGACAAGGACCCCTGCCACAGCTAATGGTGACATGTTCCACGCAAGCTCTGGACGAAGACGGGGCGCGCGTGGTGTATCTGGTTGAGGTAAACGCGTAAGCGCTAGTGGAAGTAGCGAAGCGATACAAACAAGTGTAAGAACATTATACGCAATAGCTGTTTCCAAAGTGGCAAGTACACCAATTGCTAACTGCGCGACCAAACTCCCAGTCATGTCTACCAAACGGTACGCACCCATTGCACGGCCTCTATTATCGTTGGTTACCTTGGCTTGAAGCCAACTCTCTATGACTGTGTAGCAACCCGCGATGCAAATTCCTGACGCCACCCTTAGGAGAGCCCAGACGTAATGATCATTTGTCAAAATATGTCCCGAGATGCCTATCGCTCCTAAGGCAGTTAAAACTGCAAAAGCGCGGCTATGTCCCACATCACCCATTAGTCGTGGTGACCACCAGCAGCCTATAAAAAATCCTACAAAGTGGGCAGACCCGAGCAAACCAACTTGCCCCGAACTGAACCCTGAATTTAATCCAGTTAGGGCATCCAGTGGACCGATTCCACCTGATGAAAACTGCAGTAGCAGCGCCGACAAAATTAAGGCCGCGAAAGAAATGATCACACGCATCGCTTAGTTATGCACTAGACCAGAAATATAAGCTATCAGCATGATGACTAGTGTGTGTCGCAAATAACTAACGATTGAGAATTAACCGTTTGAAGCAGCTGTAGGGTTTTTAACTAACTATTTAGCTATAACTCATGCTAATCCGTGAAATCCATAAGCTGAAGTCCCATTTGATCAGCCAGAGCAGCGTCTAGCTCATATACATCAGGTGCCATACGAAGCCTACCTGATCCATCTTCCCAAATCGTCATGTATTGCAAGCTAACTTCTATGCGCCGGTCAAGCAGTATTTCAGACGTCTCTCCAGCTCGCATTCGCTCGGCAATCTCTTTACGAGGCGTCCTACGCAATTGTTTAGAAAGCACCCAAACAGCTAAATCTTCCGCCCGCTCAAGCCTGACACATCCCGAAGAATAGAACCGTTGATCCAAACTAAAGAGATCCTTGTGGGGCGTATCGTGTAAAAAAATGTCGTTAGAGTTGTACATTGAAAAACGAACGCCCCCCAATGGTCCCGCATCACTTGAGGCTCGACGAATAAATACGTCTTCTGCAGAGATTTTAGTCCAATCATAAATTTTTCGAGCAGGGCCATCTCTAACCAATACCTGATAAACTTCGGGATCAAGAGCATCTGGATTCTCAACAAGAAGAGGTATGTAGTCTCTTTGCATGATTGTATCCGGTATTGTCCAATCGGGTGAAAATTTTAGATCTAGAACAGGGCTCACCAGACGAGGTGTTTGTCGGTCAACACGGCCGAGAACCCCACGCATAGTTTGCTCTAGCCGTCTACCATCAAACGCCTCAACCTCGGCTGCTGCTATGTTAACACGAATGTTTGGGTGCTGCGACCAGTTTCCTTCTGGCGCCCACCTTAAACGCTCCAAGTTAAGTGCAATCAAGCTTGCCCGTTTTTCACTAATTGAATCATCTCGAAGATATTTTTTTAGAGCCTGATAAGATCGACCAGCTGGTTGTGCGTCCCTATACCAAGTCAGTATACTTGATGCTTCAAGCCCCATTTTAAAAATTGTATCGTCCCCGCTTGGATTAGGATTGTACCTACCCTCCGTCAGATCACGAGCATAATAATATAGCCCCGTTGTTAGCGCTTGATCAGTTGCCCGGAGACTCACAGTATCAATTGAATTTAGCGCTCCCACTTCAATTAAATCTGCTGTCAAATAATGGCCTGCATAGAGGCCATCTGAAGTAGCTGCGTAAAGCAATTGATATAAATTTCTTCCCTTGGAGGTGGGCGATCCAGACTGGTCAAACCAATAAAGCGGCTGGTTTTCGTATGCCCGAACCACGGCACGAGGGGGAGCCACGTCGGTTACAACCCTTGGCGATGATGGCGGGGGAAAAAAGAAAATTGTAGGCCCGGGAGTAGCTTTTTGCACCGGTGTGCAAGAGGCAAGCACTGCGCTGCCGCCAGCAACTATAGCCCATCGCCGAGTTGGATGAAATTCACCACGCATTGAAAACTAGGCTGAGCCCTCTTGCTCTTGAGATCAAGTGTTAACAGGCTTTTGGCCCACAACAAACTAAACCACGATATTTATGATACGACCTGGAACGACAATTATTTTACTTGGCTCAGC
>Ga0213865_10001959_pt1 | contig 13145 bp, 30 predicted proteins | sample PICome_6_FD_160100 | JGI IMG/M metagenome (GOLD analysis project Ga0213865, IMG submission 160100) | Coastal seawater microbial communities near Pivers Island, North Carolina, United States - PICO282 | ecosystem: Environmental > Aquatic > Marine > Coastal | place: USA: North Carolina...
AAACTGTATCCATTGGTGAAGCTACGATAGGATTTAGTAATCCATATCTTCTACTCAACATAGTTCTGAGATTGATATTTGTTCTTGATTTGATATTCGAAAACGCTGGAACCAGCTGAATATCATCATACGTCAATGCGTAATTCATAACTTTTTTCCTTTTTATAATTTAAATACTATTTTATCCTCCAACAATTGTGGAGCGTTCATTGTTTTTTCATAAACATACACTCTATGTGAACGAGCTCTCTCTTTAAATTCTCTTTCAGCATATCGTTTTGCTAAAACCAAACTATCACAAACTCCTACGGGATAGAAGTCTTGTTTATTGAATGCTATTACTATGTATATTTTCATTTTACTTGATTTTTAAACCATTTTATCAAAATACTAGCAGTTTTATAATTTGTTGCTAGTGGTACGTTGTGTACATCACACAATCTCATCAACATATTGATATCTACATCGTGAGGGTGTTTTCCTAAAGGGTCTCTCAAAAAGATAACTCCAGTTATTTCACCAGTACTCACCATTGCAGCAATTTGTGCATCTCCACCTAATGGACCTGATAAAAGTTTTTGAACTTTAGTAATCCCAGCATGCTCACAATGAGCTCCAGTTGTTCCAGTGGTTACAATATCTACATCTTCTCTATTAAAAAAATCCAATCTTTTGGTTACAAAAGCAACCATATCAGCTTTTTTGTTATCATGCGCTACTAATGCAAACTTCATTTGTGAAAAATCGTATTTAATTTTGTTCATTTACTACTATATTTTTACAAATATACGAAAAATATTTCACTTATCCAAATCTTTATACTCCGAATATCGTAAATATCCAGATAAAAGTCCTCCAAACACAATAATTACTATAAATCCTATATCTTCCATTATATTTGTAAATACTTTTCTAATTCTGAATCTTTTAAATCATCGTAAATAAAATTAATAATATCATCACTAATATTATCAATCCAATCACCATCTAATTCTTTTTTTCTAAAAACACTGTAAGGTCCTTTTGATTCTGAATTAGATATGTTTAAAAAATCCATAACTTGTGGGTGAATTCTTACACCTAACTTATCAAACATTCTATTAGTTTCTAAATAAGGGTCAGATAAGAATTCAGAATAATTTATTATGTGAACTCTGTTAGGATATAATTCAGATACCTTTTCAAAAATATTAGCTGCTTCTTTCCATTTTTCGTATCCATAAAAATTCTCAACCAATCCTTCATTTTTTAAATCAGCGTATCTCCACTCATTTTCAAAATCCCACTCTTTTTTAAATTCATTTGGTGTATTTTTCCAAGACCATATTGTTGATAATGGGTTTCTAATAATTCCAGTAAACATAAATTCATTATCTTCTCTGAGTAAGGTTTCTATAATATGATGATATCTTGCTTCTTTATAAACAACGATACTTTTATCATCTAACTTAGTAAAATTAGGTACTAAACCATCTTTTATTAAATCTTTTTGATTTGTATAATCATCAGTAGATTCGGATATTTGTTGAAAAAATCGTAAAATATCTTCTTTTTTTGATGAATTATTTAGAAAATCTTTAAAAGCATAGGAATATAATGGTTGGTGTTTGTAAGTAACATAGGGGTTACTATTAAAGATATTACCCACCCAAGTTGTACCACTTCTCGGTACTCCGTGAAATCCTATTCTTTTCATACCTTCTTAATTATTACGTCAAATCTCCAATCTGAATTTATCATAAACTTAGGTTGTTCAATAACCTCAACATCTACATTTTTTAAATAATGTTTCAAAGCTAAGAACCAATTTTTGGAATACCATTTTCCAATCATAGGTTCACCTTCAGAAATTCTATTGAAGTAATCTACTTTGTGATGTGGTTCGCTGATATAATTCCATTTCTCAGATTCATCAGGTACATCACCAATCAATATACTTCCATTCTTTTTTGTTGTGTAAATCAACTTTTGAATTAGTTCTAACAAATCAGTTTCATCAAAATGCTGTGCTGAAAAGTACAACAATACCTTATCATATGATTCAGATTTATAGTTGTAATCCAAAACATTTTCTAAATGAGATGAAACGTTTGGATAATTTTCATTCAATTGGTTTATTAATTTTTCAGAAAAATCTATACCTTTAGCTGAATTACAATATTTAGAAAGTTCCCCAATAACCATTCCATTTCCACAGCAAACTTCTAAAATATCATCAGTAATTTTTAAACCAATTTGTGATTTTATATATTGGATAGATTGCTTCCAAACCTCATCAGTTATTGGACTACCACTTTTTGTTCTACCAATATTTTTTTGATGATTTTCGTTACCAACTACTAAATCATTCATATAATATTTTTCCCAAAAGTTAATTATACCCATTTTATTTCGTAGTTTTTAATCATTTCCAGTGTTTTTTCTTTTCCATTACAAAATAGAACATCTAAAATAGATAATCCTATCACAAATTCTTTTGAATTTTGATTGTAAGGTTCTAACTTAGGTTGAATAAATCCCAATTCCATACCTAAATCAGAAAATTTGTTCTTAAATATAAACTCTTCTCCACCAGGAGCGTTTATATAATGAGTTCCACCAATAGAATGAGCAGTTTCTCTACCCCAATCACCTTTTCCTAATTCATCAAATGAAAATGTAAAATCATAATCAGTAAACCGACTAAATTCAGATTCTATACCTAAATATTTACATATTTTTATTGTAGAATTGATATTAAAATCAACTAAATACTTAGAATTATCTAAAATATCGGTTACTAACTGTCTAATTTCTGAATAATTTGGGAAATTTTTATAGAATTCTATTTGTGAAAGTAGTTTACTTTGCCATCTTTCATTTTGATTCAGCTCTACATCTAAAATATTACATTGATATGGTGCAAATGATATTTCAGGTCTTATATAAAATGGTGTTGATTTGGATATATCTAATAATCTGTTCCTACTCATCCAACTTTTCTTTCTGAATTGGACATTATCAAAAAACACAAATTTATCAGAACTGTGTATCAGAGAAAAATATCCCAAATATGGGAAAAAATATGGTTGCATTACTGCTACCTTCATAACTTATTTTTTAAATAACCTAAATTCTAATGCAACTCTCGTTACATCTTCTTCTTCATTTATTGCTAATCCGTGAATCATATGAGATGAAAACATTAGAACTTGACCGTAATCAACTTCAGCTCTAACTAAATCAGAACTTCCATCCCATTCTTTTATTAGTACAACTCTATATGAGTTAGAACCAACTTTACCACCATCAATTGTTCTTAAAATCTTATTTTCTGATATTCTATGCGACTTAGGAGCTATTGGTAATGATGATTTATCAGTTACTCCAGCCACTGGAACCCAAAAGTTTAAAAACTGAAAGTTCTTATCATTATCATATCCTTCGTACATATCTTTATGAGGTGGATTATAATCATTTGATTTAGGTCTATTGATTCTAACTATAATATGTTCATCCAAATCAGTATCAGGAATTCTATCTGTAAGTTTGAAACCTAACAAAGCTTCAAACTTTGGAATCATATCTTTGATTGGAAATCCAAAATGAGATGAATATAAATCTCTAGTCTTAGAAACTACTTTAAAGTGTTGTTCATTTAAAGTAACATATTTATGATAATTTTCTAACGTAAATCCATCCAAAGGTTTACCAACAACATCTTCAGATATTCTTTTGATTGTTTGTGTGATTCCTTCTTTTAAATCTGAGAATTCTTCATTCCACAAAAATGGTAAAGAAGTGTATCCTTCTGGATACCAATCTTGCGTATATGTAATATCAGAAAATTCATTTGATAAAACTTTATCCTCACCAAATTGAAAGTGTTGACCATCAGCAGCTTCTACTGAACGTTTGTTATCATTTATATTGTATTCTAATATCATTGTTTGTAAATCTTAAATTTTGATAAATCAGGATATGGTAACTCCAAATCCTCATTTTGTTTTTTCTTACCATCTGAAGTATAAAACTGATTCATAAGTAATAGACCTCTAGCTGCAAGTTCTGGCATCATATAAAAGTTCCAACCTAACATATCAAAGTTATCTTCGTGATAAGATACTTCTCTTCTACCACTATATCTTGCTCTTTTGAACCATCTATAAGCATCTACATCATCAGTTAAGATTGCTCCACCTTTTGAAAGTTTGAAATGTTTGTAAGGACCTGTAAACGAAACACACATATGTGTATTTGGTTTGTACATATCAGCTGTAAAAGTTAGAGCCGAATCCCAAACATTTGAACCTTTTAATTGGTAAGCTCCTTTAAGTGTTTTACCCTCAACAGGTTCAAATTCAACTTTTAGACCTGCATGAATTATTTCACAAGGTACAGATGGATATGTTCTAGCAGGTATTGTAATCGTATCCTTACAAAGTTTTATTACATTGTGTTCATAGTACAAAGCAAGAAAAAGACCGTTACTCATATTATCTACTGTTACTGCAAATCTAGCTCCAGTATAATCTGCTAATCTTTTTTCAAACTCTTCTGTAACTTTATAAACTCCGTTAGCCATTTCTTAAATGTTTAATATGTTGTACCATTCTACCTTTATCTACTTCTGTCCATTTTGTTGGGAATACCAACTCTGGATATTTTCTTACTTTATTTTTGATATCCCAATCAAAACTTCTACCGATATCTATTCCCCAAATATCTAAATCATCTTTTAGATAATTAGCAATCCATCCAGCAGCAACGTGTCCAGTTGAATGAAATAAAATAGTTTTACCTTTTTCATCTCTGATTCTCTGAACTTCTTTTAAGTTATCACCATAACCATCTAATGCTTTTCTCAATGGGGTTACTATATGGTGAAAGTTTTCAATCTTATATTCTTCTTCAAATAATTTTAGATATTCGGGTCCTAAAAAAACAATCTGAAATCCCATCTGATTGATTCTTTCAAAAAAGTGATACAATTCACCCATAATACCAAAGTGTCTCAATGCACCACTATGAAAGTATGGATATTTACTTTTTTTAGTAATCAAATCAATAACTCTTTTTCTACCTTGTTGTAATGGAAATGCATCATAGTATCTACCCCAAATAGGTCCTAATCCAACTCCCAAAGATACAGCGATATCAAACTTAGGTGAAATATCTTTATACTTATGAAAAACATCTACAAAAGTTCTAAGTTTTTCAGCTACTGTATTTTGTTCTACAAAATAACTAAAACTATTTTGAGTTAAAAGAGCTTTGCATATATCCTCATACTTTCCTAAAGTTATAAACTCATCTAACTTTTCAAATTCTACTGCATTTGATAAACTTGTTGGAACTCCACCCAAATTGTGAGGAATCTCTGGTAAGTTTGGAATAAATTTCCAACAATATTTGTCTATTGTTGCATGATTTACTCTTAAATGGTGAAATGGGTCATTTTTTTCTAATCTTCTTAGAAACCACTCAACAGAAGGTAATATTACATCAATATTAGAATCTTCTAATTTTATATTTTTATAAGTACCTTCTAAGTAATCCATTTTTATTTGAACCAACCGATTTTTTTACCCTCTTTAACTCTTTTATCGTACTCTTCAACTGAACCAGGATATCTGAATGCCCAAATAATAATTAGTATAAATGTAATTCCAGCATACCCCACAACTCTAAGTGGAACTGTAAAATACATTGAAATTAATGAAATACACATAACCCCTACCATAGCCCATCTACCTCTACTTGGATAGATTTTTTTGGTTTCCCAATTGGTAAGATACTTTCCGAACAAAGGATGTTCGTGTAACCACTTATTAAACTTATCAGATGATTTACTAAATGCCCATGCAGCTAGTATAACAAAAAATGTGGTTGGTACTCCAGGAAGAAGTACTCCGATGTAGGCACAACCTACAAAAAATAGGCCTAACCCTATCCATAACGATTTTCTCATAATCTTTATTAATTTAAATTAATGTCATATCCACTAAACTGGTTCATATAAGATGTGATTTTAGTTCCATACCCATCTTTAAAAACTTTTCCATTTTTAAAGTATCTTCGTACAGAACCTTGTCCTCCTAAATGAGCAGCTGCGAGAATACCACTCTCAGTAATATATATTCCATTTATAGTTTTACCGTCATAAACATCAATATATGTTTGTAGTTTCTCTTTGTTATGGTTTAACAAAGATAACATTGCTTCTTCTTGTAGGTCTGGGTTACTTAGAAACTCTTTTCTACTTACATTGTATCCTAATCCTTTTAGAGTACTTTTACCAAACTGATATTTTCCCATATAACCAAATGTATTGGTTACATCATATCTATTACCACTCTCTCTAAATCCTATCGCTGATAGGAAATTATCCAATTCAACTTTGTGATAATTAGCTATACTATCTTTTATAGCTTGTTCTTTTAATCTTCGTTCTTCCTCCATTTGTTCAATTGTTGGAAGATTTAACTCTTTGTCTTTAGAATCACTCATTCCAAAGGATAGTAGAGCTACAACTATCAATATTCCAAAAATAATGTGTTTTCTCATAGGTTTCCCTTTAGTTAAACAACAAAACCGATTTTCAAAACTATTCGGTTCATATAAATATCAGTTACTCAGATTCCTCTTTCGTATCTTTCATATACTGATATCTTAACTCATTCAAGAGTTCTTTTTCTGGGGTATCATAATAACCCTTTTCTTCAATTTTGGTAATGGTTTCTCTTAATTTCATTACCAATTGCTCACCACCTTGTGTCAACATATTATCGATTAACCAAGCATCTAACTTCTTCAGAAGTTTTGCCTGCTCCTTATCTAATGTATGGTGAACTGAGGTTTTCATCTATCCTATTTCCTTTTCCCATTGTTCGTTATCAGCAATAATCTGATGTAACATTAGGAACTCATTTTTAAGTTCCTCAATACTCCACTCATTATAATTGGTATTGTGGGGTCTGATACCAAATGCTGTTTTGTGAGTATCACTCATTACTTGTAAATACTCCTCTTTACTCCAACTATCTATTACACTCATAATTTAAGATTTTACTAACCAATTCCATAATCCTTTCCAATTCCAACCAAAAAGGGACATGAATCCCATTGTTGAAGCAAGGATAAATACTGCCATCTCATTCAGAGGACCTGCGAAATGAACATATTGTTGTGCGATTCCAACCAATACCGAATAAGCGATAAAGAAGGAAACAAAAGTAGTTAAAACGATTTGATAATTTTTCATAAATAGTGTTTTAGGTTTTACTCTCAATTACAGTACTAATATATGTAAAATATTTGATATATCCAAATTATTTGGTACTTTTTTTTCGATTTTTTTGGATATTTTTGACCACATTTTTTAGATTTGTGTGCCCCATTCTTACCATAAGGTTTAGGGTTCTAACTGATAATTTAAACTCTTCTTTTGGTTTAATCATTCCCACCCCAAATGCATGAGGATTTCCCAATTTTCCATCTCAGAGATTTCTTCTGAGGTGAAATCGGTATTAGCTAACATCAATTCTTCTAAGTGCTCGTTCATATCTTTACAATAATTTATAGTTATATTTGTATCCACAATCATCATCGTACCATTCATCCTCAACAACTTCGTTGATAGGATTTAGGATTTCATTCAGTTTGGTAACATCAACTTGATTCCAATATCCGAATCGTAGATAAACAGGATTTCCACCACCAAAGGTTTGGCCGATTTCAAAGTTACCGAATTCTTTTTCAATCTTACTTAGTACACTAAAGTTTAATTTATTTCTCATATCATTTCTCAATTACAGTACTAACATACGAAAAAAAGTTGAGATATCCAAGGATTTTCCCAACTTTTTTAATAAATTTAAATAAATTTTTACTACTTTTTCTGTGATTTGATTAAGTCATCAAATTGTTGTTGTAACTTTTGGATATAAGATTTAGCGTGCTTAGTTGCTTTATTTAACTTAGCTTCTAAAATCTTTTTTGCTAGAGTTTCTTTAAGTCCCATATTTCGATAGTGTTTATGTTAATAAATATAATATCTTATTCGTAATCCTCAGGATTATTCTTCTTATCTTCTAAAAACTCTAAGTAAGCACCTTCTACTTCTTTTCCTAACTCAGCTATCTTATCATGCCAAGTTTCACGATAGAAATCATCTTCTTCATCTTTATCCCAATCGTACTCATCATCGTAATCTTCGATATCATCATAATCTTTAGCGTAGATAAAAGCTCCACATGGGTCCATCGATTCATCTTCGTAAGTACCACAAATATAACAATCCTCTTTGATATCGGTTAGAACTTCTGCTAACTTCTCTAACATCTGAATTGGAACACTCCATGCTGATGTTAACAATAGGTGAATATGTTGAGGTTCTTCATCGTATTCAAATTCTGAATAAACCCACTTAGCACCTAAGTTATCAACTACCCAACCTCTATCGTATTCTTCAGGTGCTTCATCACCATACAATCTTTTATATAAATCTTCGGTGTTAGTTTCGTACTCACCTTCTGGTGGTGTGAATATATCTTTTAATTTTTCTGCTACTTTGATATCACCATTCTTAATGTTGATATACGTTTCCATATGATTTGCCATATCTTACTCCTTTATTAATTCAGGCCATTTATTATCTTCTAAGACCTTATCTCTTTTTAAATCAAACTCAACTTCTTCCATAATTCTATCTTGAAGTTCCCAATCATTGGATTCCCAATTCATAATTTGTTCCTCCGTAAGTGGTTCTGTCTCTTCCCAACGAACTGTTGTAACTATTACTTGTCTCCTTAATCTAGCCATTATAATATATCTACTTTTCTTGCAGTTCCTTCGGTTTCTTCCGTTGGTTCTTCACCAATCAATGTCATCGTAATATCACTACGATTTCTCATATATTGTTGTTCAGTCCATTGTGGTGTTCTATCGGTTATGAATTCCATTCCATAAGATTCATTCCCTTCGTTAATAAGGTAAACTAATTTTATCATTTTTTACCAATTAGCGTTATCGTGTAAAGATTGGAATCTACCAGTCTTTCTATACTCTTCGTTTTTGTGTCCAAGCTCAACCCAATCATCTGCATACTTTTCTCTTGAATCAGAATATGTCTCCATATCGTGGTATCCATCTTCTAATAAAAGGTCTTGTAATTCATCTTCACCATAAACTTCTTTGTTGTGTTCGTTTTCAACAAAATCAGAATCCCAATCGAAGATATTCTCTTCCAAATAATTCCATAGTTCTTTTGGTGTATTTCCCTCATATGGAGGTTCACATTTTCTTAGTTTTTCAACATCAACCTCAATCGGTTCTGCTGTTGCTTCCCAAATGGTGTATTTCTCACACCTTCTTACATAGAATTTTTCACTCATAACTTATTTTGTTAATTTATTATATATTGACCTAACTTTTTCACCCAATTCGTAATTATTAGGTGTATCCTTAATGATTTTTTCAGAAATCATTAATACATTATCATCAGTTTCGAAATAATCATTCCAACACTCTTTACAAAGTTGCCCTGCTCCCTCTACATAGTGAGAACGATATTCAATATCGGTACTGAAGTGATATGGTGTTTCTTTTTTACAAGTAATACAAGTTTCTCTACTCATCTCCATCGTATTTTAGTTGTTTGATTTCATCCAATAGTTCAGGTTGTGTAAGTAACAACTCTTTGTTATCTTTTAAAGTTTGGATAGTAATATCATTCTTTAACTTTGTTGTACTCCAACCATGTGCTCTTGAAGTATAAACAATCTTTGGTGGTAAATCATCACCAGTAAATCGTTTACCAATATAATCTTCACCTAAAATTCTAATATCAGGTTTAAAGAATTGAATTAAGTTATACAATTCTTCTTCAGTTTGATATGCATAAACTGCATCAACTGATTCCATTTCCATTAAAGTATTATACCTTTCAGCTCTTGGTACTACTGGGCTGTATTTATTTGCCCTATCTATCGATGGGTCATTCTGAAGAAACACCATAAAATAATCACAGTGTTTTTTTGCTTTTTGAAAGGTGTACACATAACCAGGATGTATAATATCGAAGTTACCAGCGGTAAACCCTACAATCTTTTTATCTCCGTTTATCATCATATTTTACAAATATACAAAAAATATTTTAATTATCCAAATTAATGAGTAACTATTATTTCACCAACATTCCAAGTTGGGATATACCAATTAAACTCATGCGATTCTAACATCTCTACTACCTTCTTAGATAACCTATCCGATTTACCTGTAATGATTCTACATTGAAATGTCATATTTTGTGATAATAACAATACAAAATCCTCAGCTTTTATCAAAGCTTCATCGTGTGTTAATCCATGTAAATCAATTTCTTTCATTCTACTTCACCAAAATCTACATTATTATCTAGCATAATTTGTCTCAACTCTTCTCTTAACTCTTTATACACTTCACGAGTATGTTCAGAGATACTTTCATCGTATCTGATTTTTGTACGAAGGTTTTGGTCCATTTTCCAACAAACATGCCACCAATCCGAACCCTTAACGGCAAGATTGAAATCAACTTTATCTTCTGGTAGATTAAATTCTAAGATTGCTTTCATTTTATTTCCAAAATATTTGTATTCCTATTAGAATTGCTGCTAGAATCAAAGATACCATCGTTTTAGATGTGATACCTTCATTAAGAAAAAACCAAGTCATCCATGCAAATATTAGGATACCTGTTGCTTGTCCTATAAATCTACCAGGCCAAAGTTGTCCATTGAAGTGTTCTGCAACTAACCACGTTCCCTTAATGAAAACGTATGAGATTAGAGTACCACCAGCTAATGATACTAAAAATGGATTCTTTTTGAACCAAGGCCAAACAAACTGTCCATTGGTTTGAATCCATATAATTGCTTGGGCTAATGTAAACAATAGTACCCCATAGATAAGATTACGCATTTACTTTTTCGGTTTTCTGAACTTACTCACAAAAGTTCCATCCAAAATAGAATCTAATCTACTTTGTAACTTAGCTACCAATTCTTCATTGAAGTTTGGTTTAGCAGTTTCTGTTTGAATTGTGTGTGTAAGATTCTTAATTATTTCTTCTCTTCTCTTCTTTTTACTTTTAATTGGTGCCATTTAAATTGTTTAAGTATTCAACTACCTTCTCTGAAAAGAGTCTATCATATATCTCTTTCCCAACCTCAGATGGTTCGATTATAATCGATTTAGATGCATATTGTAAAGCATCTACCATATCTCCATCTGAATATTTCTTTTTTACGATATCTATTTCATCATTCACAAATGATACATATCCTTCTGAGTTACACCATTCTTCATACTCTTCATCAAAGTGTCTCAGATTAGGATTGAAAAACCATTCATCACCAGGCATATCTTTTAAATCCGGCTTCCAATCATTGAAAGGACCATCATATAGGAGGTCTTTAGTTTTACCCATAATGTTTGTTAATTTATTTTATTTATATAAAGTTACAAAAGTACCGAAGTAGTTATCAAAGGTCTGAACCAAATGGTCATAATCTCCACTCTTCATCTCTTCCATAATCTCAACTTCATTTAACCCAAGTTGTTTAGCAAGATTCTTAGCAGTTCCTAAAAGGTAAAAAGCGTTACCTTGTGGTCCAGTCAAATCAATTGTTATTCCGTTACTTTTTGGTTTTTCTACTATCATAATTTATTTATTAGGGTTTCTCATCAATTACAGTACTAACATACGAAATATTCCTGAGAATTCCAAATAAAAAGTGAATTATTTTTACCCACTTTTAAAATTAGTAGCCCGTAGGAGAATCGAACTCCTCTTTCTAGGATGAAAACCTAACGTCCTAACCGATAGACGAACGGGCCATTTTTTGTGGAGAATGTGGGAGTCGAACCCACGACCTCTTGAATGCAAATCAAGTGCTCTAGCCAGCTGAGCTAATTCCCCTCCTACATATCCCCATCGGAATAGTAACCATAATCATCAAACCTTTCTCGGTTTTTATGTTTTGGTTTTCTTTTGAAATCCTTTTTAGATTTCTCTACTTTCTCAGTCATCCTCTTTCCGATATGATGAGCAGCTTCACCTTGGGTCATGTCATCCCAATCCAACTTCTCTTTATATCTTCCCTTCTTCTTCATAATACTTAAACTATCGTTCTTTTATTTATTTATTGTGATTGAAAAGTTTTAATAAACTCATCTAATCTTTCGTTTGACTTTTTACTTTGGTCTATAACCTTTCTAACTTCAACTCCAGAAGCAATATCACCTCTGAATTTGTTTTCTAACTTATCTAATCTTGAATCGATAAATGCATAAATCTCTTTATCATTTCCATCCAAGTGCCTTTCCATCGAATCCATTTGGTTTACCAATTGTTCTCTGGTTTTATCAACTACGATATCGATTCTAGTATCGGTATCTTCTAAGAATGATTCTAAATAATCTACTCTTTTTTTTAAATCAAATACACCCTTCGCCGCATACCCCAATAGGAATATAAAAATCGATGAGAATGCACCTAATACAATATATAGTGTTTCCATAATTTTATTTTTATTTTTAAATTTAAATTCAATATTTCAATGAACGATAGTTCGCAGAGGAAGAGGGATTCGAACCCCCGGTACCGTTAAGTACGCTGGTTTTCAAGACCAGTCCATTCGACCGCTCTGGCATTCCTCTAAATAAAATGAAGATGAAGGAAGCTCCCCTTATGAGAACACCCGTCGATGTTTTTTCCTCATCAAAAACTCAGTTTCGGCCCAACCTTATAGTGTCTGCAGAACACAAGGATTTTACGTTTTCCTCAACCTTCCTTCTTCATTGTGTAGGTTTAATCCACCTACACTTTATTTTAATGTTAGGTTACTAACAACTAAGTTGTGTTCACCAGTACACCCAATAGGAGTCGAACCTATAACCCTCGCCTTAGAAGGGCGATGCTCTATCCAGTTGAGCTATGGGTGCATTCAATATGTTGGAGAGGGGCTACCTACAGATTGTAGCCGGCTCTTTATCTTATATGTGTTTATTAGTGGTTGTATGGTACAAACTCATAAAGACCTCATTCTCCCCTCTCCTTTTATCTTTTCTACGAATACTAAGTACCTCGAGCCGGAGTCGAACCGGCACGAACATTACTGTTCA
>Ga0213865_10001960_pt1 | contig 13141 bp, 12 predicted proteins | sample PICome_6_FD_160100 | JGI IMG/M metagenome (GOLD analysis project Ga0213865, IMG submission 160100) | Coastal seawater microbial communities near Pivers Island, North Carolina, United States - PICO282 | ecosystem: Environmental > Aquatic > Marine > Coastal | place: USA: North Carolina...
CAACCTCTCCCTCACGCTGCAGGTGCTCGACCTCGGTCTCCCTGCGGTGGTGGTGGTCAATGAGACGGCACCAACCAGCTGGTCCAAAGGGGCCCTTGAGACCGCTTTGGGCTGCCCGGTCATGGCCGTCCACGCCCTGAACGGCAAGGGCACAAAGGAACTCCGGAAGACCTTGTCTTCGGGACGCCTGCAACCCGCCCAACCCCCAATCACCACGGAGACCAGCAAAGGGTGGCGCTCCCGCGTAGACCTCACGGCACTCGAAGCCTTGTTTCCCGACATGAGCCCCGCGGGATTAGACCTGATGGTCACCGGTGAGGACATCCCCCATTGGATGGATGCCGCTTCCAAGATTGCATTGGCCGCCGCCCGAGCAGATACGGGCTGTGGCGCGGCCGAACTCCAATTGGGCGAGGCGGGACACCGCAGCCGACAGGTGCGCGAAATCGCTACCCTCGCGCTCGGCCAAAACCCACCGGCGAGCCGCAGCATCAGTGCCCGCATTGACCGTGTATTGACCCATCAGGTGGCCGGGCCGATCATCTTGATGGGGGTGTTTTTCTTGATCTTCCAAGCCGTCTACGCTTGGGCCACTTGGCCCATGGACCTCATCGATGCGGGCATGGGTTGGCTGATGGAGGCTTCCAGGACCGCTCTGCCTGCGGGATGGTGGACGGACCTCCTCGTGGACGGCCTCTTGGCCGGGCTCGGTGGCGTGGTGATTTTCGTGCCCCAAATCGCCCTGCTCTTCGGCGCTGTGGCCGCACTGGAAGAAAGTGGCTACATGACGCGGGTGGCCTTCATGAACGACCGGTGGTTGCGCAGCCTCGGTTTGGACGGCCGCTCGGCCATACCCCTGCTCGGCGGCTTCGCCTGTGCCATTCCGGCCATTCTTGGCGCGCGCACCATTCCGGGCAAGCGAGAACGCTTGTTGACCATCCTCATCACGCCGTGGATGACCTGTTCGGCCCGCCTACCGGTGTACCTATTCCTCATTGGCTTTGTCGTGCCGGCTCAACCTTGGGGACCGGGCGGATTGCTCAACCTGCAAGGCCTGTTCTTGTTTGGCATCTATGCCGCCGGCCTCATCGCGGGCCTCCTGTTGGCTTGGATCCTGCACAAGAGCTTCCCCAAGTCCGCGCCCACCCAATTCTTGCAGGAGTGGCCGCCCTACCGCGTGCCCTCTCTCAAGCGCACCGCCGAGCAAGTCTGGATGCAGGCCCGCGCTTTTGTCGAAGGTGCCGGAAAGGTGATCGTGCTGGTGTCCATCATTTTGTGGGTGCTGTCCAATACCGCCCCTGGCGGGTTTGACGCCGCGGATGCTGCCCACCGAAACCGCGTGGCTGAACTGACGACATCGAAGGCGACCCCTTTGGACTTGGAGCAAGCCCAGCGAGAATGGCAAGCCGAGAGGATGGCCACCTCCTGGTCGGGACGCCTCGGCGCCTTTATCGAGCCCGCCATCGCGCCCCTCGGCTATGATGGTCGTATGGGCGTCGCGCTCATTGCCTCTTTTGCGGCCCGAGAAGTCTTTGTCGGCACCATGGCCACCCTCTACGCCGCACCAGATACCGACGAGGGCATCGGACAATTGAAGGCGCGGTTGGGGCAGGAAATCAACCCCAAAACCGGACGGCCCATCCTCGGGGCGGCCACGGCCATGTCGCTCATCGTCTTCTACATGCTGGCCATGCAATGCATCTCGACCATTGCGATTGTGCGCCAAGAGTTGGGAAGCTGGAACATGGCCGCCTTGCAGGCCCTGGGGATGACAGTGCTGGCGTACCTCGCAGCGTGGTTGACCTACGCTGGGCTCAGCTGATGGGCTTCACCCACATTTGATCAGCCTGCTCGCGGCGCAGCGCCACCACGTGGCCTCCCGCCGAAACCGCCATGGGGTCTCCCAAGGGGGCAATGTGCCGCACTTCGATGTCCTCGCCTACGGTACAGCCCATCTCCATGAGGGCCAACATGCCTTCAGTGGCATCGATCCGGGTGAGGGTGCCGCGTTCGCTGGCTTGGAGTTCGCTGAGGCGCTTCAGGTCCATGTTGCAAGCTCGCTCACGACCCTCAACCTCCACCTACCCTGAAAGGGGGATTTTGAGACCGGGCATCCGCACACAAAAAAACCCGACTCGAAAGCCGGGTTTTGTGGTGGGTCATACTGGACTCGAACCAGTGACCTCTGCCCTGTCAAGGCAGCGCTCTGAACCAGCTGAGCTAATGACCCTCTGCTGAATTCGGACGGCGAATATACGATGCAGTTGCGTCAGTCCTCCTCCAAGGCTTCCTCATCGATGTTGTCCATGTCAAATCCTTCTTCCATGTTCTCCTCCAGTACTTCCAGCATCGCCCGATCAATACGGAACAGATAGATGATGCCTTCTTTTCGGATGCTCTCCCCCATCAGGGGGAGAAGAGGACATGGGACGGACGGACACTCCTCATCCCGAGGAGCGACTACGAAAAAATCAAGGGCGCCAATGTGAAAGGTCGATATCGAGCAATTTTTCGAGCGCCTCAACATCCGATTCGAAATGGGTCCACAGCACCCTTCGATCCGCATCCGATAGCCCGGGCAAACCTTCATTGGTGTACCAAATTCGCTTCAGTCCTTGCTTCATCGGCCGAGGAATCAACCTTTCCATGGCCCCCTTCATTCCAAATCGGGTCACCCAATGGTTCAGCCCCTCCATCCTCGCTCTTCCCGCCGGATTGGATCGGTTTCCATCCACTTCGGGAATGGGACTTTCCAAACCCATCCATTGCTTCAGCTCCTCCCAAGTTTTCGGGTCCGACAGTTGTTCATTCAAAAGGACTTTCACCTGCGCTCGGGGAAATTGCCTGAGCCACCGGCCGAGCTGATCGGCATACATGCCAGCCTCCACGAACAACTCGCTTTGTCCCCAGCCGGGATGGGGATGTGCCCGATCGTGTTCTACCGCCGCCATCAAGTCCAAGTCCGTGAACCCATACATGCGCGCCATCAGCCAATGGGAGTGCAGTCGCTCCACCGGATTGCGAAGCACCGCCAGAATTCGAGCATCGGGATGGGCCTCGGCCACGCGCATGGCGGCATCCTTTGACCAGAGGTATGAAGTGCTGCACTCCCCCACCGCAATGTGTCCTTGTCCGGCGCCTTCAAAAAGCGCTGCATATTGACCGGCGTCTTGAACAAACCCCACCTGTCTGGTTTCTAGGGGTTTATTTGATAGGTAGGCCGCCGTGTCCAATTTCGTGTTGCCCCTGAAGGCGGTGGAGAAATTCGAAGGGTCTATGTCGGTGGAATAATGGTTCGGTTCCTTGAGGGGACTGAGGAAAACCTGGGGATGGCGGGAGAGCCTGTCATAGACGAGGGTGGTTCCCGCTTTGGGTGCCCCGATCAGAAAGAAGTTCAGCTTTGCTTCCACCATCCGTTCAGCAATGAAATCATCATGAAACCATGTTGTCTTCGGATGTAGACTACGCCAAGGGCATTCCAAAACAACATGCCCAATGCCGCTGACCAGGCTGCGCCAATCAACCCCAATTCCGGGACGAGAAAAGCCGCTGCACTCAGCTGCGCTACCGCAGATAGCGCCAGAATGAACAAGCCGGCTCGTTCGCCTCCTGTCATGTTCAGCAAATACATCACCGGTCCACACAATGCGTTGAAGCACTGACCTGCAGCGAGGATCAGCAGGGCTTGATATACATGAGGTTGTGCAAAGGCCGGACCCCAGAAGCCCAGCAGCCATGTCCCCAACGCGACGAGAAACAAAAGGCCGGGCAATGCAACGGCAGTGTTCATCCATCCAATGCGGTGAACGGCGCGACGCAAAGCCTCCACATCGCCCTTGGCATGGAGTGCCCCAAAAGTTGGCGCACCCAATGCATTGACGGCAAATTGTGTGAACGTCAACAACGCCGCCAACCGAAAAGCCGCCCGATAGTGGGCAACATCCGACGTTTCCAGCCATGCCGCGATCAGTGCGGTATCTGCCCAGCTTAATACGAGGTGCAACATGCTGCCCAACCAAATAGGTCCGGCCAACTGCATCAGCGTTTGACTGTCGGTACGGGCGCCTTCCTGAAGCTCGGGGGTCTCTTTTCCAGCTTGTCGACCAAACAAAGACATCGCACCTACCAAACCCAAAACGGCCAGTACTCCGCCGGTGACAGACAGGGCCGGAACCGGCTGCAGGCCCAAGAGAACCACAAATATTCCCGCAAGCAGCATCCACCATCCAGGCTGAAGCAAAGCGTACCATCCCACCCTTCCTGTTCCGCGCAAGGCTTCGCCGGACCACCCGATCAGAACCCAAGCACCGATGGCCCACCCTAACCATCCGTCCAGACGAATCAAGAACAAGTCCATGGGAGCCAAGACACCCAGACATGCTACGGCCAGGGCCACAGCGCAGATAGGGCGGGACCAACTCCGGAAACGAAGTGCAATGCGCCCATACTGTCCGGTCGAGGACCATCCGCTGAACAACTTGACCACGGCACCTTCTGCGCCCAATCGCAACAAGGTTGCACCCACCGTGATGGCGAGAACGAAAAGTTCAGCCCGGCCCAAAGCGTCGTCACCGAATTTCCGGGCAACCAACAAGGAAAACAGGAAGCCTCCAAAAGCTCCTGCAACCTTGAGTACAAGCACCCTTCCAGAGCCTCCGAGAAGACGTTTCCAAGAGCCATCAAGGCTGGGTTGCTGTGGATTGAAGTCCTTCAATGGTGCGGCAGTATCGGGAACACTTTGCCTCCCGAGAGTAGCAGCCCCGCCAGGAATCGAACCTGGATCAAACGTTTAGGAAACGCTTATTCTATCCGTTGAACTACGGGGCCGAGCGGCAAAGAAACACCTCCCACCTCGAAGCTGCAGAAAAAAGCCCCGCGTCCTTGGAGGAGCGGGGCCGGGGCCTTGAATTGGGGGTCAGGCCCCTTGGGCGGGGTGGGCAATACTGGATTCGAACCAGTGACCTCTCGCGTGTGAGGCGAACGCTCTGAACCAACTGAGCTAATTGCCCAAAAAGGGAGGACAAAGATAGGCGAAGTCTTCCTGACCCTTTTGCGGCAAACACGGCCATCATGGCCATCAGCACACGCCCCTTTTATCGATGTTATTTACACTTTCGTGCGTTTTATTTTACACTTTATCTATAATTTCTTATCTTTGCGGACCCAATGAGTTCACGTTCTGTTGACCTTCCTCCGAGGGCCCCAACGGAATTTTGCGACTGGAAAACATTCTGTGATGACACTCAGCGATCTGCTTCAGCTTCTGGCCAACTTCATGCAGCCAGTGACGAAAGAGAATATCATGTACGACCTCAACGGAGATGGCATCATCTCCACGACGGACCTCATCATCTTGATCAGCCAACTGCTCTGAGTTGGCCCTTTGGTGCGCCCTGCAGGACTTGAACCCGCGACCCAGGGATTATGAGTCCCCTGCTCTAACCAACTGAGCTAAGAGCGCATTTTCCGCCCGTGGGCGGTACTGTAAAAGTACACATTGGCCGCGGCCCACCGCGCCTTAGCCCAGCCAATCGAACTCCAGTTCGCGGCGCTGCATGTCCGCCCTGACTACCTGGATGCGCACCTCCTGTCCCATTTGAATCAGTTGACCTGTGTGCAGGCCCACCAGGCATTGCCGCTCGGGGTCCAAGGAAAAGCGGTCCGTCGAGATCCCTTTGATGTCGACATAGCCCTCGCATTTGTTGCCTTCGAGCTCGATGTACACCGCCTTCGAGGAGATGCCATTGACCACCCCCGTGAATTCAGCCCCCAATTGGGTGCCCATGAATTCCACCTGCTTGTACTTGATGCTCGCACGCTCTGCCTCTGCCGCGCGCTTTTCGCGCTCGCTGCTGTGGGCACAAGGCCCGTCGAGCTCGCCGGTGTTGATCGGGGCGCCTCCGTCCAAATAGTGCTGGAGACTCCGGTGCACCATCATGTCGGGATACCGGCGGATTGGCGAGGTGAAGTGGGTGTAGTGCTCAAAGGCCAGTCCGTAGTGGCCAATGTTGTCGGTGCTGTACTCCGCCTTGGCCATGGAACGGATGGCCATTTGCTTGACGATGCGCTCTTCCGGCTTGCCATCCGCCATCTTGAGCAATTGGCTGATTGCCCGGTGGGCGTTGCCCGGCTCCGTATCCGGCATTTTGTAGCCGAACTGCGCCACAAACATGCGCAGCGACTTCAACTTCGTGGGGTCGGGTGAGTCGTGAATGCGGTACACTGCTCCCGGTGGGCGGTCGCCCTTGCAACCCGAAATCCATTGCGCCACCCGGACATTGGCCAGCAACATGAAATCTTCGATGAGCCGGTTGGCGTCGAGCATCCGCTTGATGAGCACTTCAATCGGCTTTCCGTCCTCGTCCAATCGGAACCGCACCTCCTCCGTGTCGAAGTCGATGCCCCCGGCTTTGAACCTGCGCGCCCGCATCTTCAGCGCCAACCGGTGCAGGTGCTGGACTTCATCGGCGAGGTCCCCCTCCCCGGATTCCAAGCGCTCCTGCGCCTCGGCGTAGGTGAACCGGCGGTCAGAGTGGATGACGCCCCGGCCAAACCACTCCTTGACGACCTGTCCCTCCTTGTCAAGTTCAAACAACGCGCTGAACGCAAAACGGTCCTCGTTGGGCCGCAGTGAGCAGAGGTTGTTGGACAGCACTTCCGGCAACATGGGGATGGTCCGGTCGACGAGATACACGCTGGTGGCCCGCTCGACCGCCTCCTCTTCGATCCGACTGCCCGGCCGCACATAGTGGGTCACATCTGCGATGTGCACGCCGACCTCGACATTGCCGTTTTTGAGGCGCTGTATGCTCAAGGCATCATCGAAATCCTTGGCGTCTTCAGGGTCGATGGTGAATGTCGTCACCTTCCTGAAATCTCTGCGGCGCGCGATTTCATCCTTTGGCAAGGCCTGTGGAATGGCGGCGGCTTCCGCCTCAACATCTTCCGGAAAATGATATGGAAGGCCGTATTCCAGCAGAATGGCGTGCATCTCGGCTTCGTGCACCCCTGGTGCGCCGAGCACCTCTACCACTTCCGCAATGGGCGGGTCGTCCGGTGATGCCCAGTCCACCAAACGCACCGCGACCTTGACGTCTTGAGGTGCGTCGTGCAGAAAGCGGGCAGGGACCAAGAAGTCCCGGTGCATGCGCTTGTCTGTGGGGATGCCAAAAGCGTAATCCTTGACGGGCTCGAGCATCACGACATAGAGGTCACGGGCCCGCTTGACCACCTCCGAAACGAAGGGCACGTCCTTGCGCCCCCTGCGCATCCAACCGAGCTCTACCGTATCACCCCAGAAGGCCGTCCCGGTAAAACCTTTGGGGATCATGATGTCATCGGCTTGACCGGGTACGGAAACGTAGCCCTTGCCGTACGCTGAGATTTGGATGGTCCCTTGCACAGGCGCCTGGCCTGAACCCGAAGGCGACGGCTTGTCCCTTCTGTGTTTTCCTCCGCGGTCGGATTGGCCTTCGGGCAGCATGAACCGGCCTTTGCCGACCTCCTTGAGCTTGCCCTTTCCCGCTTCCTGCCGCATCAGCACGTGCAGCATTTCCTGCACATCGCCATCGGAAATGCCCATGGTGCTGGCCACTTGCCGGGCATTCATCGGCTTACCGGGCAGGCGCCGAAAAACATCCATGAGGTCGCTGAGGGTCTTGCTTGCACCGCTCAACCGCTGGCCCCCCGCCAAGGCGGGCCCGAAATCCCCGCCGCCAGAGCGCCGCTTGTCTCCGCGTTTTCCGGCTTTGCCCGGCTTGCGCTTGCCGCCTTTCTTTCCTCCTGAATTCCTCGATCCGGCCATCTCAACTGCTCGATTTCCCGCAAGGTCGCACCTCGTTGGTACGATTCGACGCCTGAAAGCAAACGTTGTGCCGCTCCCATTGCGAACTTCCCCCCCGAATGTCAACGGCTGTTTCCCCCCCTTCTTCGGATGACGCGCACCCCCTACAGCGCTGGTTCCCGCAACGCTGGCGAGACCATGAACTCCTCGACAGTGGCGCTGGCGCTCGTTTGGAGCGGTTTGGGGACCTGGTCTTGATCCGGCCAGAACCCCACGCCATCTGGGAGCGGGGCATGGACGAAGCCCAGTGGCGGCGGATGTCGGCGGCGGAATTCGTCCCAACCGGCCGGGCCAAAGGGCATTGGGTGCCGCACCAGAGCGTGCCAGACAATTGGGAAATCCAATACCCCTTGGCCAATGGCAGCCCGCTTCACTTCTCCTTGGAACTCACCCGGTTCAAGCACGTGGGCATCTTTCCGGAACAAGGCGCCAACTGGGACTGGATCGCAGGGCAAATGGGGCCGGGCAAGCGCATGCTCAACCTCTTTGCCTACACTGGAGGGGCCTCCCTTGCCGGACGCGCGGCAGGGGCCGAAGTCACCCACGTGGACGCCATCAAACAGGTGGTCACCTGGACCAGGATCAACCAGGACCTCAGCGGTCTCGATGGGATTCGTTGGTGTGTCGAGGACGCTTTGAAGTTTTCGGAACGCGAAGTCCGGCGCGGCAATACTTACGACCTGGTGGTCATGGACCCCCCTTCATGGGGGTTGGGGCCGAAAGGCGAAAAGTGGAAATTGGAAGAGCAGGTCTTGCGGCTGGTGTCGGCTACCGCCCAGCTCATTGCGCCCGGCGGCACCATCATCATGAACACCTACTCCGGCCTCAGTCCCTCCACCTTGGAGAACCTCTGGCGGTCCGTTTTGCCGGATGGCCAGATCGAGTCCGGTGAGCTCTGTCTGCGCAGTGGCACAGGTCAAGTCTTGCCCACGGGTTCGCTGTTGCGGCTCAAGCGCCCTTGACCCTGCTTAACTTCGGGGTCCATGTTGCGATACACCCCCCTCTCCGCCGATAACTACATCCGCAACCGCAAGGCCTTTGCCGATGCGTTGGCACCCGGAGCCATGGCCCTGTTCAGCTCCAACGATGTATACCCCTCGAGTGCGGATGGCACCCTGCCCTTCCGCCAGGACTCCAACATGCTTCACATGTGTGGCGTGGACCAGGAAGAGACCGTGTTGCTCGTCTTTCCCGATGCCCACAACCCCGCGGACCGCGAAATCCTGTTTGTGACGGAGACCAGCGAGGAAATCGCCATCTGGGAAGGGGCCAAATTGACCAAAGCCCAAGCGACCGAACAGACTGGAATCCGCCAGGTCCAATGGCTCTCCATGTTGGAGCGCACCATACAGCGCCTGGTCACCGAGTGCAGCTGCTGCTACCTGCACCAGAACGAGCACACCCGGGCCAAAGTCACCGTCGAGACGCGTGAAGCGCGGTTCAACAAGTGGTTTACCGACACCTATCCCCACGTCCGCATCGAGCGCAGTGCGCCGATTTTGCACCGCGTGCGCAGCATCAAATCGGAGGAGGAAATCGAACGCATGCGCCACGCTTGTGGCATCACGCGGGACGGTTTCAATCGGGTCATGAAATTCCTCAAGCCCGGTGTCACGGAGTTTGAAGTCGAGGCCGAATACCTCCACGAATTCGTGCGCAAAGGGTCCCGCGGTTTCGCCTACACGCCCATTGTGGCCAGTGGTGCCAACGCTTGTGTCTTGCACTACATCGAGAACAGTGCCGTGTGCCAAGATGGCGATGTGCTGCTCATGGATGTGGGCGCCGAATACGGCAACTACGCCAGCGACATGACGCGTTGCCTGCCCGTGTCCGGACGGTTCACGGACCGCCAGCGCAAGGTGTACGATGCGGTGCTCAGCGTGATGCGGGACGCCATGAACCTCCTGCGACCCGGCGTGAGCCTTCATGAATACCACAAGGAAGTCGGCGACCTCATGACGGCCCAGTTGCTGGGTTTGGGACTCATCGACAAGCACGATGTCGAGAAGCAGAATCCGGCGTGGCCCGCTTACAAGAAGTACTTCATGCACGGCACGTCCCACTTCATCGGGCTCGACGTCCACGATGTCGGACTGTGGCACGAACCCATCCAGGCTGGCCAGATCTTTACGGTGGAGCCCGGCATCTATATCCGCGAGGAAGGGTTGGGCATCCGCTTGGAAAACGACATCGTGATCCGCGAGAGTGGTTTTGACGACCTGATGGGCGATATCCCATTGGACGCCGAGGCGATTGAAGACGCCATGAACAGCTGAGCCATGGGCAAGGAGGCTGCAGAAAAGGTCATGCTCGGGCTCAAGCTGCCCACCGATCCGCGTTGGGTGGCCCTCGTGGAGTCCAACATTTCTGAGGTGTTGACCGACCACGCCTGGTGCGAACAAAAGGCCGCATCCAATGCCATTTCGACCATCGTGCGCTACCCCGGGCTCACCGACCTCGTCGAGGAGCTGACGCGCATCGCCATGGAAGAGATGGAACACTTCGGTATGGTGGTCGAGAAGATCAAGGAGCGTGGATGGACCTTGGGGCCGGAACGCAAGGACCCCTATATCCACGACCTCGCCACCTTCATCAAGAAGGGAGGCAGCCGCGAAGAGCAGCTCGTGGACCGGCTCTTGCTTGCCGCGATGATTGAAGCCCGCAGTTGTGAGCGCTTCCGCATGCTCTCCGAGCGCATCGCCGATGAAGACCTCCGCTCCTTTTACCATGAACTCATGGTGAGCGAGGCCCAGCATTACACCACCTTCCTCGGGTTTGCCCGACAATACGGCGGCCGCGTGGATGTCGACGCGCGCTGGCAAGAATTCCTCGCCCACGAAGCCGAGGTCATACAGAACTACGGCCGCAGGGAAACCATGCACGGCTGAGCCCAACACCAAACGACCACACCATGTCCAATGCTCCCAAGCCCGTCGGCCTCTATCCCCTCACGCGCCGCGTCGGAGACCTGCTTTTCCTGAGTGGTGTCGGACCCCGCATCCCCGGAAGTGGCGCGCACGACGAAGGGGTTCCCGGTCTCCAGCAAGACCACAACGGCAACTTCACGGCCTTTGACTTCGAGGCGCAAGCCCAAGGTGTGCTGGCCAACGTCCGCGCCATCCTTGAAGCGGAAGGTGCGCGTTGGGAGGACCTCGTAGATGTCACGGTATTTCTGACCGACATGCAGCGGGACTTCCACACTTTCAACCGCATATACCGCGCGCATTTCGAGGGGGTTGACCCCGCACTGAGGCCCTGTCGGACCACCGTGGAGGTCGGGGCTTTGCCCACGCCCATCGCAGTGGAATTGAAATGCGTGGCGCACTGTCCGCGTTGACCTCCGTTTCCGGCACCGTTTTTGCGTTGTAGAGGCTGTGCGCGTCTTCTTTCCACTCGTCCTGATCCTGTGTATGGCCCAAGTGGCCTGGGCCGAGGCCTCCCCAGATTCGACCGCGTCGAAACTCAAGCCTTGGCGCCCGGACATCATCACATCGGACTCGGCGGCCACGCTACCCGAACTGTCCTTGCGCGCTGCCGAGACCCACTGTTCCATCAAGCGCGAAGAGCTCATCTACACCGTGCGATACGGCTTTATCTCAGCCGGCGAGGCCCGCTTGGTCACCAGCCCCGGCCCAACATATGATGGCCGGCCCACCTACCGCGTGGTGGGCACCGGGCGCAGCACCGGCGCTTTTGACCTTGTGTTCAAGGTGCGTGACCACTACGAATCCCACGTAGATCAATCGGGGTTGTTTCCCCACCGTTTCATTCGCAGCGTCAAGGAGGGCGGATACCGGATGGAGCGTGAAATCACGTTCGATCCCCGCCGCCGCCTTGCCTGCACGGAGGAGAAAAACAGCGAAAAATTCCAGGTCCTCCCCGCATACTGTCAGGACCTGGTCTCCGCCTTCCACTTCGCACGGAACCTGCCGCTGGACACGATGCCCGTAGGCGGTATCGTAGAAATCGCCACGTTTTTGGACGGTAAAGTGCACATGGTGCGCGCCCGAAAAGTGGGACAAGAGCACATCAAGGTCAAGGCAGGTGGGTTTGATTGCTGGATGTTTAAGCCGATCGTCCAGGAGGGCCGGATTTGGGCCGATGAAGACGACCTGACCATCTATGTCAGCGCAGATGCGCGCCGAATCCCCGTGTTGGTCAAATCCAATTTGCTCGTTGGGTCAGTGCGTTTGGAGCTCATCGCGCAAAATCGCACCGAAAGCGCCCCTGTGCCGCAGTAAATTCGTCCCATGTCCGAATCAAACACCTTCGATCCTGCGGTTCTCGCCCGGCTCGAGCAATTAAGGGACAAGTACGCCGCCATGGGCCAGGACCTCGTGTCCTACCTCGACGGCCTGCTCTATGCTGATTTCCCCACGTATTGGGATTACATCAACCTCGACACGTTGTTGAGCTTGCAGCACCCCGTTACCCCGTTTCCTGACGAGGAGATTTTCATCATCTATCATCAAACCACCGAACTCTACTTCAAGCTCTCGCTGCATGAGTTGAGGCAATTGCACGAAGCGCCAAGCCCCACTGGCGCGGAAATGCTCAACCGCATCCAGCGGGTGAACCGGTACTTCCGCGTGCTGGTGGACAGCTTTGACGTCATGGTCGATGGTCTGGACCGGGGCCAGTTCCTCAAGTTCAGGATGTCGCTGCTTCCCTCCAGCGGCTTCCAAAGCGTGCAGTACAGGCTTGTAGAATTGGCCAGTACTGCCATGGACAACCTCGTACACATCGAACTGCGGGATGCCCGAAGGGCCCACAGCTTTGAAGATGTGGAGGCCATGTTTGACGAGCTCTATTGGCGGCGCGGTGCCACGGAATTGGCCACAGGAGAACCCACCCTGACCTTGCGGCAATTCGAGCGCAAATACCGCCAACAGATCATTGGGTTTGCCGAGGAGCGCTACCACTCCAACGTCCTCCGCAAATGGCAGGACCTGCCCGAAAGCGAGCGCACACCAGCACTGCGCGAAGCTTTGCGCGAACTCGACGAGCTGGTCAATGTACACTGGCCACTGTCGCATTACCGCAGTGCGGTGCGCCACCTGCAAAAAGACCCTGTCGACATCGCAGCCACAGGCGGCACCAATTGGCAGCAATACCTGCCGCCCCGTTTCCAGAAGCTCATCTTCTTTCCGGAACTCTGGTCCGAAGCCGAGCGCGAACAATGGGGGAAAAGCTGGGTGATGAAGAACATCGGCCACAAATGAGCCCGGCTGAGCGTTAAAAGCCGCCCAAGGCAAAACTTTTTTGTGGCGACGCCGTTCAAGAATCTGCAGACCTCAA
>Ga0213865_10001970_pt1 | contig 13106 bp, 12 predicted proteins | sample PICome_6_FD_160100 | JGI IMG/M metagenome (GOLD analysis project Ga0213865, IMG submission 160100) | Coastal seawater microbial communities near Pivers Island, North Carolina, United States - PICO282 | ecosystem: Environmental > Aquatic > Marine > Coastal | place: USA: North Carolina...
TGAAGGCATTGTCCTCAATAATGACAGGCGCAGCTTGAAGAGGTTCCAAAACCCCGCCGATACCTACACCACCACTCAAATGAACGTTTTTGCCGATTTGTGCACAGCTCCCAACCGTTGCCCAAGTGTCAACCATGGTGCCCTTGTCGACATAGGCCCCGATATTGACGTAACTCGGCATCAGGATCGTTCCAGGAGAAATGTATGCGCCATGGCGAGCCACTGCATGGGGAACAACTCGAATTCCTTTTTCTTTATATCCTGTTTTTAATGGGATTTTGTCATGAAATTCCAAGGGTCCTGCTTGCAATGTTTCCATACCTTGAATGGGGAAGTACAAGACGACCGCTTTTTTTACCCACTCGTTGACTTGCCACCCATCCGCTGTTGGTTCGGCTACGCGAAGCTCCCCCTTATCGAGTTGATCGATTACCGAGCGAATCGCTCCTTGTACGTTTTTATCGGCTAATAATGCACGGTCTTCCCATGCTTCCTCAATGGTATTTTGAAATTGACTCATCTTGCAAATTTTTTTCAAAGATAACTTCATTTTATCAAAAAAAAGAGCAGTTCACAAAATCGATACAATAAGTGTATTTTTGCATCAATGGGCCGATTATTAGCGATAGATTACGGGGGTAAACGATGTGGGATTGCAGTCACCGATTTGGATCAGGTGTTTGCCTTTGGCCACGATACGGTTTCGACCTCTGATTTGTTGGATTATCTCAAAGATTACACACAAAAAGAGAATGTGGAGGGGATTGTAATTGGCATGCCCAAACGTCTTCACAATCAACCCTCATCAATTGCCGACGAGATTCATCAATTTATCGCGTCGTGCAAGTCACAGTTTCCTACTCTTCAGTTCCATACCTATGATGAGCGGTTTACTTCAAAAATTGCATCGCATGAGATTGCAAGGGCAAGCTCCAAAAAACAAATTCGACAAGACAAAAAGCTCATTGATCAAGTCAGTGCAACCCTATTGTTGCAGTCTTTTTTATCACATCAACAAACCAAGACATCATGACGCTTCCGATATACGCTTATGGGCATCCAATTCTTCGTCAAAAAACAGAGGAAATTGACACGAATTATCCAGATTTAAAGTCTTTGGTTGACAAGATGTGGAAAACGATGTACAATGCGAATGGGGTGGGTTTGGCAGCTCCGCAAATTGGTCTTCCTTTACGATTGTTTGTGGTCGATGCCAGTCCGTTTGCCGCTGATCCTGAACTTTCAGAGGAACAACAACAACAAATCAAACATTTCAAGCATGTTTTTATCAATCCGTCAATTAAGGCCTTTCAAGGAGATCAGGTCGACTTTAATGAGGGTTGCTTGAGTATTCCCGATATACGTGGTGAAGTGACTCGCGAAGATGGGATTTTGATTTCATATTACGATCTTGACTTCAAATATCATGAGTTAGAGCTTACGGGTTTAGCGTCTCGTGTTGTTCAGCATGAATATGATCATATAGAAGGGAAACTCTTTACGGATAAACTCAGTCCATTTAAGCGAAAGATATTGAAATCCAAGCTCCTTCAAATTGAAAAGGGAAACATCACAGTTGATTACCCTATGGAGTTTCCGACCAAGCAAAAAAACAAATTCTAATGGCAGATCGAAAGAGACAGTTGGAAGCCATTGATCGTCTGCTGACCATAATGGATGATCTTCGAGAACAGTGCCCTTGGGATCGCAAGCAAACCTTTGAGAGTTTACGTCATTTGACAATTGAGGAGACCTATGAATTGAGCGAGTCTTTGTTGAAAGGTAGCCCTGAGGACATCAAGTCCGAATTGGGGGATTTGCTTCTTCATATTGTATTTTACGCAAAAATTGGTAGTGAGCAGTCTTCATTTGATATTGCCGATGTTGCCAATCGCATTTGCGATAAGCTGATTCAGCGCCATCCGCATGTGTATGGGGATGTTGAAGTAGCCGATGAAAAAGAAGTAAAACAAAACTGGGAGCAGCTTAAACTCAAGCATGATCGCAAGGGGGTACTCGATGGTGTTCCCGATTCGCTACCTCCTTTGGTAAAAGCATATCGAATGCAAGAGAAGGCTGCTGGTGTAGGCTTTGATTGGGATCAGACGGAAGGTGTCATGCAAAAAATTGAAGAAGAACTACAAGAGTTTTATGAAGAAGTCGACCGAAACGATAAAGCATCTGCAGAAGCTGAGTTTGGAGATTTGCTGTTTTCTTTGGTGAATTATGCTCGTTTTATCGGAATCAACCCAGACGATGCCCTATCGCGGACGAATCAAAAGTTTCGCAGTCGATTTGTAGGTATGGAGAAAAAAATCTCAGACCGTCAGATCAAGATGGACCAACTCAAACTTGACGACTGGGAAAAATTGTGGCAAGAGGTAAAATCAGAGAAGTAGATTACACTCTTTTGAAAGCGTTTAGTTTTTGTTGCAAACCATCAATGATTTTCTTTTGTTTTTCAAGGTCTTTCATAACCTTATTCACCAACGGGTTTTCTGATGAACTTTTAGAGAAAAACTCCATATTGGTTTCGAGTTGAATGTACTCTTGTTTGGCTTTGTCTAAGCGCTGCTTGATTTGTGATTTTTCCTTTTGGATAAGTTCAGTGCGATCACCCATCAACTTAAGTTTGAGTTGATACTTAAACGCAGCAATAGATTCTTTATCCTCACCGAGTTTTTTGAGCGCATTTTCTATGGTCGCAAAAAAATCGCTGTTAATCTGATTTGTTTTCTTCCCCACAGATCCAATTTTGGTCCACTCCTCAATCAACTGATCGATACTGGTGCGATCTATACCTTCTTCTGATTGGAGTTTTTTCAGCAACTTATCTTTTTCCTCAAATGCTTGTTGTTCGCCTTCCGATAATTTGTTTTTTCGATCATCGAGAAGGGCAAAATAATCGTTACATGCTTTGCGAAAGAGCTTCCATGCTTTATCGTTTTGTTTTCTAGAAACAGGGCCCATTTCTTTCCATTTTCTTTGTAGAGCGATCACTTTGGGCGTTGTCGCTGCAAAATCCTCTGTTTGTAAAAAAGCCTCGGCTTGTTTTACCAGTTCCATTCGCTGTTTAAAATTCTCGCTGTAGTCTCTTTTGAGTGACTTGTAAAATGCATTTCGTTTCCTGCCAAAAAGTCTCATGACACCCTTAAACATCGCCCAAATTTCCGCATTATTACTTCGACTCACATGACCACATTCAAAAAATGAAGTTCGTAAACTCTCCATATCTCGGATCATCTTTTGCATCTCATTGTGGGTTTTGATCTCAACTTCAGTAAGTTGCTCCATTTGTGCGATGATTGTTTTCTTTTTTTCGTAGTTGGCTTTATAAATCTCCGATTGATTTTTTTGAAAAAACTGACGTTTTTCATGGATGACTTTTGTCGCCTCGCTAAAGCGCTCCCAGAGTGTTTCTCCGTGTTCTTTAGCGATTGGTCCCAACTCATCCTTCCAACGTTTGTGGAGTTCTTGTAGGTTTCTAAAGGCCTTTTGGATATTGTCCATTTTACCCAATGCCTCGGCTTGCTCGATAATTTTTAATTTTTCTTCGTAATTATATTTGAAATCAAGCTCTCTAAATTCTCGATTCAGATGGAGAAAGTCATAAAATATACCGACGTGATGGTGGTAGGTTTTCCAAATATTATTTGCGTCTGCTCTGGGCACATGCCCTGATTCTCTCCACCGGGCTTGCAAGTCCTTAAACTGTTTGTAGGTGTCTGAAATGGGTTGATCAATCCCAATAAGTCCTTTGAGTTCCTCTATTAGGTTTTTTCGAATGACCAAATTGTTTTGAAATGACTTTTCGAGTTCTTGATAATACCTTGCTTTCTCAGACTTATACCTACGGATCAAATCATCATAATTTGTTTTCTCTGGGATTTTAGCATCAAAATCCTTGAGTTCTCCCCCAGCATTGATGAAATCTTCTTTTTTGTTCTCTAAAATCTGGCTGAGTTTTGGCTCGATTTGCTTGGAGAGTGCCTCAACATCACGCTTATGATGTTGTACTCTTCCAGAAGATACTTTTTTATCTAACGCTTTCAGGAGTTGCTCGAGATTGAGATCGTCATAGCTTTCCTCTTCACTTTTCAGTGCAGCAGGATCTTCTTCATCAAGATTTGAATCTTCTGAAGTCGTATTTTCACCCTGTTGATCTTCGACATTCTCTATTTCTCCTTCATCAGTTGATGGCTCAGCTTGGGTCACCTCCTGCTTCGGTTGGTCTTCAGTTTCAGGGATTTTTTCGTCCACTTTGTCTTCATTTGCATCTTGCAAATTGGCATCGTTATCTAGCATGTCTTGGTTAACTTTGACAATCACAAGATACTAAAACTTTGTGAGTTTACTTTTTTGTGCTAATCCATCCATAAAGACCAGGAGGCCTCTGCTTGCTCGACGAGCATTTGATAGCCATTCAGGACTGTAGCCCCTTTGTCCTTACCCATTTGCATAAAAGCGGTGACTTTAGGGTTGTAGATTAGGTCATACAACAAATGTTCAGCGTTGATTTGCTTATAGTCAATTGGGGGATAGGCATCTGTATTTGGATGGGTACCAAGTGGAGTGCAGTTGATAAGTAAGCTATGTTCTTTATAATCTTTGGCTGAAAGTTGGTGATATGCCTTTCTGTCTGGCCCTTCACTTCGAGATACTTTGAGCACTTGTATTTTCAGTTGTTCTAAGACATAACAAACCGCTTTTGAAGCCCCGCCAGTTCCCAAAACGAGTGCTTTATTGTGGTGCGGTTTGAGATGATTTAGAAGGGTGTTTTGAAAGCCGATATGGTCTGTATTGAAACCTAAGCGTTTGTCGTCTTTAAATACGATGGTGTTGACAGCACCAATCGCTTTTGCTATGGGATCTAGCTCGTCCAGAAAAGGAATGACTTCCTGTTTGTAAGGAATTGTTACATTCATACCAAAGATATCTTTCCGGCTGAGAAGACTTTTGAAGGTTGATAGATTTTCAAGATCAAAGTTGATATACTCATATTTGAGATTTTCAACTTTAAACTTATTTGAGAAGTAATCTCTTGAAAAAGAGTAGCCGATGTCTTTTCCTAATAACCCAAAAAGTTTATTGTCGCTTTCGATCATAAACATCTATAATAATAACAATGAATAGGCCAACGCCAATCCAAAATAGAGAAAAATATTGATTAAACCCACTGCTTTCCATGGTATTGTTTATCAAGGCGTTGTTGGTCAGTAGGTGAAAATCAGACCAAGGCCAAAGGATTGATAGGGAGCCAACGATAAATCCAATGATCAAAGCATTTAGTTTGTGTTCGAAACGCACAATGATGTAGTGCAGTAAGTTGGAAATGCTGACCAATCCAACAACCGAACCGCCAACAAAAACAACTAAAATGGTTAGCAATTCACTGTACTCTTGCGATAGGGCAGCGTATGCTGAGGGGGTTTGAAGTAGCTGAACGCTAAATTCCCAGACCGCATTGACAGCATCAACCAGTAGTAGGGCATAGTTGCCAAGAAGAATCAGTAAAAAAGAGCCCGAAAGTCCGGGAAGTGTCATGCCTATGATGCTGATTAGACCACAGAAAAAGACAAACCATAGGTTTCTATTTTCTGGAGCTGGCTCTAAAAATGTTAAGGATAAGCCCACTGCAAGTCCAAGCAAACTGTAGAAGATGTATTTCAAATTCCATTTCCCAAAGTCTCTTATCAATACAAAAGCAGACATGACAACCATCCCAAAAAATAAACCTTTTACGTGTTGTTCATAGTGTAATAATGCGATATCAAGTACTCTAGAAACGGTGAAATAGCTCAGTAATATCCCCAAAGCGATCAACAACAAAAACAAGGCGTTGGTGTATTGGTAAAAGCGTTTAAATCGACCTGTTAACAGCATATAAAATGCTTTGAAATTCAATCGCTTTAGCGAGTATAAAAATTCTGGATAGAAGCCAGTAACGATAGCAACAATCCCTCCAGACACACCTGGTACTTTATTGGCAATGCCCATCGCCAGCCCTTTGATAACAAGCAAAATATGATCATATAATCCTCTTTGATTCATCGCTTTTGGGATTGACTCATTTTGTGAAATGCGTAGATTACGAAACTCCCAAAAAGTATAAATGAAAGGCCAATCCACAGTTCGGAATTGCTGCGGTCAAAGTTGGGTAAAACAGCGATTAGGTCATGGTTTTCGTCGTTTATGAATTGCTTCCAAGGCCAGACCTTGTACAGAGAACCAAACATAAATCCAGACATCGTCGCAAGCAAAGGATTCCGATAATTGAGATAGAGTTTTCCTACCCAGTGCGCAAACAGTTTAAGTCCAATGATCGCCCCCAATCCAAACGCAAGAAGGTTCAAAAACCCTTGAATGCGAAAAGAACGAACGAGCTCAACAGTTTCAAGCGCAGTTTCATAGGCACCCAGAAGAACCAAAATAAATGCTCCCGAAATGCCTGGGAGTATCATGGCCATGATCATCAACATTCCGCACAGAAAGAGGTAGGGTAGGGCTTCGGTTGCCTCTGCAGGAGACAAAAAGCTGATTAGAAATGAAATCAGTCCACCGACAATCAAACCAACAATTGTACTTGCAGACCATTGTTTGACGTCCTTGCAAATCAATATCGAACTTGCAAAAATCAGCCCAAAGAAAAAGGACCAAAGTGCAAGGGCGTGATTTTCTAGAAAAAAGCCAATGATGGAACTTAAAAACAAAATGCTTGTGGCAATACCTAAAAAAAGAGGTAAAAGAAATGGGCCATTGATTTTTTGCCACGATGTCTTTCGATTTGCACCAAACAATGCCAAAATTTCTTTTGCATTCACATGGTTTATGGAGGTGATTAAGTCTTCATAGATATTGGTGATCAATGCAATTGTACCGCCTGAAACCCCAGGAACAAGATCTGCGATTCCCATTGCAATGCCTTTCAGATATATGCCAAATGTTGATTTATTGGATTTCATCATCGAGGCGAAAATACGAAATAAGAAGAGGTTTAGACCTTTAAAGACAGACTTTGCTTGACAAAAGACGAACTTCTAAACTCAGGAAAGGTTTCATAAAAGTGATTGAGTTGCTTGGCATCCGACATATAAGCATTTTTGAGGTAAAACCTCGCTTCAAGTGATTGTGAGGAAAGCAAGTAAATCCCTCCAAGACGGAAGTTAATCACACTGCTTTCAGGGTGGAATTCAAGTCCGTGTTGCAAAACCTCCAAAGCTCTTGGATAATCATGCATTTCTTTGAGAACATCTGCCCATTTTACCCATGTATCAACCTCATAATTACCGAGATTGACACACTCTGTAAAGCCCAAATCTGCTTCTTCAAGAAAGCCCAAAGCAAAGTTGATTTCCGCATACCTTTTCCATGTTGCTACATTGACATTGTCAATCTGTATGGATTTCTTGGCGTAGTAGAGTGCTTTTTCGAAGTCTTTGTTTTTGCAATACACATCGATCAAAGCAATCCATGCTTTTTCATATAAAGGGTCTTCATTTAAAGTTCTTTTGAAATACTGTATGGCGAGCCTGGTATTGCCCAATGCGATATGACACTGTCCGATATGCAGTAGTGCAAATGCGGTTGGTTCATCGATTGATAAAGTCGTTTCAAAGGCGAGGATTGCTTCGTTATAGCGCTTCATTTTTTGAAGTGTTTTTCCCATCTCAAAATAGGCGCCGATAAACTCGTTATCGCAAATGACTGCAAAATCATAGGATGATAGGGCTTGTTTGAGCAGTCCCTTACTCGCATACTGGCGACCCAATTGATGCCATGCGATTTCGCTAAAGGGGTCAGCTTCTAAAAACTCGTTGAGGAATTCAATTGCACCATCGGGGTTTTCTAGCGATTCAAAGCAATAGATCACATTGTATAAAGCATGGGTGTCTTTGGGGTCTTCGTTGAGACACTTGATAAAGTGCTCTTTTGCCATCATATAGCTATCTAAGAAGAGATATTCCATCGCCAACATGCTGTGAAATTCAGCTTGACTTTCGCAGTATTCTAGACCTTTGGTCAAGAACGATATTGCTTCTTGATGCCTTTTGGTTTTTGAAAGAATAACGGCTTTGTGGATATAAACATATTCGTTGTAGGGCTCCATTTCCCCAAGCTTATCAATCACTTCTTCAGCTTCCTTGTACTGATTGTTCAGTAGCATTAGTTCGACATGAAGAAGTTTTAATCCGCTGTTTCCAGGATGCTGATCTTCTCCGATTTCAAGGGCTTTGTACGCCAAACGTAGACTCCCTGAATCGATATAATATTGGATAATTTCTTCAAATTCAGTGGCGTCGAAGAAGTTCACTCGGTTTGATTGTAACATCAACTCAAAACGAGCGAGTGGGGATTTGTGGTCTTTATTAGAATTTGTATTCATCAAATGACTTACATTCTTACTATAAAGTTAACCCCAAGGTGGATAAGAATTAAATAAACGGATTTATTGTTTTTAACAATTTAATCAACAGATTTCATCAAGTATATTTACGATGATATCACACCCTTTTTTGAGCTCTTTTTTTGAGATTGTTAATGGAGGTGTAACTCGAACGGCTCTTTTTTCAAACAGTAGAAAAAACAATAGTAACCCTCGTTCAAGAGCAATTTTAACCAACTGTTGTGCAAGTTCTGGTGTTGGAAGGATTAGGGCTAACATCAGTCCTTTTCCGCGGATTTCTTTTATTCCTTGATGTTGGAGTTGTTCTCGAATATATTGTTCTTTTTCGAGCGTTTCGGCGATCAAATTGCTTTGTAAAAGGGTTTTTAAAGTAGCGTGACATGCAGCTGCAATGACTGGATGCCCACCAAATGTTGTGATATGTCCCAGTATGGGTTTGTCTTGCAAGAGGTTCATCAGTTCTCTTGAGGCACAGAATGCACCTACAGGGAATCCACCTCCAAGCCCTTTTCCAGTGACAAATATATCGGGAATCATATTGTAGTGTTCAAAGGCAAATAGTTTTCCTGTTCGACCCATTCCTGGTTGAATTTCGTCTAAAATCAATAAAGCCCCGACTTTGTCACATCGTTCACGAACGGCTTTCATATAGTCATTGGTCGGAACGATAAACCCAGCACCCCCTTGTATGGTTTCTAATATGACTGCTGCAGTTTGTTCATTGATTTGCTCTAAATCCCCAACATCATTAAACTGGATATAAGAAGTACCAGGGATCAGGGGTCGATAGGCTCTTTTTCGTTCTTCATACCCCATTACACTCATCGCCCCTTGCGTATTTCCATGGTAGGCATTGTTGGCAGAGATAATTCGCTGTCGGCCCGTTGCTCTTTTAGCAAGTTTAAGTGCCCCTTCAATTCCTTCCGTCCCTGAATTAGTTAGGTAGGTGCATGACAATTGTTCTGGTAAATGATCAGCCAATAACTTGACCAGTTGAACAGGTTCATCTTGTACAAACTCACCATATACCATAACGTGGAGGTATTTTCTCATCTGTCGGCGAACGGCCCGAATCACTTTGGGATGGGAATGACCCAAAGTACAAGCAGAGACACCTGCGACAAAATCAAGATATTTTTTATTGTCCTTGTCGATAATATAACTTCCACGTGCTTTTTTGACCTCAAGACCTATGGGTTGTGCGGTTGTTTGTGCCTGATGCGCAAAGAAAATATCTCGGATTGTACGTCTCATTTCATTTGTAGTTTAATGCGAGACATTACTTCTTTTACATCTGTCCTTTGTGAAACAGAATCATTTTTCGCTGTATTTATGATGAGATCGGCTTTTGACCGTATCATTTCATCCCCACGCCAATAAAAACCTGCTAGTTGCTGCTGGTCTTTTGGGAGTTCCTCAATTGGGTAAACCGCCCCTTCTGGTTTGGTCAAAAACGTAATGGACTGAATTTGATTGTCAGCCATACGCAATTGCATCGCACTACAAATTGCCTTATCTATACCGATGAGGTCTTGGGTGGTATCGTCGTATAGATAGTACACCATTTCTGCGTTTTTGACGATGTCAATGTTTTGTAGCTCATTGTCTTCAAAGTTGCCCAGCAAGTTGATTCCTTTCATTTGATTAAACTGACTGGGGTTGAGAGAATCTTGCTCAGCGACAATTGCATTGTTGAAAATTTTAAGCGAGTCTATTGCGTTAGAGGTCGAGTCCGTCAATAGGTGAATGAGGTCTCCACTCATTTGTGTTTTTGCTGACCACAATACGGGGTTTCTTTTTGTCATATCACGAGCAGACAAAAGCTGTGACTCTCGATCGCTGACCGGGAGACGTAAAAGTTGGATAAGGCCAGACTTTTGATCGATATGTATCGAATCGGAAACACCACTGAGGTTGGTTTTAAAAATGCGAACCCCATAATAACCTGTGAGTATCCGTTCTTCAGCAGGCCCAGTAGCCAACAGGGTGTCGGCATGTATATAAAGGGAGTCTTTGTCTACCAATTTTATTGCGATTGGGTTTAGGGTTACGATGGCAGAATCTCGTTCTTTGAAAATTTCGCCGTATTCCCCTCGAATCACATTATCTCCAATGGTGTCTGTGATTTGCACATTCTGACTTGCGGCAGCATATTGAATTCGATCATCAAAATAAATGCTATCCCCTTGTATGTTCCTAAGATTGTAGTCGATTGAGGCTCGATCTTGGAAATACCCTTTTTTGAGATTCGAGTCAAAAAAACCTCTATTGCATTCCACGTCATAGGACTCTCCTTGTATAGTGGTCGCCCCATAAAAATAAGCGTGTCCTAGCTCGGTGTAGTAATCCATGCGTTCTGAATGGATCAGAAAGGACGGGTCTATGACATAGACATTCGTGATGAATTCATATTTATTGTCGTCAGCAACATAGGTCCCAGATTGACTGCGAATCACTGTCTTATCACTTGTGATTTCTCCAGCGGTATTATAGTACGCTTCTTGTTTTTTTCGGTCAAAATATAAAGAATCAGTACGCAAAGTCGATTCTTGATTTTGGAGATGTACTTTACGCTTGGCAACTGCAAATTTTGTTGTCCCACTATACTCGATGTATTCACTGTTTAACTGTAAGCTATCTCCTTGCTTGACAACCACATTCCCCTCGGCTTCAAAGAAATTTCGAGTTTCGTAAAAGTATGCAATATCTGACCAGATGTCCATTCCATCATGGTGGAGATGTACACGAACGTCTTGATTCGATTTTAGAATTTTAGCATCTGGAAAGCGTTTTTCGTTGACTTCAAAAGAAGCCGCTTGCCGAATATCGATTTTTTTTGTCTCCTGCCCATAGGTCATGGCAAGTGTCAAAAGCAGAAATAGGATACAATGTGAGTATTTTGACAATGTTAAATCGATTGAGCATGTATGCAAATCTATCGAAAAATCGTTTGTTTACGATCGGGTCCGACAGAGACAAGACGCACAGGTGTTTCCAGATAATTTTCAATGAAAGTTACGTATTCTTTCAGTTGGGAAGGCAATTCATCGTAGGAGGTACAATTTGTAATATCCTCTTGCCATCCTGCCATTTCGATATATTTCGGATTGATGAACTCTTCATCAAGCGAAAAGGGCAGATGACTGATTAAATCTCCGCGGTATTCGTATTGCGTACAAATCTTTAAGGAGTCTATCCCTGAAAGCACATCTCCTTTCATCATCATGAGTTGGGTAACTCCGTTTACTTGTACTGCATATTTTAGTGCGACTAGGTCAAGCCACCCACAGCGTCTTGGACGTCCGGTAGTTGCTCCAAATTCGTGACCAACTTTGGCAATTTTTTCTCCGACTTCATCAAATAATTCAGTGGGGAACGGTCCACTCCCGACTCGAGTTGTGTAGGCCTTAAAAATCCCAAATACATCTTTAATCTTGTTCGGCGCAACGCCCAATCCTGTACAAGCCCCTGCTGCAGTAGTATTTGAGGAAGTGACGAAAGGGTAGGTTCCAAAATCAATATCTAATAACGATCCTTGCGCCCCTTCAGCGAGGATCTTTTTTTGATCTGCTTGCGCATCAGCTAATACAGATTCGCTATCTACAAATCGGAGCTTATCGACGATAAAGTCAACAGCAGCAAAAAAATCAGATTCTAGTGCCTCAAGGTCATAGGTCAGATCAACTTGATAGAATGAAATGAGATCCTCATGCTTATCAGCAAGTTCTCGGTATTTTGATTTCCAGTCGGGAAATTCTAAGTCACCAATGCGAATTCCATTTCGACCAGTTTTATCCATGTAGGTTGGCCCAATCCCTTTGAGAGTTGACCCAATTTTTTTAGCCCCCTTCGCTTTTTCAGAAGCAGCATCAAGAAGTCGATGGGTTGGTAGAATAAGATGCGCTTTGCGAGAAATGAGTAAAGATTGGCTGTAATCAATTTTAAATTTGTCAAGATTTTCGAGTTCTTTCTGAAAAATTACAGGATCGATAACAACTCCGTTTCCTACTAAGTTTTGCGCACTTGGGTGGAAAATTCCCGATGGGATGGTGTGCAAAACGTGCTTAATTCCATCAAATTTTAAGGTATGCCCTGCATTTGGCCCCCCTTGAAAACGCGCAATGATGTCATAATTTTTGGTCAGTACATCGACAATCTTCCCTTTTCCTTCATCTCCCCATTGTAGCCCAAGGAGTAAATCTAATCCCATATTTAATTCTTGCTGTTGTTTTTAGTTGCATAGAAATAAAGAGAATGGTTGTGAATGTCAACATCAAAAACTTCTTCTATACTTTTCTTTATCATTTGAATTCTAGGATCACAAAACTCTTTTACTTCCCCAGTATCTGTAAATATAATATGATCGTGCTGGTTGTCGAAATACGACTTTTCGTATTGTGCGTGTTGAGGACCAAATTGATGTTTGCGGACAAGCCCACAATCGAGGAGTAGCTCGATGGTGTTGTACAAAGTCGCTCGACTCACCCGGTATTTCTTCTCTTTCATTTTTAAATACAGAGACTCGATATCAAAATGATCATCACTTCGATAAATTTCTTCCAGAATGGCGAAGCGTTCGGGTGTTTTTCGATGGCTGTTTTTGTCTAAAAAGGCAATAAAAACATCCCGTACAATTTCTTGATTTTTATCCATGATTCAACGCAAATTTACGTAGGTTTTTTTACTCTCGTACAACTTTATC
>Ga0213865_10001974_pt1 | contig 13090 bp, 10 predicted proteins | sample PICome_6_FD_160100 | JGI IMG/M metagenome (GOLD analysis project Ga0213865, IMG submission 160100) | Coastal seawater microbial communities near Pivers Island, North Carolina, United States - PICO282 | ecosystem: Environmental > Aquatic > Marine > Coastal | place: USA: North Carolina...
CCATTTCCTGCGGAGTTAGTTCAGTGGTAGAACGCTATCCTTCCAAGTTAGATGTCGTCGGTTCGAATCCGATACTCCGCTTACCATTTTATAAATACTTCTAGCTCAGAGAACTGTCTTCAGGACTGGAAGTATGTCAAAAATTCTTGCGAACCAGATCGCTAATTATGGGGATGATGCTCCCATTGAGATCAAGGAAGGTCTCAATATCCCTGCTGGTAAACCAATCCAGGCTGCTGGTAGTGCAGGATCTTCTGGTCAGGTATTGAGCACGACTGGAACTACTGTTCAGTGGGTAACTCCTTTTGATGGAGACTACAATACTTTAACTAATAAACCAACAATTCCTGCTGCTCAGGTTAGTTCTGATTGGAATGCTACCAGTGGTGTATCAAGAATTTTAAACAAACCAGTAATTCCTCCTCTCCCTAGTGTAACTACAAACGCTGCTGGAACTGCTGCTCTAACATACAACTCAGTCAACGGTCAGTTTACTTATACTCCACCAGATCTTTCTGGTTTTGCTGATGGAACAAACGAAGCAAACTGGGACACAGCATATGGTTGGGGTAATCATGCTGCTGTTGGATATCTAACAGCAGAAGTAGATACCCTACAAACAGTAACAAGTAGAGGTGCTACTACCAGCAATAATATTACATTTTCTGATAGTGTCGAACTGAGATTTGGATCTCTTTCTGGTGGAGATCTTATTATTACGCATTTATCTTCCAGCAATAATTCTCTCATCAGAAATAGAAATTCTTCTGGATCATTTATTATTGATACTGCTACTGGAAGTCCCATTGAATTGAGACTTAGTAGTGGTGGAGAAAAAATGGGAGTTTTTAATCCAAATGGTTCTGTTGAGTTGTATTATGATAATGAAAAGAAATTTGAAACTACTACAGAAGGTGTAACGATCACTGGATCTACTGGCAATAATAACCTTCAGGTAGATGGTGACGCTTTAGTAATTGGTGGACTGACTGCTGGTGGTTTAAGTTATCCAGAAGTTACTGGAAACGCTGGTCAGATTTTAACTAGTGATGGTTTTGGTAATGTAGTATGGGGTTCTGCAGCTGGTGCTGGTGGTGGAATTGCATTAAGTGATCTTTCTGTTACTACTAATGCTGCTGGAACTGCTGCACTTTCATATAATAATATCAGTGGCGTATTTACGTACACACCACCAGATCTTTCTGGTTATCTAACATCTTACGCAGAGACTGATCCTGTATTCTCAATCTCTCCTGCTGCTAGTATCTCAACTAATCAGATCAATAACTGGAACTCTGCTTATAGTTGGGGAGATCACAGTGCTCAAGGATATCTAACAAGTTATACAGAAACTGATCCTGTATTCTCTGCTTCTGATGCTGCTGCTGTAACTGCTGCTAGTATTTCTAATTGGGACACAGCATATGGTTGGGGCGATCATGCTGCTGCTGGATATTTAACATCACAAGCTTCTGTTGCTTTAAATGATGTTTCAGATGTAACTATTACATCTCCTACAAATGGTGATGTTCTCACATACAGTGGTGGTGCTTGGGTAAATTCTGCATCTTCTGCTGTTGTAACCATCTCAGATACTCTTCCTGGTGGCACTCCAAGTGCTGGTGATCTGTGGTGGGAGAGTGACACTGGTCGCCTCAAAATTTACTATCAGGATGTTGATAGTGCTCAGTGGGTTGATACCAATCCACCCCTAGCAGATACAAACAATCCTGCTGCTAAGGGTTTCATTAACATGAATGGATCTTCTCCAACATGGACTGGAACTGCTGGTTATACAGTTGCTCATTCTGGCGGTGGTGGTAGTGATGAAGTATATACATTAACATTCCCATCTGCATATGGTGCAAGAACTGACTATATTGTTAATGCAGATTATGATGGAACTAATTGGATCGCTGGTAATGGAGCACAGTTGGGCATCGTTAGAAATGCTGGTAATGTGCAAATTACTGTTAGAAGATGGAACGAAGATCCACTAAATCAAGGTGAGATCATGATCACAATCCACAACCTCTAAATAAATCTGGAAGGAGAAACTAAGAAATGGCAATTAATTTTCCTGATACCACAGGACAACCAACTGACGGTTCATATACTTATACAGTAGCGGGTATTTCTTATTCGTGGGATGGATCGTCTTGGCGAGCAGCGGGTGCTGGTGCTAGTGCAACTGATAGAACTCTGTTCAGTGTCACCCAGAATGCTGCTGGAACTGCAGCTCTTTCTTACAATAGTAACAGTGGTGTTTTTAGTTACACTCCTCCAAATTTAACTGGTCTTAATAGTGACACTCTACAAACAGTAACAACTAGAGGTGCTACTACTGACCAAAGCATCACTATCGCAGATGATAAGTATCTCTATTTTGGAACTCATTTGCAAATAAGAAATAGAGTATTCAATGGCACATTTAATTATGGGGAAATAACTCACACTGGCGATAGTTTGACCATCCAAAGCAACAACTTTGTTGTTGATGCAGTAGGTGGCACAAATATGCTTGACGCCGTTAGTGGCGGTGCTGTGAGCATTTATTATAATGGAAATAAGAAATTTGAAACTACTACAGAAGGTGTAACGATCACTGGATCTGCTGGTAACAACAACCTTCAGGTAGATGGTGACGCTTTAGTAATTGGTGGATTAAACGCTGGCGGATTAAGTTATCCAACAAGTGTTGGAACTAGTGGTCAGGCACTGATCAGTGATGGGGCTGGTAATGTTAACTGGGGTAGCGTAGCAACAACAGGACTACAATCCAGAACTACTGCACAAGTAACACAGTCTATTGCCGCTGGTGGTTCGGCAAATGTTTCTCTCACAACTCCAGCAACATATGCTCTGCAGAGAATTCAAACATCTCATGCTGCTTGGGTGACATTATATTCAAGCACTACTGCCAGAACTGCTGATGCTAGTAGATCAGAGACGACTGATCCTACTCCTGGTTCTGGTGTTCTTGCCGAAGTTATCACCACTGGAGCAACAACGCAGTTAATTACTCCTGGAGCTATTTGTTTCAATGAAGGCGCAGCAACAACAACATATATGAAAATTGTAAACAAAACTGCATTTACTGCTAATGTTACAGTAACACTGTATTACCTACAACTAGAGGCTTGATATGGATAAGGAATACGTTGTAACGCTTCACAGGAAAGAAGACCTGGAGCAGTTTTACAATGAGATGCAACTTAGCAATTTTCCTTTAGCAAAGAAAAGACCTATCAGTAGAAGCACTCATTATATGATGACTGAGGATCAGGCGGAGAGACTGCGCCAAGATCCTAGAGTTTGGGGTGTTGAAGAAGTAGACAGGATTAAGTTTGTAAGACAAACTGGAATTAATAATGAATCTTATGTAATATCTGGGCAATTTAATAAGAGTGGTGGTAATAGTTCTAGTTATAGACAGTGGGGTCAAATTCACTGTGCAGGAACTCAAGCACAAAGAAATAAAAATCAGTTTGGTGTAAGTGGATCTTATACTACAACCAATGATAGTGTAGATGTATTCAATAATGGGAGACATGTAGATGTAGTTCTTGTTGATGATCCTATATCGTATGATAGTAAAGAATGGGAAAGTCCATCGCAACCAGGCGTATCTAGATTTGTTCAGTATCAATGGTTCAATGAACTAAATGCATGGGTTTCTGGTCCAGATGGAGATGACGATGGTCAAACACTTCCCACTGGAACAATTACATATGGAACTAACGCTGCAACACCACAGTATCATGGAAATCATGTTGCTGGAACTGCTTGTGGTCAGTGGTATGGGTGGGCTAATGAAGCAAACATTTATAATATCGCTGTAACAGATACATGGCCATCTGGGCAATCTATTGGTGGTCTGTTAATTCATGATTACCTTAGAGCATTTCATTTAAATAAACCAATTAATCCAGCAACTGGAAAAAGAAATCCTACAATTACAAATCATAGTTATGGATCAATCTATGACATTTATGGAAGAGCACTTCAACTTTCAGACATCGATTATGTAGAATATCGACAAGTACAATACAGTGCCAGTAATCCTGGTCCATCTGGTTGGACCCAATCAGGCGTTGAAACTGATTTTGGTGTTAGATTTATACAATATCTTCCAGCATATAGTGCTGCAATTGCTGCAGATGTTCAAGATGCTATTGAAGATGGAATTGTAATGATTGGTGCTGCTGGTAATGATAATATGTATGTTGATGTTGTTGATGGTCCTGATTGGAATAATAAATTGGGACTAGATGCTGGATACATTTGGCTTAATAGAGGAGCTGCTCCAAACAGTTCTGATAGTGGAGCTATATCTGTTGGTGCTTTGGATTATTTTGCTGATTTTAGGAGAACATCATTCAGTCAATTTGGTCCTGGTGTTGATGTTTTTGCTCCTGGACGAGAGATAGCATCTTCTTATGGTAATACTGGGTTTACAGATACCAAATATGGTTCTGGAAATTATTACCAAACTATTAACGGCACTAGTATGGCATCTCCTCAGGTATGTGGCATCATTGCTTGTGTTGCAAATAGTAAGGAGAGATTTTCACAAAATGATGCTCGTGCTTTTATAGAAAAATATAGTATAGATGGTGAGATGTCATTTGATCTTTTTGGCGGTGGATTTGATGACAGCACTTCGAGAATGGGAAGTCCAAACAAAGTTATTCATATTGAAAACACAAGATCTGATGTTGGTTATATTTCTAGGACTGACGGTAGAAGATCTGATGGATTGACTTTTCCTAGATCCTTTGCTTTTTATACTCCTCCTCCATCTATTGAGCAAACCACCTATACATTTACAGTAACAAATAATGGAAGTGCTTCTTGGTTATTTACTGGTTCTGACGCTCAAAATACTTACTCAAATAATTCTAATGTGACGATATATTGTAGTGTTGGTGACATTTTAGAATTCAATGTTAATGCTTCTGGTCATCCATTCTGGATTAAAACGCAACCACAAACAGGAACGGGATTTGGAGTGACTACTGGAACTATTACGGGGCAAGCAACACAAGTTGGCACAGTGACTTGGGACACTACTGGAGTTACTGCAACTTCATATCATATTATGTGTCAGTTTCATTCTAGTATGAGAGCAACTATCATCATTTCGTGAGGCATAAATAAACAAGAGCACTAGTATCCATTTGGTTGAGTTAGATGGCTGATCGTTTTCCCCTCATTGTCAATCCAGTTTCCCAGAAAATCGAAGAAATTGTAGCAGGTGACAATTTGGATTTAACTGGCAACGGACTTGTTGTTGGTGGAGATACTGGTGCTGGGAAATACTTAACGAGTGATGGTTCGGTGGTGTCTTGGGGAGCACCTGGAGATGTATACTTAAATCAATCACAGACTGTTACTAACAAAACATTTGAAACCTGTAGTATTTCTGGTGCTTTGAATACACTAGTTGATATTCCAAACGCAGCACTAACTAATTCAAGAATTACAATCAACGGAACTCAAGTTCCTCTTGGCGGCACAATTACTACTGCAAATGACAATACTACCTATACTATTTCTGCTGTTGATGGTGCAACTGCCGTTGAAAAAATTATTAGACTTACATCTGCAGGATTTGGAGCTGGTGTATCGGATGACATTACTCTCGCGGAAGGAAGTAATGTAACATTAACCAGATCTGGTGATACAATTACAATTGCATCTTCATTTACTGATACTAATACAGTAACAGAACTGAGAGGAACAACTTCTGGAAACTATGTAACTGGACAAGTTACTATTGCTGGCGGCGGAGACACGACTGTCACTCAGGTTGGTAACACAATTACAGTTTCTACTAACGATCAAGACACCATCACTAGAGTAAAGGGTGGTGTTAGTGGAACATTTGAGAGTGGAGACATCAGTATCCTTCAATCTGGAGCAACTACTGTATCTCAGACGGGAAATAATATTACCGTTTCTTCTCAAGATACAATTACTACATTAGAAGCAGATGATGCATCAGGAACTGCAGTAACTGGGGCAGTAGTAATTGCAGCAACAAACGCTGCATCTGTATCACAGTCTGGTAATACCATTACTATTGATGCTACAGATACAAATACTGTAACTAGAGTTAGAGCGACCGCAACAGGAACATATAATTCGGGTGATATTACAATTGTTGGTTCTGGAGCAACTACTGTTTCGCAGGTAGGAACAACAATTACTGTTGATTCTGAGGACACTGATACAACATATCTAGCAGGCAATGGATTAAATCTTAGTGGAACCTCTTTTGAAATCAAGAACAATTCTAACCTACTTCAGGATAGGTTATCAAAGTGGGACGCTAGCAATGCTCAGTTTACAAACTCTATCATCTCTGACGATGGTTCAACAGTAACCGTTGATGGTAACTTGACTGTTAATGGAACAGCAAACAAAGTAGTATTTGAAACTCAAACTCTTGTTATTGCAGATGAGCAAATTGAACTAAGAAAAGGAAACAGTATTACTGGTCAGAATGGTGGTCTTCAGGTTAACAGAACTACTGATGCTACTGGAACAGTATTGACATACTCTGCAATGCAGTGGTTTGAAACTGGTGGATACTGGAGAGTATACAATGGAATCAATGCTTTCCGTTTAGTGACTGAGACGGAAACACAGACACTAACTAACAAGACTTTAACATCTCCAACGATGACAAATCCCATATTGGGAATTGCATCTGCGACATCTTTTAACAAGTTAATTATTACCGCACCAGCAAACTCTGCAACTTTGACAATTGCTGATGGCAAAACGATCACCGCTAATAACACTCTAACATTCTCTGGTGTTGATAATTCTAGTGTTTCATTTGGAAATGGTGGTGTGGTTGCATATACCTTAAATAAACTATCAGCTTTTGCTGCAACGACATCAACAGAACTTCGTGGTACTATTACGGATGAAACTGGTATTGGAGCACTTGTATTTGCAAATAGTCCAACACTCGTTAATGCTATCATTACAAGTTCTGGATCATTTGACATTATTAATACTTCAGCAACAACTGTAAATGCTTTTGGTGCTGCAACTTCTATTACAATTGGATCTAATTCTTCTGGAACAACAGTAATCAGGCATGGTCTTGATGTAAATGGTGCTGTAACTTTAGGAACAGATGAGAACAATGCTATTACTGTCAATGGTGTTCTAAGTTCTGCAAATACAGATCTCTATATACGTGGAAGCAGATCAGGTCTTGGCAATAACGACATTATTACTAACCTTATCTTTGGTGTAAACTCTGGTAGCAACTTTACAACTGGTGATTTCAACACATCCTATGGATATGAGACACTGTATCTTGATAATGAAGGATCACGAAACGCAGGATTTGGTTACAATGCTCTGAGAAATACAACCATTGGATCGGACAATACTGCGGTTGGATACAGAGCTCTAAGGGATAATGTTACTGGAGTAAGAAATACCGCTGTTGGTCAAGGTGCTCTAGAGAATAATCAGATTGGTGGTGACAACATTTGTATTGGTTACTATGCTGGTTATGGATTGAGTGGTAGTGGAAACGTTCTAATCGGATCTGCTTCTACTGGCGATTCAACATCAACAACATACGCACCTCCAACTCCAACTGGTAACAACCAACTTGTTATTGGATCTGGAACTGATTACTGGTTACGTGGTGATGGTAGTTTCAACTTAACTGTTGCTCATGACCTAAACGTAACAAGTAACCTAAACATTGGTGGCAACCTCACAGTAGAGGGACAATTGACCACATTAAATGTCAATACACTAACAGTCGATGATAAGAATATCGAACTGGCAGCAGTTGAAGTTCTCCTTGGTAAAAGTGGTGATGTTTCTGGAACAACGATCATTAATATTGCAAGCACTGATGACATGTATGCTGGACAGCAACTGTTCAAGGTATCTGGAACAGGTGTTATTGGAACTGGTGCTTATATTACTAGTGTTGATAGTAATACTCAAATTTCATACACAATTACTGGTGGTGCTATCACTAATGGTGACATTGTATTTGATGTTGGTGGACCGAATGACGACACAGCTAACGGAGCGGGAATTACAGTTCTTGGTTCTACAAACAAGACCTTTAACTGGGTTAAGTCTTCAGCAGCATTCACAAGTTCTGAGCACATCAACATTGCATCGGGCAAAACACTTAAGGTGGCAACGGTTGAAGTCATCTCTGGTTCTAGAATTGGACCTACTACGGGATCATATCTCATCGGTGCTGGTGTTGCAGCATTTGAAGGATCTATTGAACCAAACACTGATGCAAATCTTGACTTTGGTTCGCCCACTAAGCGTTGGGCAAACATCTACTCTGCTGACCTTCAACTCTCCAACGAAGGTAGTGCTAACGAGGTAGATGGAACTTGGGGTCAATACACAATTCAAGAGGGTGAGGAAGACCTGTTCCTAATCAATAGAAGGAGCGGTAAGAAGTATAAGTTCATGCTTCAGGAGGTCAACTGATGCCTTTATTCACATCCGAGTATGTCTTTAGTGATGACTACCCTACAATTGAACCATCACTAAAGTTAGACTTTGCTAATGCCAGAGCACTTGATCCTCGTATCACATTTACGAGAGCATCAAGGGCAACTTATGTTGGTAGAGATGGATTGGTAAAGTATGCTGGTGATGATGAGGCAAGATTTGATCATGACCCTACTACTGGTGAGAGTTTGGGATTGTTGATTGAGGAGGGTAGGACTAATCTTATTCCTCGCAGTCAAGAATTGGATGCTTCTACTTGGAACAAGTATTTTGGTTCTTCTGTATCAGCAAACTATGCTATAGCACCAGACGGAACACAAACAGCGGATAGAATAATTTTTGACGGGACACCATCTGGTCAAATTACATATAACTTTCCAATAGAAGGTGATGGATTAATCCCTGGACAACAGTATGTTTTTTCTGCTTGGGTCAAATCTGATGGTTCTTCAAATAATGGTTGTTCTCTTTATGTTGGTGGAACTAGTATTCAAATAATCCCAACTTCTGAATGGAAAAGAATTTATTTAGTTAGAACAGCAGCTGCTGCCACAGGAGAAAATCCTTTATTTTTATGTGGTGTTGCAAATTCTTTATTGGTTTGGGGAGTTCAATTTGAGGAAGGTTCTTTCCCAACCTCCTACATCCCCACCACCGCAACTACAGCGACTAGATCGCCAGATAATGCTTCTATTACTGGGACAAGTTTTAGTAGTTGGTATAATCAAAGTGAAGGATCTGTAGTCACAGCATTCAATCCAACTCTTTATGTTGGTCCTAGCGATGGAGGAAGAGCTTTTAGAATAGATCATCAAACAATTAGTGATAATAGAATTGATTATGTGGTAACTGGTAATGGCGCTTATCAACCATATGTTTCTATCAACGGAGTAGATCCAACAGGATTTGGTGGTATCAACGGAACTCCTTTTGTGGTGGGAACTGATTATAAAATTTCTATGGGATTTGCTGCTAATGATTATGTGGCATATAAGAACGGAACACAAACATTATCATCTACAACACCTGCTTCTGTTCCTATTGCTGATAGATTGAGCTTGGGTCTAGCGTTGAATGGACACAGAAAATTTTTCTATTACTACCCAAAGCGTCTCACAAATACCCAACTCCAAACTCTCACCCAATAAATATAAAAGACCAGGAGCATAGTTTAGAATGCCAGTATATACTTCCTCAATTGAAGTTACAGCAGATTATCCAACGATCAAGCCATCGCTGAACTTGAACTTTGCTAGGTCTCGTTCGTTAGATCCTCGTGTTGGATTTGAGAGAGCATCTGTTGGCACTTATATTGGTCGTGATGGACTGATCAAAACTGCTGGTAATGATGAGCCAAGGTTCGATCATGACCCAGAAACTTTAGAGAGTTTGGGATTGTTGATTGAGGAGCAGAGGACTAATTATGTGGCATATTCTGAAAATTTTGATAATGCCGCGTGGACAAAAGCTTCTTGTACTGTTACAGCAAATCAGATTGTATCACCGTCAGGGGAATTAACAGCTGATTTAATAACTGCAGTAGTTGGTCTCGTTAATGTTACATATAATAATACAACCACAGGTCCAATAACGATGTCTGTGTATTTGAAACCTAAAACGACATCTACTTTTTGGATTAGATTGTTCAACGCTTCGTCAGCACAAAGAGGTGCTTGGGTTAACTTAAATGAAGAAACGATTGGAACTGTAAATGGTGGTAGCGCCATTTTGGAGAGAGTTGGGAACGGATGGTATAGATTTATATACAAATGCGACAACGCTATTTCTGGAACAAGTTTTTTGGGTGTTAGTTCGACTGACGCATCTACATCTATTACCACATCTACCGCAGAATTTTATATGTGGGGCGCTCAAGTTGAAGCAGGATCCTTCCCAACCTCCTACATCCCCACCTCAGGATCAGCGGTAACACGGGCAGATGATTTTGGATATATTACTGGAGAAAATTTTAGTAGTTGGTTCAATCAAACTGAAGGATCATTAGATGTTGGTTACAGATTGGGTTATGATAATGCTAGTATGAGAGTATGTCAGATTAGCAATCAAAATAGCAATACTGCTATTGATTTAGTAGTAGGATCTGGTGGTGGCACTGGTGGATATTGGTTTATTAATACTGGCGGAGTATCTCAGTTCTCGTCAACTGGTGTAACTAATAGTTCTCAAGTTGGTGCTGATAGAAACTTTAGATGTGTTCTTGCTTATAAAGAAAATGATTGTGCTGCTCAACAGGATAAAGTATCAACAATATCAACTGACACTACTAGCGTCACACTAGCTACTGATTATGATAGACTTTTGTTCTATCAAATTGCCAATAGTGGGGATCAAATCCAAGGACACCTAAAATATATTAGGTATTATCCTAAGCGTATCTCAAACGCTCAAGTAACACAATTATCTCAAGACGGAAATGTATAACACTTACTACCTAAAGTTTGCTTCCCAAGAAGAATGGGACACCAAAGCAGCAGAAGCAGGATATAGATACGAAGATCCTGAGACTGGTGCTGTATATTACTCAGTCAGTCCTGGTGCTATTGATGTTGTTGGCACGATCTACAACGACGATGCTGTGTTTGATGAGGAAGGAGAGATGACATCTGCTCCTACTGCCAAGGATGGATGGCATGTGAATGTTAGATTGAGAAAAGTTACTGAGTGGAATGATGGGACAAATCAATATGATGACCTTACCTTATCCAACACGGGACTAAATACTTACATCGTAGAACCACAGACACCAAGTAGAGTATTTGCGTAATGGCTACTAATATCGGAACAGGACCACAAGATATTCCACTCAACCAATTCCTTGGTGAGATGGCGTTTATGGATAATTTCTTCAGTCAGGGAGAGTATGAACCAACACTTACAACTGGTGGTGGAGAATTTGCTAGCGTCACTTATCAAGCTGATAATGGTGGTTATTGGCACAGAATTGGAGATCTTTGTTTTGTTACTGGATGTATGAGAGTAGATGCTGTGAACCTTTCTGGTCCTGCTTCAACACAAGCTGTTTGTATTAGTTTGCCTTTTCCAACGGCAGCTAGAACTAATGGTGATAATGCCGATAATATTGGTATATGTAGAACTGTTATTTGGGGTGGAACAGCAGGAAAAGTTCCAACTATTCTCGGTATAGCATCCGCAAGCACCCCAGGCAGAGCAAATTTATTCGCTACTGGTTATGATACTGCTGCTCAAACTGTTCAGGTGCAGCATTTTGGGACTGGAGGAACTATGATCCAGTTTTCTATATGGTATAGAGTTGCTGGTGGGTCTTGATAAATACCTCAGGGTATCTCTTCTAAAATCAAATGGCAGTAGATCTTAGTTCATTTGATAAATAGAAGAGCCTAATTATGGCTCATCATGCCCGAAGAAGTAAAAGAACCTCTGAAAGAGGAAGAGAAAAAGAAAGGTCCGTTTGCTAAACTAAAGGATGCTGCTGCTGATCATGAAGGTCAGTTAGAAGCGATCAGCACAATGGTTAGACTTGGTATTCTTATCTGGTCTGGTGGTATTCTTACGCTTGCCTACATCAAACTACCTCCTGCTCTCGGTATTCCCGAACAGAAACTTGATCCTACTTTCATCGCATCGGTCTTCACTGGGGTCTTAGCTACCTTTGGAGTTCAGACTGCGAAGAAGTCTGGTGATGGAACAATGAAGATGGGTGGTGCTGGTGGCGGCGTGTCTAAGGCAGATCTAGAGAAACTGATTGCCGCAGCAGCACAGACAGCACCTGCTCAGACTATTCGTATTGAACAAGCACCAATTCAAATTGCCACCGCACCTAAGAAGGACGGTGAGCCACCAGTAATGCCTACGGTATAGAACCATGATCCTACTTACGATGTTTATTATTGGACACATGGAACTTGGTAATGGGATGTGTAGAACCGATATAATGATGGATAATGATCCAATCACCATGGAGTATCCATGTGAATATTATTCTGAATTGAAGGATTTGGAAAAAACATTCAACGAGAAATAAAATGCAAAAACTAATTAACGTCATTGCTCTTCTGTCTGGTCTCACATCTGCTGCCCTTATTGGTGGTGGAGCATATGTACTCCTCAATAAGGATGCTATGATTGAGTCTGCTAAGAAGGCAGCAATCGAGCAAGTCACCGCATCAGTAACAGAAGCACTCCCTGGTATGATCAGTGGTGCTATGCCAGAGATGCCTAAGATGACAGGTGGTGCTGTCCCAGGTGGTTCGTCCCTTCCTAAGACGACAGGACCCGCTCTCCCATTCTAACCATGAAAAAGACCGATGCCCCAGAGACTAAAAAATCTCCAGTAAAGACTGCCGCTATTGTGCTTGGTGTTGTTTTTGGTGTAGCTCACATTGGTGTGCTCGGTCATCTATTGAATGCTGTTCGACCGCAGTATCCAGTAATCAATTTCCCTGGTGGTGACTATTCTTCTTACAAAGTAGAAGCAACTAGGGATGGATATAAGATTGAATACAAAGCAAACGATCCTGCTATTCTAAATTCTGAGAGACAACTAAAACTCGATCAGAAGAAGGGT
>Ga0213865_10001975_pt1 | contig 13085 bp, 6 predicted proteins | sample PICome_6_FD_160100 | JGI IMG/M metagenome (GOLD analysis project Ga0213865, IMG submission 160100) | Coastal seawater microbial communities near Pivers Island, North Carolina, United States - PICO282 | ecosystem: Environmental > Aquatic > Marine > Coastal | place: USA: North Carolina | collected...
TTGCAATTGATCACTTCACTCACCACTCAATACTTCAATATACTGAATGTGAGCAGATCCAGCATGCAACTCGGCACAGGGCTGTCGTGCATCACGAATGGCACCCGACAGAACAAGATCACTTCACCAAACAACTCGACAAGCTTGCCAAAGTAGCCATCAACATCACAAGCACACGAAGAAAATAGTTGTACAATTGCAAAGCTGTGTCGTGTGCGTGCAGCAATGGATCATTACGATGAGTAGTGAACTACAAGTATTGCAATAGCTCACTTCACTCACCAGCCAATAAATTATTGAATGTGAGCAGATCCTACACAATCCTCGACACAGGGCTGTCGCCAAAAGCTAAGGATAAAGGGCAACGACTACTTTTTGGCTATGTTACGCCACTCGGCGTAGAAACTAGCGCTCTGTGGCCAACCACGTACGTTACATCAATACCACAGAACCACTGATAAAAGGTCAAATTCTCTCGTACCTTGGTCTATATTTTATTCGAATCGACTTCAAACATTACCGAATTGATTTGCAGAATAAGCTTGCATAATGTAATTTTATAATTTTGGAATATGCGTCATGGGAATTGAATGTAGGAAATACCAACGTTTTGCTGCGTTCGTAGACGACCTGCCCGCAGAAAATCATCACGAATTATGTTGACCGCTTCTGCACCTCTCCTACAAATTGTTTATCATAACCAGCCGATACTTTTAATTTTGCAGTCATTTCTATTACTTTTGATTTGTTCTTGATTGTACGAATAGCATTGGAGGGGGTAGATTTCTAAATGTTCGATGGTTAACAAAATAACCGCTTTAGAAGCATCATAAATTACTAAACACTTGCTCTTGCAATTGCACTTTCTTCTGGCTTTTGTGCACGAAAACCTCCGCCCTATCAAATAGAACATTTTCACATCGATTCAGCCTCGAAATGCTCCAGGATGACGTAACAGCCGCTCGTGAACAAGTATACCACATCCCCAGCAACTACCACACCGCAAGGACCATTCCACGATTCGATTCAGCCCATCAGGACATTCTTCTACAGAAATATTGATCGATGTAAAATGGAGCTCGTAAGCTCGTAAGCTCGTATTAGTATAAAGGGCCCGCCTACGACTGGTAGTATAGTCGTCGTCGTCCGTCGTCGTGATGCAGCTTAATATTGAATCACAATAATAACCTACGTGCTCGTTATCACTACAGGAAAAGGAAAACGAATAGTTTTAATGGACTGATTACGGTGCTCTTCGCGTTTGTGCGAGTGTAATGCGTACGTAAAAATACGCTCGCTTGCACACTACCGTTCGATATTTGTCTTCAAGCTCGTAATTGTACAAGAAGTAGGAATAGTCAGAAGACACACTGGAAGAAATCATAGCTCAAGAAGTTTGGAAAGCATTAACCAAAAGTTCAAGTACATCTCCAAATCTATTCGTTATTAGCAACTCGAGAATGATGATTCTACAATTTTGATTCTCCCAAGGCAAAAACTCTCTCTAGCTATGTCCTCAACAAACCAAACAATTATGTCAAATGATTCATTGTTGACGTCTTCTTCGATCCGTTTCCATATATATTGAACCCATTAAATGTATCAAGGGAACGCTGAATTTCGCATGTCTTTACATTTTTCACAAAGTCGTCTTTGACGATGTCATTGACTACTTTCTGGCTTTCTTCGCATGATAACTTTGGAGTCCCACAAATATAGCAGGCAAGGATTGCAATTGGGTTAAGACATGTGCAAGCTTTACATTCCCATTCGGATGAATTCCTCTCTTCAACAACAGTCTCGCCTACCAACGATATCTTGATCGTATTTTACCTTCTCCTACATTACAGCAAGCATTGCACACACCTGATTTAGTGTGGCAATATCCTGAACCACGACCTCTACATCCATAAACGCCATGAGATTGCTCATTTTCTCCGTATACTTGCGTCCCCTTCCTCACTTTCGCACTCTCTGCGTTCCGTTGAACAATTCCTGCTTTTCGTTTGGAGTCATCTGTGATAAGATCTATCATATTACAATCACTGCTGTCCACAAATAAATCCACGTCCTGTTTCTGGGCCCGCTTTTTCGACTGGTGCTTGGCCAAATCGTTTACTGATTTCTTCTGTTTTCCATGAAAATTTATCGTGTGTCCAAAATTAACGGGTTGGCATATCAATACTTCATTTTCTTCGTTCGCTATTTTCATCATCTTGTATTTCAATAATTTCTGCCTCACTGACAGGATGGCACTATTTCGAATCCTTTAACCTTTTTTCGGCAGCAATTCGTGCTGCCTCACAAGATGATATTTTTGCTTTCTGTATTCTATTATCACCACCCAAGATATTGTTTCCTCCCATGATATGAGCAAGCTTTGCTCGATTCTCTGCGGCCATAACTGCCCTCGTTCGGATATCAACAGTATCCAACCTACGCGATAACCCTCCTAAACGATGGGCTTTATCACCCATCGGAAATCCGTCCTTATCCAAGACTTGTCCGCTACTTACAAACTTCGCATGCTGCATAACTATCTCCTGCATGAGTTCATAAAACTCTGCCGAATGCGGACCATGGCGGATATGCGCCAACTCATGCGCCATCACGTCCCTTACCTCCTCATAGGGAATCAGTGTATGAGACTTAGGTCTACGCAACCTAATGTGTATCCCCAGGCTCGTACGAGCATCACCTCGTGCCATATTATATCCACCTACATTGTGACCCATGATACGGCCACGGCCTCGTCTCTTCTTATTATTACCGCCGCTCGGAAAATGTGCGTCGCCATCGCCACAACAACACATCTCAGTCAGAGTTAGTACACGCCATCCACGCCTTTCCACGATAGGGCCGAATTCTGCCCTCAAACGCTCGAGCATTTCCGCACATTTTTCATTGTTCACCAGGTTGGGGATATGTTGTATTATTTCAATGCTTTTGTGTTTCATTGCCCAGTTGCCCAGTATACTGTGAGGAAATCCGTCGCAGCAATGGATGAACTATCACTGCGGTCTGGGATTGTGCCTTGTGTCACGATCTTGGTGCTGCTCGAACTTCTCGTCGATCATTCAGAAGTGTGTTGGCATATTTTGGAAAATTTCAGACGACCACCGAGGTCAGGCGATTCAATCTAACGATTGCTTGATGCTGCCCAATGCCTTCGGTCCTTATCTTCAGCTGCTAGTGCTCGTACATGTTTGATTTAGTACTTTTGAACGTAGATAGACACTACCTACGTACAGTGACGCGTGGAAAATCGCTCTACCCTTCGACCGTAACATTTCACGTTGTAGATGGTGGTTTGGAGAGACTCCAAGTTTCATTCGCCACATAGTTGGGTCAACTTTACCACAACTGAAACTTTCAACGAGTTTATCGGTTAAAAAATTCGATCATATTTTCACATGGCATCAGAAAGTCGAAAATGAATGTATTGCGATTCTTCCCTTCGCCCAGAAGTCGCGTTCTACTGCGTCCAAGAAAACGCAATGAACACAGCTGAGTCCACTGGATTCAATACCATCATATGGTGAAGTAAAATGGTATATTCTAACGACTTTTTGTAGCACCAATCGAGTACCCGTGACTCGCTTGATGCTGTGCGTTGCTTGCGGTCCTTAATCTTCCTTATACAAGAGCGAGATAAAGAATACTGTGATTTTTTTTGTTGTAATCACACAAATCGACAAGTACGCGCTGTAGTTTACAGTTGCGAATGATTTCTTTTGAAATAAGATACATTTTTTTCAATAGTAAGCTAGCAATGCAATATTGATTCATTACACCGGCATGGCCGGAAAGAAATCTTCCTTCTCTGCGACCTCAAGCGCCCTATTATTGCACGTCCCACGATGATGCGGCTCTCTAGTACAGAGTATATTGTTGAAACAGGTTCGAGGCATAGAAGGAGGGCCTCCCGCCACTCTAAGCGGTGTATGGCAATGGCGAGGTAACGAAAAATAGCCAACAGAAACGTCTACTCCAGGAGCACATCTGGAACCTTGCCAAGGCCCATAGATATGCGAATTCACGCCCACGGCACGATCCAGCGCGTAGACGATCGATGCGATAGGTGCTACAGCTACATTGCAAATATTGGTGTCCCTTGCAGCAACTGTGTAGGAAGAGATTAAATCCCGAATGCAATTTTCTCCGTCGTGTCGGAAACTCTTTGCAAGCCAATGCCCAGGTATGGCCCTTACAAGTGACAGCATGCACCGCAGGAGATCACACGGGGTGGAAGCGATCAACAGTGACGCCTTCCAAGCATCATGATCCAAATTCAACACATGCATTGCAAACTGATCCCGTGCGTAGATAGGCCGGCGTGGCATGCATTCGCAAATATTCCACAGCTCAGCCTTCAACCTCTCAAATCGATAGTTCCTAAGTGCGAGGGACAGGATGGGTATGGGTTCTATGTGTCTGTCGAGATCTTCATTGGATGATACCACGTTGTTCACTGTGTACATTGCATACATAGATCTATTGTTTTTTGGGGGAGGAATCACCTGAACATGACTGTTGTTTGCACCCTCATCTGCTGCTGTATCAAACGAAAAGGTTAATACTGGCACCGGATCCATATCAAGATCATCCACGATTGCAAAACGACCCCCATCGCTTGGAATATCAACATCGTCACTCTTCGATTGTTGAACAACAAATTTGGCGAACTCAAACCTAAATCCGTGCAAGCTGCCATTGCCAAGATATCCAAGAGCTGAAGCATTTAATAGATGCTTTGTGCAATATCCAACTTTGGACGACTTAATTCTTTCCTGTGCACGCATAAGCTGAGAATTCTTAATCGCGGAGTGTATCTTTTTCAGAGTCTGCTGCGAGTTGGACGTCGTAATTGTTCGCTTTAGCTTGGTTGCCATGAACCGAAAATGGTTATCGTCGCGCTGGCGCATAGCTTGTTCCACTTGAACATCCAATACTTTCGCAGCACACTCAATGTCGACAAAAATGCAATCCAGCTCATTCGTCAATGCATTGAACCTTGCAATAGGAGGGGGTTGATCAAGCTCTCCATCTTCTACGCTATGCACGACATATTGGCGACATGTATTATCACCTCTCGTGTTAGTTGAACCATTTTTGGCACCGACGTTGGTATTAGTGTCGGTAAGGCTGCCATCTTCTTCCTCAGCGAAGCCTAAATCCCACGAGACACGCGGTATGGCGTCTATATTATCAAAATTGTGGAACAGAAACGGTAGTGATGCTTGGACATTACACTCTACCGAATGCTGCAGACGACAACACCAATCTTCCCTCAATAAGACACGATGAGCTATGGTCTGAGCCTGGATTTCTCTCAAAGTCTGAGCCATGCTGTGTCGCAATATAAATTCATCGCCGTCATATCGCGAGAGGCTGACGCGTAATCGCAGACGCGAATCACCGACCCTGCGAAATCTGGAAAGCTTGTTATTTCCTTGTGCGAGGATGTACACCGTGGACCTCATTTCTACTATCTTGGCACGAATTGCAATTTGCATTTCACTTCTCCAAATTTCGCACTGTTGGCGGAGTGCCCCATGATTGTCCCGCTCCATTTCAAGCAGCTGAGTCATTTGTTCTTCAGATTTTGAGAATTCAGTTTGCAATCTGTTGTAACGACTCTTTGATAGAGGATCCATTTGATCTCCAACGAGAGAGTTAAAGTCACACCGCAATGCTAACGCCATCATTAGCTGATCTTCCCTACACGACTTATTTCTCTTGTTCGAGAGAGCGCTGAGCAATTGCTTGAGCTTCTTTGGTCCAGCGTACGCACCCCAGCCGTAGGTAGGACTTCGACGAAATACTACGTTTCGCTTTCCACCTACAGAAATATATTCATTGTCATCGTCATCAAAACCGAGGGGTATGGATCGATGAGGATCTTCGAAATTATGGTTGGAGCATGGCATTCTGCCGGATAATGCGCGTGATACAATGTCATCCTTTTGTAATTGACACAGGAAACGAGAGGAAAATGCAGCCCTCGCACAACTCTCATGGCATAACATACTTGATGCGTTACAACTATCTGTCAAAGGAGGAATCATAACAAATATATCACTTTGCTTTTCAGGGGTACATGGAGCAAAGAAAGGACCGTTGAAAGGTGATCTCAAGCCACAAATTGAACACACAGTGTCGCCAACCTTTTCGTCCACCCGACTCTCAACAATTTCATTTTGGCACCAGAAGGTACACTCGCTTTCGAGTTCAGATTGTTCAATTGAGATGGGTGTACATTGTATCACCGGAGCAAACCCTTCATCCAAGCAATGCCTATCTTGCCCTACTTCACAATCTTGGAACGAACTGTCATCATTACTCTCCAAATTGTTACTTGCAAATTGGATCGATGGCTCGACAATGTAAATTCTCCGATTCCTCCGCTCAGTACTTGTTGCGTCACTCGACGTTTCCCGTTTCAAATTCTCGAGGTAATGACAAAGATCCCGAGTTTGCAATGCTTCGTCGATAAGATATACCATCGAGTTTATTTTCTTCTCCGTTGACCAGCAGTCAGGATTGTCTACAAGGAACTCCCTCGGATTAAATGGCTTTTCGTTGATTTGGAAAGAAAGTGGTAGTATATGAGTGGAAGAAATACGGGATAAATCTACTGGCGGTGTGAAATCATAAATGTCCCAAGCAAACCTTACCTGATAAATTACATTAGGATCCTCTGCAGAAGGAGACGAAAACGTAAGTTCATCCTGGGAGATATGTTTCCGGAGATAATTTAGAACTGTCAAATAATGTAACATAAGTAAACGAGGGGTTAACCAAAAGAAGGGACGCAAGAACATTTCCCCGCAGTATATTTGAATGTACAGCCTAGGACCGCTCACCTTTTTGATCCGAGCAACGGCCCAAAAAAGATCGAGCAAGTGCCGATCGAAGGGCAACATCTGGCCACGTGAACACATTTAAAGGCAATGCAGCCAGTACTTCATTCCATTCACTTTCCGATTGTTCTGCAAGATGTCGAAAGTCCAGCAAAAGGACTCGAGTCAAGCAGGTTGCCATTTCGTCAAACAAAAGTTGGTGTAAAGACGGTCCATGTACCTCATTACATGACTGGTCGAGAGCAAGAGCTTGACAGGTATCGGCCAATGATATGCAGGATCTGCCAACAAACCTGGCAAATTTGGAAAAGAACTCCCATATCATGATAACATCCACCAAATATTCTTCTGGAATTAGGGAATGGATAGATGACATTGCAAGGGGATCCGGAGAAGGCAACACAGAACAAACGCTGCACATTTTATTCCTCATCGCTGATTTACTTGGAAGTAGAAAACGTTGGATGCTTTCTCCATCAAGTGCCCTTGAAACGTAATCAAAGAGGAACATATAGGTGCGATGCAAGGCATCTGTTTGTAACTCATCCTCCTGCGATGGTATATTCAACTTCTCACGACAGGCTAAACCCAACGAATGTCGAACTTCGACTGGCTCATAATCTTGCGGCAATAGCGCGGAAATTTGAGGCAGCCCTTCAATCCTTAGACGCACTCCATTATTTGTTAGACCAAAGAAACCATCTTCGGGTATTTCATCAGCAACCATGCCTGAATACGGAAAAACAACAATATTATGCGCAACTTCTGCCGACAATGCATTAAATGATTTCACAATAATAAGGCTATCAGATAAAGGCAAAAATTCTTTTTCGCGAGGTGCGGAGCCTGACACATTCCCGTTGCTCTTCTTGAGAATATTGGCTATAACTTTATTCTTAAAACGCCGCCGCTTGAATGATGTCCCGAAGTAACACAAAGCAAGTTCATCTGATTCCGCCATGGCAATTTTGTTCGCATCAGCTTGGGTTGCACAGACACAACCATTTGGAGCGAGATACTTATATTTGCTTTTGTTGGCCTTGAGTGAGGTTTGCTCCGAGTTCGCGTTAATAACGACACGTTCGAACCATCCATGCATTTTGTCACCTTGACTAGTGACTGGACGCCAGAAACTCCCCGTATAATTACTGGAAGATTCGCGCCTTTTTGTGTTTGTAATCGTCACAGTTGAAGTTGATTCATCTTTCACAATCGGACATTCCTCACAATCCACCATACTGTCAACAGCCACGGCATCCTTTTTCTTTTTTCCACGTCCAGCGACCTTAGGTTTCGATACATTTGGCTCTGCTGAAAGGTCCTTGACGCCGCCGCATTCTTTATCAAACTGATTGGCATTGGGTGATAACGTGTAAAATTCGTGATATGGACAATCCGAATATATATCTCCAATCGACCCTTCCGAAATGCTCACACATCGATGACAAACAAACAAACGTGGATCATTAGGAATCGTATGACCAGCATCCATCAAACATCCAGGGAAAAATTCATCACGGCAATACCGGCATGATATCAATTTTAGGCGGTTCACCACCTTATCTGGTTTCTTTTTCGCTTTGCGGCTTGGAACGGGCTTCGCGACGTCACACTCGCGCAACAGACAACAGGCACAAAAACCGCCAGCTTGGCATTGCTCATCTTCGCTCAACACACGCAAATTCCTCCACTTGCTCCACGGCCCATCATACTCACGAAACTCCGTATTGAGAACCCAACATGCAAATGCGTGGTCGAACACAGACAGCAGCTGCGTCGCCCACTGAAATTCGTTCGATTTCACTACATTGTACACCTGGGCATTTATGAAAATGAGCCGAACATCAAACGCAAATTCGTATACAGACACATACTCAAATGTGGCCAACTTTTTTCGCACACATTGAATCGACATTGGGTAATAGATAATGCTCTTGTAGTCCGTATCATAGTGAGGCTCAATGAATGGTGCACATTCTGGCATGACGGCGATACGGTTTAGAACAGCGACGCATCTGCGTAAATGAGCGATTGCGCTCGTAATGATCTTGGACGATGGCGATGAAATATCTTCAGTATTAGAATTACACGAATAGACGCATTCCTTGTCAACCTGGCTTCTGAGGTGCAACGCTTGAATCCAACATTGTTTCGGGTCATTTCCTTCTGCGATGATATCGCTATTGGCAGATACTCGATAACGCACGCTATTACGGTCATCATTTTCATTATCAGCAGCAGTGCTGGGTATGATGGATGACGTATATTCTACAGTGACATATCGCTGACAAGCATCGAGGAAACAACAAAAACCAATAAAGGAAGGAAAATAATGTAAACAAAAGAAAGGTTCAATAATAATCGAGGGTACGGTGTTGAATACTTCAACAGGCGAAAAAAAATAATGAATAAAAAATTCATTTCCAACAGAATAATAACAACATCAACTTCTTACCATTGGTGTTGGATGATGGTCACAACTCTTTGGGATAAAGTCAACAGTAGTAGTGTCAGCTGGAATTGGATCGTGAGAGACGATTGAATGGGGCGGTATAGGCAGAGCATAACGAAACCGTGACTGAAACCCCACAGGCGCAATGCACGTTCCATCAAGAATAACATCCAAACACTGAGGCTTGTTGTTACCCGGATGAGCTGCATTGCGATTGCGACCGAAGCTGATGATCGATACAGTCGGCTGGAGTCTTGTTCCCTTACCACCATTTGTGCTATTCATATTGCTGCATATATTACTAATCATAGTTGTCGCACAGGGCTCTTCTGCGGCCGTTAAATTATTGCTTAAGCTCAAACTGGCTCGATAAGGAAGGCTTGTCAACGAGCTATTTTCCAAAAGCCGAGATGCACGTTGATGTGCCAGTACTCGCATATCCTGAACCAAAGTCTCTGTAGAAATAGTAGTAGAAGCACTATCATCTTCCATCGATTTCGATTTTGATTTCGATTTCAATTGCCTAAACACTGCATCCTTCCAGATAACATTAGGCTTCAAATTGCTGTTGGTGCAATTGGGGTTGTACTGTGCGAGCATTCTTGGATGATTATTATCTCCTAGTGTCTGAAGCTTTTTCCATGCCAGGGCAACAATTTGCAAGGATACAACAGCTTCTTCTTCTTTTTCTATTTCAACATTGCCATCATCATCTTCTTCATCAAGTTCCATTTCTTCTGTAGACAATAACAATACACCGTCGCCATGTTCATGTTCATTGCCATGTTCATTGTGATTGGTGGATCTGCGGCAACGTTTCAGGGAAGAATTTGTAGTACACGTACTGTCCCCGCCTCCTTCAAGCGAATGATCACTCGTTGCTGGACACTCATCCAATTTGCGTTTCATCTTCTTAATCTGGAGTCTCGGTTTGTGGTGATCCGAACAACATGATGTACATGTAGTATCATCATCGTCATGATTCTTCTTTGCTGTCTTCTTCTTCTCATTATCTGGAACTGCAGTCGTACATGTAGCATCATCTTCTTTTTTCTCCGCCGTCCACGTCGAAGATGCCACGGCGGCGCATCTCAATGCATACTCCATCATCACTTGCATAGTACCATCATCATTATTATCCTCGTTGTTGTCGTTGTGAACCGCTGCCAACACTGAAGAAGAAGAAAAAGAAGAAGAAGAAGGAGTTGACTGAGGGTCGTCTGTGTCATTATCAAATACGACTTAATGGATTGCCTCCGCCGCTATTATCAGCAACAACACCCAAAGAAGAACCCGAGGTAAAGAATTGAATCGCCACATCGAGCGTGTTGGGATCGAATGTTTTGTTGCGGATTGCCAACGGCGTTTCCTCCATTATTTTGTATCAGCCGAGCCGAGCAATTATTATGATGCAATTATTCTGTAGCAATCATCCAGTACAGTCGTAGCGCAGATGAGGGCACACTTGGAAATAAATGCTCATCTTGTGTTCTTCAAAATATAAAAAAACAAAGCTAGTTATCAATTCGTCTGCATCAACCACGGTATTGATATGTTTTCTTTCCAAAAACTGTTTTGCACAGCCACCATCTTGTAATTCACAGCGATGCTGTTATCGATGTTTTGTGTACAGTGTTCACTACCATCAGGTCACAGAAGATAGCGTCGGACGTACGAGTATCACGACGTACGAGCGTACTACGAACTGCCCTAATAATACATGTACGTCCAGACAAGAGTCCGCGGAACCATAACGTATTTCGCATTAGCATCATATTTTCGGAATTTCCATGCCTGCATTCTCTTCACTGATGACGCAAAGAAGTAGTGGCGTTGTGCACCCAGATAGGGCGTCGTCGGGTCGGGGTATAGCAAATCATTTTTTTTTTTCCCAGAGCAAAAAACAAATCATATCTGTGCCATTTTTTTTTCGGAATGCTTGACAACTATTTTCGCAACAGACGTTTCGGGGCGGCGGAGAGGGCTACGGGAGCTGCTACGAGTGTCGTAATAATAGGGAAAAACGGGGTATTGATATGAGCGCGAGAGATGTCGTCTACGGTTTGTAATATTGTGCATACATCAACAAGAGGTACGGTTTATAGACACTTGTTTGATTTGCTTTCGTATCCCGTATCATGGCAATGCCTTTATTGAATAGCCTACAGAACTTTTACGCTCGTATTGCAATCGAAGAGCTAATCGAAGTGGTGGCATCTAGAAAAACATTGTTTCAAACTGCTCGTACTATTGCACGTGCCACACGATCGTTTCGCAGGGGTACGATCGATTACTTGTGATTGTGGTAGTGCCTGTTGTGATCGATTTGATGTGTTCGAGAAAATCCTCAGATATTGCCTTGTCCCTTACATACGCAGTCTCGATCCATGGGGTGGGTCACAACTTCTTTGACACTAACTGTCTTACAAGCTCGTATTGATGAGTGCAATGAGTTCAAAATACGCGTAGTACTACAGCCCTATACGTACGAGCTCGAACGTACTAGAGAGAATGTGTGCATCTTCCCACCTACGTACGTTATTGTACATCTGCAGCAATACATTTGCTACTGCTTGATGGTACGTACATATATGAAGTACAACTAGCACGTAATCTATAGGCTGCAAAATGCACTAACTGTTGGACGAGGAAAAAGGAAGCGATACATGCTAATAAAGAACTTTGAATTGCTAGTCACATAAATCTCATCACACTTGTCCGATAGGCAACATCAGGGGAACTGTGCAGCACGTCAATATCACGATACAAAAGCAATTCGCGGCCAGGCGCGTAAGATGGCCTTACTATATGGGTATCATGATTCTCATCAAAGCCATCGAAAAGCACTGGTTCCATCCGCGGATGTGTATCTGGTGCCACACATTCGTATTGCAGCGGTATGACATGAGAAAAGACACCACAACCCTCGTAGTTATCCTCTGCCGGAAATCCCCAAAGAACTGTCTTACTAGAATCCGGGGAGTTTCCACTATCCTGATGCCATGAGTGAGAAATCTTTCTATCTTGCACTCCATATATATCAATTAAGTGGGTTGATGGTTTTGCACCGCAAACGCTTCCGATCTTATCCAATAATTCGTCCCCGGTAGGGATATCTGTTCTGTCTGCGATACAGTCAAACGCATTGACCAATACTTTTGTTGTATGTTTCATTCTGATATCTGAGCCATAATCCACAGGCTTTCTCCATGACCCTTCCAGTGACGAATCAGGCAAAAGAAGTACTGATGCTGCTTTTTCACTCAAGTTTCGATAGAACGGTGTGGAATCGAAAATATCCTGTCGAATTGCCGCCCGAAGTGCAAGCCGAAATGAGGCATCGTCGTTAAATTTAGCCGACATGCCTAACTCTTTCCCGAATAAGTCATCAAGAGACAAGAATGAAAAGCAAGGATGTTCAATCCGCTCACCTTGCGGTGTTATATCAGGAGTCATGCATCGAATCTGTTTTGTGATACCGTTGCTGCCACTCAGATCAAAAGGGAAAGTTGTTCCTTCATTTAAACACTGGGAAGATGTACGATGCTTTCTACGTGGGCGCAACGCACGTACGACTGTACGCTACGAGCTCGTACATGTATCTGGCAGCACGAATCGAATCATCACCATTTACGTCGTACGCATAGTAGCTGCACAAAAAAGACCGGCAACGCCTGCACACCATCAAGCAATCGTTTGAGTGGATCGCGTACCATCGGCAGTAGTGCGTAAATTTGATGGTGGCCTGGCGATAGCCGTATAGGTTGTTT